>Ga0099825_1002078_pt1 | contig 26356 bp, 12 predicted proteins | sample SiratroredBW_FD_76838 | JGI IMG/M metagenome (GOLD analysis project Ga0099825, IMG submission 76838) | Root nodule microbial communities of legume samples collected from California, USA - Siratro red BW | ecosystem: Host-associated > Plants > Roots > Nodule | place: USA: California | collected... | reverse complement strand
TATAGATTTTTTTTTATATATTTATTTTTTTTTTTATTTTTTTTATATATATATATATATATATATATATATATATATATATATATATATATATATATATATATATATATATATATATATATATATATAAACTACAATTGCGTCCTATTGGTTAATTTAGAGGCATTGTTCTATGAGAAGGAGATGAAGGTGTTGTTGAGGGGTGGGTTGGAGTAAGGTTGATTTTATAACAAAAGATGAATGAGTGAGCGTCACTCTTCAGGTTGAGTTGAGAGGTGGTCAGCATGTGTCTCAGTGGAAGAAAAGGTTGTTCCTTTAGGACTATTTACCAAAAAATTCTGAATTGATCCACACTTTTTGTCTGTCCATTGGTCCCTGGGTAGACATAGTTGATCTACTGCTTTTCTTGAATTTTTTGTACTTAAAATAATTTTTTTCTGTAATCTTGTGACAAGGAGGAGGCTTTCACCCAATTATGTAGGACATTTTTTCAAACGGGCTACTTTATACACAATTGAAACAGATGGTGCCAGTGTTTCATGCTTCCTTCCTAAACTGCTATTGTGAACATCTGGTGAATGGTAGACTGGGTTCAGACAATTCTAAAATCATCAATTTGTGTTTTAATGATGGATTGAAAAGAGACTACCTTTGTATTGTAGTATCACTATTTCAAAATGCTCCTTTCATACTTTGAAGAAAAATGTATGATATTTTCTTAATCTAACTGGCACGTTTGAACAAGACTCAACATTTTTCTACTATCAGCCAATCGGACATTTTAGGGATAAAGCAGGCACTCAGTATTTTCTGACTATTTGCAGTTTGCAAGCCTTTTAATGTTCTAGGGTCTTCAAGAACTTAGTAATTACCGTCATCCATCTCTCCTATTTCCACCAGCATTTTTTCTTTTCATATCAGCAGATCCACCATGTCCATAGCAGAAGATACCAATGGAGAGAAAATAAAAAATATCAGGAGTTTGAAACACGGTGCTTATGTTGTCTAAACTGAGAACAAAGCTTGAGCAGAACCGAAACAAAAGATTGAGGATCATAAAGCTTCAAGTGTTCATCAACCACTAGAACTGTTTGCTTCCTTAAATGGAACGAGACCAAATATAGATATAGAAAACAAATTTTTGAAGGAATATTGAGTGCAAAATATTTATCAATAAGGAGAAGTATGTATAAAAAAATCCAAATTATGTTTTGTGGAAGGGTTGGCCTTATTAACATCCAAAGTGAATACCAGTAACTCCAGTTGTTAGGAACCAAGAATTTGGGAATAGGAAATAGAAGACAATTTTATTGAATATGATCAAAAGATCAAGAAACAGGAGAGCACTCTCTCCTGTAAGTGTTTCCCCTTTTACAACAGAGCTACTGTTTTTTAAAACAGACTTTGGCTCCAAAGTTTGAAGTCTGTCCTAGTTAATGATGTGTGGTGGATATTTTTGTTCAAGAAATAGAATGTTTTTCTAGTTTTTTCCTGTACTGTACTACATATTTATAATTATGGTATGTCATTAAATTCTTAGACCATGGATATGCTACTTTATGGGAGTATTTGTCAGTGTTTGTATTACAAGCATGTGCAGAAGTTATAGGAATTTAGGTAGGAAGGAGAAACAGAAAAATTGAGATTCTAATGTGTGATGGATTTGATAATATATGATGTGACGTAATGTAATGCAAAAGACTGAACAGTAATAATCCATATTTATATTACTTCTAGTCTAATATGTACTGCAAGTGATGATCCAAAAATCTGTTTTATTGGTAGACAAGTGAACTCAATCCCCCCTCCCTATAAAGTTTCATATAGAAAGCTTCTTCTAAATTACTCATGTTGAATATGGATGTGATCGCAGATGCTTTGATATATTTACACCCCAGGAGCAAAAGATTTTGAAAAAGTATCGAGAAGAAAACTTTGCACCTAAAAGACTTGTCTATAAAGAAAGAAGGGCTATTGGGAAATGCCCGTTGACTCCCGAGGAGGTGAACAGTAGTTTTGCTTTGGTTGTTCTTTAATTTTTTTCCAGGGTCTTTGTTAATAAAGTAACCTTTACATGTATATTGGTGGTAACAAATTTCAAATTTGTTCAGATTATGATGTGATTCAATGTTTCGTTGCACATTGATTTCCTTCTCATTGCAGGTTGGTCTTATTCTGCGTGCATTGGGTTTTGACAATTCTACTAGGATATATCTTGCAGCTGGTGAATTGTTTGGAGGGGACCGATTTATGAAACCATTTCGAAGTTTGTTCCCTCGACTTGAGAATCATTCTTCTGTGGAGCACTCTGAAGAGCTTGCTGAAAACACTAGGGGATTGGCAGGTTCTGCTGTGGATTACATGGTCTGTCTTCTTTCTGACATTTTCATGCCAACTTATGATGGGCCTAGCAACTTTGCCAACAATCTCCTCGGACATCGTCTATATTATGGCTTCCGTACTACTATCAGACCTGATAGAAAATCTCTTGCCCCAATCTTCATCGATAGGGAGAATGGGCGGACAGCTGGTTTTGATGAAGCTATTAGGAAGGTCATGCTCAAAACAAACTTTGGAGAACCTCATAAGCGTGTTTCTCCAGAGTCTTTCTATACTAATTCTTGGCCTGAATGCTTCTGCCAAACATCTGCGAAGAACCCTGCAGACAAATGTCCCCCAAATGACATTTTAAATATTATGAATAACGAATTAGAGAAAACAGAGACAGACGCAAATTCTACAATATCTTGAACCTAAGTTGTGGCATTGGGTTTCAACTCTGAAGTAATGAACTTCTGTGGACCTAGGGGAACAGGAATGAAGTCCAATTACTGGAACTCCTGATTTGCAGGTGATCATTTTTGTCTCATACTATTTAATCTACCAAGGGAATGATGTAGAGAGTTCAAGGTGCTGATTCGTATATTTACATTCTTTAGCTTCTTGTAGACAATAGGAGGAAGATCACACATGGATAAAGAGCTAGCTATCTTACCGGGCTTTACTTAGGGAAAAAAAAAAAAAATCAAATGAATGCATTTGTTCTCTTCTCTGCCTGAGAAAGGTACTTCAAAGTTACCTGGAAAACTCGGGCAGATTTATGTTAGATATTTGGAGTGCTAGAAAAATCAAGATGTGTTAAATTTATGTTGTTTTATTTATTTAATCTTTTTCGGGCGCGATGTAAATCTCGTTGTTCAAGAATTTCTACAGTCCTATATTTCCACTTTGGAAGAAATAGTAAACATTATTATCTTTGCCAAATATTCAAATAAAATGGTAAATAGCAAAATATATATAAACAACAAAAGGAGAACAAGTTTGTTACGATATTTTGCTGGTTCAAAATGTCTTGCTTGACCTGCATCTTCACAGGGATATATTAGTTTGTGATTTTCTTCACTTTGTTAGATTATTTTTTATGCAAGAGACTTCAATTTGAAATTTTAATATCATAAGAAACTTTATTAATGTGACTTGATGAAAGTATTAAAATTATGACTTCAGTCTTATATAAGAGCGTTAAGAATAAAAGATAATTTTTCAATACCAATGATATGCCTTTAGAATGACATTAAATCAATATTTAACTATACCAATTAAATTATTTTTTTAGGTTATAAAAATTGTAAATAAAAATGATAAAAGTGTAGCTGTTATAAGATTAGTAATAATATCTTCTAGAGTCTTGGCAAAAGTCTTAAATTTAAAATTTAAGTTTAATGAAAAACTGTTTGAATTTTCGAGTGTGATATGATAAATGTTTAAATTTAACACTTAAGTTTTATAAATAAGAATTACTTTTTAAATGATTAGTAAGTCGAATGTGATGTGATATGATATGGTGAATGGTTAAATTTAAGACCTAGGTCTTATAAATAAAAATTATATTTTAAATGATTAGTAAGTCTTCGTCATACCAATTTCAGAGAAAAAAAAATTACTGGTGACATTGTTAAAATTATTATCAATACAGAGTATAATCTTACAGGAGTTTCTAAAATTTCTCTAATATTTTTTTTCAGTTGATTAGAATATATTTTTTTATATAATTATAATACATTAAATTAATATTTAATTATAATAATTAAATTACATTTTTTAAGCTGTTAAAAATTGAAGTGCAAATAAAACAACTATGAATTTATGGACACTTTGATCATCGAAGCAAAACTTGTAAGAGAATTTTAGAAATGATGTAAATGGTAAAATTTACTTAAATAACACAAAAATTTAAAAAATGATGTGAGTGGTAGAATCTATTTAAATAATATAAAACCTATTAAGGGAGCCTTATATTTTACATTGGATATACTTTTAACGGTTAATATGATTAGTTTTATTGCATAGGGAGACTCACATCTCTCTCATTCTCTAATAGTTTTACCATCAAACCAATGTTGTATTCTTATATATGTTTAAAATTTTCTGAATATTTTAAAATAAATTATTTTTATAAGCCAAATATCTTGTAAACTTAGTCAACATTAGACAATTTATTTTAACTAATATTTTAACTTCCCTGTTACCTTATCATGTTCGTTTTATATAATTAAAAATCATAATAAATAAATATTTTCAACATCCCAATTATTTTATAACTAAACTTACAATAAATAAATATACTTTACTATAAATTATATTTTAAATTTCTACTATATGTTTTAAATTATAACACAAGGCTATTTTTAACTATTAACATTTTATTTTTAAAATTCTTTAATTTTAATATGGAGATAAAAATATAATAAAATAAATTGAAAGAATTAAACTACTTAAGAAAAACAAATAAGAATAAGAAATTTAATTCAAAATGATTGAATTACTAATTTTAGTCAATCACAGGTGTATTGCGTAAAATATACATCCAAAGTATAGAAGAAGAAAATATGTAAAATGTCTAATCAGAGTGAAAGTCTTTGATATTTAAACCGTGTATTCTAATTAGTAATTATAAGCTTATTGAATCAGAATATTAGGCAATCTTAAACTCAAATTTAACTAAAATAGTTGAAGGCAAAGACGCATGCATGGAAATCCGTGAATTAAGTTTTCGGCTGCGAGAATCAAGATGGATCCGAATCAATAATTCTTAACCGTTCTTTATGAAATCTAACATAAGATGTTCAGTAACCTTCTTCGCAAAAATCATGGGAAGAGCCAAAAAAGCACTTCACAGTTAACATTCACATGTTGTTGAATCTCAAGATAAGTGTTCCTTCGTACATGTGGCATCTACAGCTGCTCCTATCACAGTTAAGAGACTCTCTCTCTCATGAATCATCACATCACTAATCACTCATCACTCACACATAGCACACCATCAGAGTCTTCATTTTGCTCTCACAAAAACTGAGAGAACAAAAATTTCCTTCACACCCATCAATGGCTTTCTCTTCCAAACTTGACAACTTCATCCTCTCTGCCTACAAACCCCAAAACTCCACTGCCCCACTTTCAAAAATCCAACCTTCCTCCTTCCTCCCATGTCCTTCTTCCTTGAAGCCTCAAAAGCTTCCCTTCAGAATTCGCTACGGTTCAACCGTCAGAGCCACGTCAGCATCCTCACCCCCTTCCACAACCGTTGCCGAACCTGAAGGCATTAAGGTTCTGTCTTTCTCCCCTCATGCATTGTCCTTTTGTTTATATTAATGCTCTCAAGTTCTAAAATCTGACATTTTGTTTTATGTTTTTGTTGTTTCAAGATTAATTCGATTCCAACCAAACCCATTGAGGGGCAGAAGACTGGTACTAGTGGGCTTCGGAAGAAGGTAGCTGCCTCGCGGGGTTTTGGTTTCCTTGTTGTTTAGTCTAGCAATGGAACACCAGTAATCTGAAGCAACGATATTGAAGGATCTCGTCGCTCATTTTCTGCTTACAGTAACTTTGTTTGAGTTTCATGTATCAAAGTGATCAATTAGATCCTTCTTTGATTTTCTTTCTTCCTGGTTTGTTTATGCTCGATCAGAAAGCTTGTAGCATATGAATTGTGTTAGTGTTTGAAAATTGGTTGTTAACTGACTGTAGCACATTGGAAAGCTATTAATAAAGGAACACAGTTACAAGTAAGCATTTACAGTGTGGGAGTAATGTTTTTCTTATAATCAACTACATGCATTTATGTTTTGTAGGTGAAAGTGTTTATGCAAGAAAATTACCTTGCAAATTGGATCCAGGTTTGTAGAATTCTATTTAATGTATGATTGTTTGCGATTTATGCATTTTGCTTTGCATGTAAGTGAAAATTCCGTCCATCTGTAGGCCCTGTTCAATTCATTGCCTCCGGAGGATTACAAGAATGGTTTGCTAGTGTTGGGAGGTGATGGTCGATACTTTAATCGGGAAGCTGCACAGGTCAATTTTTTGAATGTGTCACAATAGCAATTAGATGTGAATTTTGTATTTAGAGAATCGTTTTGTTTCTGATTTTTACAGCTGTTTATGGTGCATTACAGATCATAATCAAAATTGCAGCTGGAAATGGTGTTGCAAAAATTCTGGTTGGAAAGTAAGTATCTATATGGGTTGATTTTTCCAATTAATTTTCTTCCAAATCAAGAGCTCTTCTAGTGAATGGAATCATTAGGCTAAAACAGCTTTGTTGGATTAGTGTACGAGTTATTGTTCAATGCACAATTACTTCTGTGGAGGTATTAATAGAAATTGAGTATTTCTTTTTCTTTCAAATGCAGGGAAGGTATTTTGTCAACACCAGCTGTTTCTGCAGTAATAAGAAAGCAAAAGGCAAGCGAGTTAAATTTTTTTCTCCTGGAATATTTTGGCGTATAATGAGCATAACCTTTCCAGCTCATTTGCTCATTTCTTCTGATTTCCTTAAATTTTAACAGGCAAATGGTGGATTTATTATGAGTGCAAGCCATAATCCCGGTGGGCCTGAATATGATTGGGGTATTAAGGTGACTATCTTTTCTAGTTACTCTCATCCATTAAGTTTCCATTGATCAAATTGTGCATTGACTAATGCTGATAGCTACTGCTGAAGTTACTGTATTTTAAACTTGGGTGAGGACCTTGGTTGATACTCTGAAAAGCCTATGATTCAGAGGTCACTCTGGTTTTCATTATAGTGGGGGTGTGTTTGGGGATTGGTAATTTTGTAATCCGTATGCAATCTTGCAGCTTTGTGGAAGCATAATTTTTTCTGAAGATGTTTGTGGCCAATTTCTAAGATTTCGTGTGCAAATCTGTCAGTCTGTGTTTCTAATAAATGGCTTTGCTACTCCAGTTTAATTACAGCAGTGGACAACCTGCACCAGAATCCATCACTGACAAGATTTATGGAAACACGCTGTCGGTAAGTGTCTCATTATTATTCAAGTAAGACTTACTATTCTGATCCTACATTCTGTTCTTTAAAATGTTTGACTTGTACCTAGGTTGTCTTTTGTATGATGAAAGTTCAGCTTAATCTTGATCTTATAATATTGTATCATTACTAATTTAATGATGTCTTCTTATGTAAAGAATTAATTTTCTTAAAGCTGTTGCATTACAATGTAGGGACTTTAGACTTTTTTGCTCATATGCAAAGTTGCTCTAACAAGCCATGGAAGCGGCCAACCTTTTGTACTTTTAAGACTAAACAGTTATCTTAAAACTAGATGTTATAAAATGATTTGGAAGTGACATTAGTAAGAATAGTATCTTCCAGATAAATAATCCTTTCTCATTGTCAATGATAAAGTGTTTTAGATATTGGGGTTAAATGTTTTATGTTGAAGCAGATCTCTGAGATAAAGATAGCTGAAGTTCCTGATGTTGACTTATCAAAAGTTGGGGTAACAAAATTTGGAAGCTTCAGTGTGGAAGTAATAGACCCAGTCGCTGACTATCTGGAGCTACTTGAGGTGAAAATAATTTGTTTGCATCGTTATAATCTTTCAGTTACATACCACTATAATGTAATAGAATATATCACTTGAACTAGATCTCAGTCTTGTGATTTTTATTTAATTTATTAACTCGTTTGTTATATTCCCTGCAGACAGTATTTGATTTTGAGCTAATCACAGGTCTTCTTTCACGTCCAGATTTTAGGTAGTCATCTTGTTCCCTAAATATTGCAAATATTGAGTTATTTGAGGTTGGATGTTCTTTGGATTTTATTCCTTTTAGTGTACGGTCGTTAAACGGGGAATCGTTAATAGGATCTATTGAGAGATACGGTCATTAAATATGGAATCATTAAAAGGATCTTGTGATCTTGTATGTTTTTCCCCTTGATATTTATTTGTACTCCACTTCTTTTGAGTCAACCTTATTTGTAATTGAAAGAGGTTAGCCTTTTCTGTCCGTACTTACAGTGCATGCTGTTGTATATCCTTTTGTGCTCCTCTAAAATTTTAATGGTGCTGCATTAAGAGTAACAAGTTAGATTTTCCAAATTATGGATGTTATTTTTCTTAACAGAGAGTAGGGAAATCCCAACTCAAGAGTCATGTCATGGCTGGTTATAATGTTTAGGCTCTTGAGAATCCTGTAGTATTTAAATTTATTGTGTTTTTTTTTTTTTTAGGTTTATATTTGATGCCATGCATGCAGTTACTGGTGCTTACGCTAAACCCATCTTCGTCGATAAACTTGGTGCTAGTCTGGTACGGTCCTCCACTCCTCCTTTAAATTCTTATAAGCAGACAGAAAAAGAAAAATATTTCTCTATATTATTTCATATGAGAAGAAATACATTATAGAGAAAGAAGGATGAAAATGGAAAAGAAAACAATAAATAACATATTTTCTGAATCAACTAGAAATCCAAAAATTACAGGAATGAAATGAAAACAGGAATAAGTTGGCTGTAATCCTTCCAATTAATGAGATGTGGTGATTCCCATAAAACTTTCGTACTGATTTCTAACACTCCCTCTGATATTGGGGAATAGATATTAGTCATTCCCAGCTTGTCAACATTAGAGTCAAAATTTGATTTTAACGAAGCCTTTGTGAGCACATTGCTGCCTGTAATTTTGTTTGAATGTAGTGTACCGTAAATGTCCGAATTTCGATTTCTAATTTGATGAAGTTTGTATCAAGCCTTATGTGCTTCATCGTTCATCTTATCATGTTGAATTGGATTCGACTGCGAACTATGGTGCTGGTTGACTTGATGCCACTAAAGAGTTTATCTAGATAAATTCACAAACACCTTGAGCACTTGCTTTATGTTCTACCTCTGCACTGCTCTTAGCCACTGCCGTTTGTTTCTTGCATCTCCATCTCGTCAAATTTCCCTACACCATTGTACAATACCCTTGATGGACTCCGTATCCTCAACTGAACTGGCATTTGCATAGAACTCAACATTTTGATGTTCATTCTTTCTAAAATAATGTCCCCTTTCCAGATGTATATATGGCATAGTTTTTGACATACAACATCAAGGTATCCCTTTTCTTGAATAATACATGAACTGATTTACCACACTATTACTAGTGTTGTAATTGCCCATTTTTTCTCTTCTGCATTTGGAAACAGTAACAATTTCCTGGGTCTTATTTTCATCCAGTGCTGCCATTTCCTCTTGAACAATAACTCTAGTTCTGATCTTTCAGATTTAAAAAACTGATTTTGGAACCTATACATGTTCCAATTTTGTAATTAAAGATCCCTAAGATGGGGACAGGTTAGAATATGAAAGATAACTTAATATAAGATGCTTTGTGCAACTCCTAACTCCTTAAAGCACTGAGCAGATAAAGATCATCAATTGTATCATTACCCTCCCTGTTACTTTTTGGGGCTTTCTTCTTATTTGACTCCACATATGGAAATTGACTTTGCAAAGGAACATGAGATCTGATGCTGGAAACTTTTGCAAAAAATTGAAATTCCTCTTGAGGTTTCTTTTCCAATTCTCTCTGTTAACTTGTTTCTTGTGCGAGAGAGAAGGAACATATCAAGATCATCAATTGCATCACTACCTTTGTTACTTTTTATGACTTTCTCCTGATCTAGGTCTATATATGGTGACTGAATTTTTAAAGGAACATTATCTCATGTTGAAAACTTAGGGAAACGAATTGAAATTCGCCTTGAGGTCTATTTTCTAATTCTCCTCCTTGACTTGCTTTTGTTTAGGTTTTCTGATTGGGTAGAATTTTCTGGAACTTTGAGTTCTTCACTTTGCATTGGGGTAGATAAAGGAATATAGAAAGAGAGATGGGAGGGTCCCAAAGATGAGCTTTGGTTATGCTCTCCCCCTAAAGTGAGTTATTGGAGATTGACTTATTTTATGGGTTTTGATTAGTTTTTTGGGAGTTGTGAGAGGCTGATCAACCTTTTCGGGGTGGTGCATCTGTTAGACACGGGGCTGCACCTGGTTTTCATTTGTGATGAACAAACATTGATCCCATATGAACGGAGTATGAAGAAAATTATTTCCTCTTTGTATTACTTAGTTTCAGTAAAGATACATTATAAAGAAAGAAAACGAAAAACGAAATGATAAATAGAATATTCCCATAATTAACTAGTAATCTCAAATTACATGAATGAAATAAAAATAGGACTTTAGTCCTCCTTCCAGTGAGGGAGATTCCTTGATTTCCAACAGCTATTTTAGGGCCCGTACAAATTTATGTGAAGTTATTGATATTGGATGTTAATTATGTAATGTAGGATTCAATTTCAAATGGAATTCCTTTGGAAGATTTTGGACACGGCCATCCTGATCCTAATCTGACGTGAGTGTAGCGCTTTATTTGTTTGCATTTTGTTTTCATATATAAGAACATTAGTTTTGATGGTAATGTTTCCTGAGCAGATATGCAAAGGATCTTGTAAACATTCTGTATGCTGAAAATGGACCTGATTTTGGAGCTGCCAGTGATGGTATGTGAGATCAATGCAGTAGCCAGCTTTTTATTAAGTAGCTAATTTTTTTTAGAGTATGTGTCTCTATTGGAAGATAGCCCTGGTAATATTATCTATTTTTTATTTTTTTAATAATTAAAAGCTATAAAATATTTTCAATTGTATTTCTTATATATTCTGATAAACCAGTACTGATAATACTACTCTAATTCTAGCCTTTGAGTATATTTGGGCGAGTTTTTCCATAGACGAATCTCAGAAAGAAAAATAAGAAAATTTAAAATTAGTTTTTTCATAACCAAATTTGTAGAAGTTTTTCGTATAGCTCCTCTAAATTTTTATTTTAACTTGTACATAGGCTAATTTTAAACTTAGGGAGAAACTCATTTCATTTTCTTATTTTTCTCCCCTTAAAGTGCTTATGAAAATGCTCAAAACAAGTTCTTTGTCTGGGAAATATAAATGAAATAAATGGAAATTAGCAATATTTGGATGGATATATCACCACATTTTTTACTCTTTATTTCCAACTTTTATTGAATGTAACCAACAATTTTAAGCTAAACGCTGTATTTGTGGTTCAAGTGTTGACATGGTATATAACATGCCATTTTTTAGACATTGCAGAAGATGTGATTGACGTATGCTTGTGCAACAATGTTTTGTTTGTCTTTGTGTGTGTTTATTAAATGGGGTTCATGTATTCAATCTTTGTTCAGGGGATGGTGATAGAAATATGATTCTAGGAAGAAGTTTCTTTGTAACTCCTTCAGACTCTGTAGCAGTTATTGCAGCCAATACAGAAGCAATTCCATACTTCAAGAACGGTGTGAAGGTTGAAATTTTATGCACAAAGTATTATGAATTCGTCATTGTAGAGTAGAAGTATCGATATTCTGTGTTTTAATTGCAGGGTCTTGCTCGATCAATGCCGACAAGTGGTGCTCTAGATCGTGTTGCTGAAAAACTGAACCTCCCTTTCTTTGAGGCAAGTTTTATTCTTTTTTTTTTTTTTTAAATCTCTTCCTTAAAATTATGAAATTAAGCTTCACATATTTTTAGACATAGTTCTCAAATAACAAAAGATGGACCCTGCATTCAGGTCCCCACTGGTTGGAAATTTTTTGGGAATCTTATGGATGCTGGAAATTTGTCAGTGTGCGGGGAAGAGAGTTTTGGAACAGGTTCTGACCACATTCGTGAGAAAGATGGCATCTGGTAGATATTCCAAATGTTTTTGTGAATTTAAGTTAATTTATTCAATTCTATTTTTTAGGCTAGCTACTTTGATGTATCTTGAAATTATTAGAATTCTGAAAGACACCTGCATTTGAGACCAACAACGTCATTGTTCTCCTCGAATTGTTGCCAAGAATAGAACTTAATCAAATTGCTTAGATGTTTGTAACGTTGTGGCCCTATAGAACTAAAACATGTATTACATTTTATGCCTCAACTGTCTTATGCATAATCTTCTGCCTCATCCAAATGGTTTCCAATTACAGGGCTGTCTTAGCTTGGCTTTCTATTATTGCACATCGCAACAAAGACAAGAAGCCAGGGGAGAAATTGATCTCTGTATCGGACGTTGTGAAGGAGCACTGGGCAACTTATGGAAGGAATTTCTTCTCTAGATATGACTACGAGGTAGGTATCATTGCTGCAATTGGAGTTCAATTTTGTAACATATTCTGAGCTTGGTTAAGTGTAATGTTTCTTTAACAAATATAAGTCCGTATATAGGAATGTGAATCTGAAGGTGCCAATAAGATGATAGAATACCTACGAGATATTGTATCCAAGAGCAAGGCTGGTGATAAGTATGGTAAGTTTCAGGAATCACGTTCTTTCAATTTTTCTAATCCTCTCCTGACTATTTTTTTAAGTGTGGAAAGTGTTCATCTACAGGAAGTTATGTCCTCCAGTTTGCAGATGATTTTACATACACCGATCCTGTGAGTTTAACATTGTGTACATTTGTATCATATTCATTTTTTCATTTTTAATTCAAGGACAAGCTACCGCAATGCACAATTTCCTTGCAATTGTTCGGTTCTGATCTGCTTTAGATGTGCAGGTAGACGGAAGTGTGGTATCAAAACAAGGTGTTCGGTTTGTTTTTACAGACGGATCAAGGATTATATATCGTTTATCAGTACGTGGCATCTGTTTGTTTTCCACATTGTCTCTTTTTACCTTCTTGGAAATTCGGGCATAAAATTAAAGTGATTGCAACGTTTTATTTTACAGGGAACTGGTTCTGCAGGGGCAACTGTTAGAGTGTACATCGAACAGTTTGAACCAGATGCTTCTAAACATGATGTTGATGCTCAAATTGCCTTAAAACCATTAATAGGTTACTTCATTTACTAAGATAAAATGTAGTACTATCAATTGACTTGCTCTAGTTTCTATGCAACTGATTGCTCTTATTATTTTACAGATTTGGCTATATCCGTGTCAAAGCTCAAAGACTTCACAGGAAGGGAGCAACCTACTGTGATCACATAATGGAACAATTCCACCACTCAATCAAGTTGTGATATGTACCAAGATGTGCTCTAAGTTGTGTTCACACGCAGGTTGTTTGTTACTCGCGTATCCATATCAGAGCTCTCTCGAGTTCGGTCGAGTATGGTTGTTCAAGAATTTTGGAGCGATAGGTCCCTTGTAAAATATGTTACTTATGTTTATGTGCAAAAAATGGTGCACCGTTGTGCAACAAAACAATAAAAATGGTAACAGTTTGCTGCTCTAAGTAGCTAATCTTTTCGAAGTTATGTCCAATATCTTAGGTGAGAAACTGGAGTTCGTTACTTCTCAAGCAGAATAACAATACCAGATATGTTCCTAGCTTCTTTGTCTGTTACAATTGGTGACATCGTTTATTCCCGAGGTCTATACCGTGCCCAAAAGTATACATGTTATTATTTTCAGGAGTATATTTTTTAGCACTTGAGATGAAAGCAGAGACAAGGCCCCCAAGATGTGATGGTTGTCCATAGCGATATAGATGTCCATTACTGTTTTCTTGGTCATGAATTTAACTTTGTATTCTCAGTGGTATCTGACAGTGACAAAACACTGATTTTCACCTTGTTGATCTCAGCAAAAAGGAGAAAAAAGAAGAAGAAAACTATGCATTTTCAGACCATATGTTTATGAGCAGATGACTATGGTGAGAGTCAAATGCAGAACTGATTCCTCAAGATCGTTTGCCAGAGCGTTTTGAATTCTCTTAGCATATTAATAAAGATAAAACTTAAATGCAATCTTATGTGTTTAGTGTTGTTGAGTTAGTTTTAATTGTTTTCTCAATCAGAAATGAAGTTTCATTTTGATATCTTAATCTTTAATGGAAACTTTATCATACAGTTCTTAAAATAAAACTTCAAATCTTATTAGAAAGTACCATGAGAGATAGTCATAGAACTGTGTTTAAAGTTTGTCCTATTAATAAAGACAACGTTGGACAGCAACCTATCATCATCTGAGTGAAGTTGTATTTGGTTTAAGCCTATTGCATTGACCGCATAATGTGGTTATAGCTTTGAAAGACATGATGAGGTGGTGCCATGTGATGAGACAAGGTTCTCACGTGCATCTACCAATCCCATTGGTCATACTTGATCTGATGAGAGCTTCTGTGGGAACCCAGTGTACTCCTAAGACTAAGATTCACATCAGCATGCTTGCAAAGCCAGAGGCAGTAACTGTAAGTTATATAACAAATTCAATGTATCCACTCTAAATTTACCTTTTAGGCTGTCACAATCACACTGTTTTTAGATTAAATCAATCAGCGTAAAACAGATATGAATTGTTGAATCCAGGGAATACAGATTTGGTCTATAAAAGAATTTTTCATCACAAGTAGCCTGGAATAGGCCAGATGGTTGGGGTGAGTACGTGTTACACATTCAAGTCTTGATGTGATACATAAAAATACACTCTAATTATTTTAATATGGTCTCAGAATTTTTAATAAAAATCTCCTCTTTTTAGTTTCTTAATTAATGTTCTTAGGACAGTAATTAGCAAGACCTTGTCAAAATTATTCTTATTACAAATTTGTTTCATCACACCAAATTCCTTCTGTCTCTTAAACATCACTAAACACTTCTTGTTTTCTGACTACATTACTATTAAATCCCCCTCCAATAAAGACAAATTGAAGTTATTGAACACTGAAATGATAAAATTTTGAAGTTTAAACGAAAGAGTTGGAAGTACCATGATGCATAGGAAAATTGTTGAGACATATTAGATAAAGAGAGTGGCATATTGGTGATGGAACAGGTAATGGGCATGGGGATGATTATCTGTTAAGATGGGATAATAGGGACAAATAGTTTCTTCTCTCCATTTGCAAATGGGACGAGACAGGGATCATGTTCTTGCTCTCCACCCCATTTAGCCTTTTTCTTTTTAATTATTTCCATATATTATAGTTTTTGTTTGATATAGTTTTTTCAAATATTTTCAGATTATATGGATGCTCCTTCAACTTCCATTTTCTGCTGCGAATTGTTTCTTTCATGATATCATTAGTTTTAAGGAAGACTCTTTCTAGCAGGGGAACAAAACCCGGAACATGTAGATGTTATTCTATTTTCGTATTATTATCTTCTCCAGGTTGGCTCAAGGGTATCTTCGTCAAAATTATATTAGAGTCTTTTAATAACGACAATATACTATAAATAATTCATTAACATTTATTTTTCTCGTATAAATTAAAATCGTATTATCTACTTATAAATTTGTGATTTAATTTAGCAATTTTCAATACATTTTAACTATTGACAAATTGTTAACTAAAAAGAGTATTTTAAAAAATAAGTTGTCGCTATTCCTCATAATAAAAAGAAGGTTAACAACACGCTCTTTAATAGACTATTGCTTATACTTCTTACCATTAGTTCAAATTCGCTGGAAATTATAAACCCCATGAGTCAGACTAGCAATTTTTTTTTAATAATACTCTTTTTTATCATTATCTCTAAAATGAATTTTAATATTTTTTTAAAATAACTGTTCAAAATATCTTTCTATCACAATTTAAATTCTTTTATTGTAAGTCTGAAATAGAATTTAACCAAATATAAGTTATATTAGAAATATTTATCATGTTAGATAATATTCAAATATTTATTTATTTATTTTAAATTTTAATTATATAAAAATACAGATTTTTCTTGTACAGTATCATGTAAAATGTTATTTAAGTTTTAAAACTTAAATATTTTAAGCAATAAACAAGTTAGATTATGGAATCCAAATAAGATTTAATTTTAATTTTGAAAAAAAAAATTGTCACCCTAAAATTATAGTACCAAATGGCTAATGATATTTTATAAATTATATTCCCATGCACTTTAAAAAGAAAATGACCTTTTAAATTTTTATTTCTGAAATTAAAATTTTCGACTATATATATATATTTAAAAAAATTATTTGGGTTGTCACAAATATGGGATTCCTCTGTCCTAAGCATAGGCTCTAGTGGTCTGTCCTTAGTCAGGCTCATCTTGCTCTATTTACATTTTAGACAAAAGAAAAATGAAATTACATATATTCATGAATTGATGACTAAAGTAATTGCACTCAATTTCACTGATCCAGCAGCTGTAATGCTTTGCTTTGCTGCATTCCATTACCTTGCTACAGTTTTGAGGCGGCAGCTTTCATCATAATTTAATAAATTTATGCTCAAAACTTTAATTGCTAAATTTATTGAAACAAGTTAAAAGATTTACAAAAAGAAAGCTACAAGTTACAAATAAGGTTTACAAAAAGATAAACACTGAAATAGCAGTTATGCAGAATAATAATATGTAAGAATTTGGGTTGTTAATTGTCACTAGAAATGGAGATTGAGGATGAAGGTTGAAAAGCAAGTTGGTGACTATGAGATTTGCCAGTATTAGTAAACATAGTTTGGATATGATGAGAATGAAGCAAGCCTTTTTCTTCAAAACTCCAAAACCAAAATCAGAATGGGATTGTCTCTGCCCCCCAATTTGTGATGGCTGGATGACCCACCAACAAATAATGGCGCAGACATGAAAGAAGCAATTGTGACCAATCTTATAATGGAGATAAACAAGAGGGTGTAACTGTGTTTGTCGTAATTGTGACACACCCAGTGGTTTAGAAAATGAACTAGTAGTTGTTGTTGCTGCTAAAATCCAACCTTGTTGGGTAGGTCAATTTCATCTCATTTTATTTTATTTTATTTTCTGCATTACCTACTCTTACTTCCTATCTGCATTACACTCTCATAATTACAGCATCATGTTAGTTGCCTCTGCAAATGGACCAGATTGCTGTCTTCCCTCTGTCCCTCTTCTCCACCCAATGTCCCTTGTCCTCTTGTGACTAAACTAATTTTTTTTTTATCTAAAACATTCCAAAATAAGAATATAAATCATATATTTCAAAAGTTAAACACCTACTAAGTACTATGATAATGTCCATGCTTTTATAATATTATAGCATAAGTTAATTGTTTAATATATGAAACAAAAATAATCATTGTACACTATTATTTATGGCCAAAAAATTAAGTGAACTAGATTTGAGTATGTGCTAGTGGGGAAGCACTATAAATTTAATGGGGGTGATTGTTACATTGCTGAACAATTTGAACCTGATTTGGTGTGCATGATGGTTTCTTTTTTTTTTTCTTTTTTATCAATTGCAATTTTATTTTGCTTTAACTGTGAATTAAGATTGGAACATATTGGCATTGACCGAGTAATTTTGCTCCATAAGTTACAAAATGAGTTTTTATTAAAAAATAAATAGTTAAGGGACGAGTTTGTAACCACGTGGGAAAGGTGCAAGACAACAGTGGGGTCAAGGAATAAAGTAGGTAATTTGTAAGCTATTATTGGTTTAAAGTTTAGATTTTTTATTTTTAAATTTCAATACTCAAAGTTAACTTTAATACACTAAATGAAAATATACTTTCATAAGAAGTTTCTATTTTCTCTAATTTTAATCCAAATATACATTATGTTTTTCAAATATTTATTTAAATGTTTAGCAATTTTTTAGTATATATATATATATATATATATATATATATATATAGAAATTAAATTGTATCGTGTAACTTTTATAACATTTTCAATGTTTTGCATGATGTTTTTTTTTTCGTTTTATAAATATTTGGCTAAAAAATTTCATAACTTATTATTTGATTAGATTAAAAGATTGTATATAATAAGTAATTATACAAAAAAAATGTATTTTAATAAGTTAATTTAACAATTTATAACTTTCAAACACTTTTAACAGGATTGAGGATTATAAATATATTTACAGAAAACAATTTCTTAATTATATAAAATATAAGTAAACTGTTATATAAAAGTATAAAACATATATTTTCATATTATTTTTTATTTATTAATAAATATAATAATCAAGTTTATGACACGTTTTAATTTAGAAAGTAATATAGCAACTTTTGCTTTCAATTTAATAACTACAGGATTAACTTTTTTAACTTTCAATAAAACATATATTTTTCATATTATTTTGTATTTATTAATAAATATAATAATCAAATCTATGACACGTTTTAATTTAGAAAGTAAAATAACAACTTTTGCCTTCAATTTAATAACTACATGATTAACTTTTTTAACTTTCAATAAAACATACATTTTTCATATTATTTTTGTATTTAATAATAAATATAATAATCAAGTTTATGACACGTTTTAATTTAGAAAGTAATATAACAACTTTTACCTTCACTTTTATAACTATATGATTAACTTTTTTAACTTTCAATCAATTTACCAACTGCTAATTATACTTTAACTCGTTAAAAACCAAAAGTAGGACTCATTGATTGATTGATTAATATTTGTTTTGACATTGATAATGTCTTTATTCTACCAAATCAACTTTAAAAGAGTGAAGATAATGCAATTCAAAAGTTTAAGTAATACTAAAATGATAATGATAAACTATTTAGTTATTATTTTTTAAATAATTTTTAGTTTGCTTTTTTATTATAATATTCATTTCAGCTATTATATTATTACAAACGCAAGAAATTTAGTTATTACTTTTAAAATAATTTTAATTATGATAAAGATAAACTATTTAGTTATTATATTATATTTATTACGAGTTAAAAGGAAGAAATTTTCTTCATGTTGCATTTAATATTTATAAATGCATCCTTTATATATATATATATATATATATGTCAATTAATTAGTTTAATTAAAAAAAACTCATATTATATATTAATCTATAAATGTACATAATATTAACATTTATCAACTTAAAATTATATTTATTTTTTTCTATTAAAGTCATTTGAGAGACGCAATACTACTTTAATAAAATTAAACAATTAAAGAAAAAATTGGTTTCTATCATATTTTTTATTTGAATAACTAGTTATTACTTGAAAAAAATGATCTCTAGACATTATAAGAATTACTCACAGAATTTTATCGACAAATAAAGGGTAAAATATCATTATCAATGATTTTATCGATAGATATCATTTGTTGTTAAATTTATTGACGGATTTATCAATAAATTTATCCTAAATACGAATTCAAAAATTCGTCGATCGATAAACTCAAAAATTCGTCGATAAATTTATATACGATTAATTTACCGATGAATTTTAGGTGTTTCTGATGGATCTGTCTTGTCAGTAATTTTTATTTTTTAATGAAATAAAACTTTTGTCTTACTCTCATTTTTTATTTAAGTAAAAAATATCTCCTTTTAAGTGAAAAAAAAAATATTATATAAATTTAACTCAAAATTATTATCTCAAACAACAAAAATCACATAATCTAGTTGTACCTTTTATCGTATTCATACAAATTCAAATGAAATTAATTAAAACATCAATTATAACATATTTACAACATCTAATTATAACTACTTCAAGCATGTATTTTAATAATTATGAAATCAGTTATTAATATTACAATCCTCTCAAAGTCTAATATCTTCTCATGTTCTCAATTAATTTAATCTAAAATCATTTTAACTGGTTCCAATTCCAACATCTCAATATCATTACAATCTTCACCTTATATCATTAATACAATCTACACCTTGACCATAACATCCAAAATCCAAAAATAAATCAAAATATTCTATTAATTTTCAACATAAATCAAATAAAATATCAATAAAATACTTCACGCATGCAAAATATATCATCAATCACGAGATTAAAAAATTATCATCAATAATCTAGCTCCAAAATAGTTCCAAGACCAACATAGCCTTAACTCCTGTGATTTTTAAGAAATTACTGGAAGGACTTAGAAAAGTTTTAAGAAAATTTTAACTTATTTCCAAGATGTTTGATTCACAAACTAATCATAATTATAGACCTAGTCTAACGTAGATTCGTTTAATCGACTTTAATTTTACATGCAATAACAAAACTCCCTACAAGCAACCAATACAAAGAAAGAAGAACCAGAGATTTAAAGGAAAAAAAATTAATTTGATTAAATTCTAATAAGTCAAAATTCATCCTCACTTTATTAGGTTTCACTAACTCTTTCTAGTTGTTAAAAAAATAAAAATCAACTCCAAAAAATTAAAATGAAGTAAAAAAAAAAAAAAAACTTTAAAAAACAATTTAAACAGACGATAAAATTTAAAAGTAAATAACTAAAATTCTAACTTATAAATTTAATATAGAATGATGATTCTTATTTCTCTTTAAGAAACTATTTTTATAAAACAATATTCAAAGCACTACTTTTTTAAGAATATATATATATATATATATCTTAATTATGAGTTGTAACTATTTATAAAGCAATAATGAACTATTTAAACTGGAGTTTGGAAAAGCAGGACTTGGTTGAAATTTAAGTGTTAGCAAGTTAAAGAAGTCAATGATTGATGCATACACGTCCCTCTATAAAAATCTTGACAATTCCCATTGTCGTTTAACAATATATTGGAATATAATTGGAGGAAGAAACAACGCAGTGTTAATTATAATCTATTGCATCAAAGACAAAGAGGTAGCATTTAGTAAAAACCCCTTTTAGAACACATAATTCAACACTACCACTTATCAACACAGTAAATAATCTTGCCCAAGATCTTGTCGGCAATGTGTTATGCCCAAACTCAACAATGGAAAAAGAGTTTAAATCAATATCTTTATTAAGCTGGATACCATAATGATATTTGGATAGATTACTTGTTAATCATGTTTATTCTTTACAAAAAGCTAAAAAGGAGACAAGGAATAAAAATCTTTAATTAAATCATGTTTTTATATTTCTAAAATTTACCTTTGAATTTAGTACTTTAAACATTTATTTTTTATTTTTTATACCTAACATTTAATTAGCCTGGCCTTGTCAGTAATTTTATAACTTATCAATATCATTAATTAAAAAGTAATAGGATAATTATCATCATTAAATTAAGATTTTTTTTAATACTGATTGAACAAGATTTGATGGAACAACTTTTAAAACGAATCAAATTTTAGAGTTATTAAAAATTTATTTAACCCTCGAATCGTTTATAATGTCGATACTTTTGTTAATTGAGCTACTAATATTTTCTAACAGTGGTCTTTTCCACTGTATGAATATGTCCTTTTCCGATTATAATCACAGTCTCATGTTCATTTCCAGAAAAAAAGAAAAAAAAAAAAAACAAAACTATCTTGTGATGATTCCTGCTCACACTTTATGTCCATTACCCTCATTTGCTTTCTAATGGCAAAATTAGGGTAAGAGTTACAATGAATGATGGACCTTTACTACCAACATCTAAATAAAAGAGATGGTGGTTCATTTTCTACCATTTCATTATTGTTACTTGGTAAATTAACTAAACATGATGATCTATTATTAATGAAATGCAGTGCAAAATGAGACCTATATTATTGGATTGTAAGTTTTTAATGTTTTTATTATTTATTAAATTTAATTTTGATGAAAAAAACTATGAATTTGTTTCTCTAAACAATGAGATTGATTAGGTGATTGAGGAGTAGAAAATGACTCCTTATACAAATAAGATTTTGTATTTTCTTATTTAGAAATGATAAATAAATTTGCATTCAGAAATATTTTTCATATTTTGATACCTAGTTTCACTAGACATATAAATATAAATAATACCTAACTTTTTTAAATAATTATGTATATTTTTTCTCGTGTTAATCTTTGTTTTACATTACTAAAGCACTATCAGTTTATTTAATATTTTATTTAAAATTTTTGTAATTATAATTTATTTTTTATTATTTAACATTAAAGCGAAAAAATGTAAGTCTTTATAGTATTGAATTTTAATAATATTATGTTCTTTTGTTATGATTTGAATTTTATTTTTATAAAAAAATATTTAATGAATATTTAGATGGTATGAATATACTTATCTGTTAATACCAATAAAAATGTGATATAGTCATACTTATCAAATATAAAAGAAAATGAAAATAAATATAAGTTTTTAAATTAGAGACGAAAATAAATATATAGTTAAAGTTGTAACACCGTGCTTTGTATTCTCAACCACTCAACTAATTATATTGTTCTAAGAAAACAAAATTGTAACAGATTTCCTCGTTAACAATTGTCATACATTTCTTCATTAAGAAAATTGTTCAGCACAAGTGACGACGAGTCATGAGTATCTTTTCTCACACAAACAATAATACTAACATTACGAGTGAATAGGAACTAACCACAGTTTTTAGAACTAATTTTTAAAAGACTAACAGAATAATTTTTTCATTCATTAAATATATCTACATCCAATTAATTTTTTCACTCCTTTGTTTCAAAGAGATCAGTATATCTTGTTATAATTATAATTAACATATTCAAGTTAACATATTGAAATTGATAAATAATAAAAAATGAAGCTGTGTTCAAATAAATGCAGGCTGTCTTTTTCTTTTCCTTTTAGTTTATTTTTTCAATAAATTGATAAACTACAATTGGCAAGCAATTTTGATATTTTTCAATTCAAAAAGCAATTGATCCAACATATCAATTACTAGAGTTGAGCCAATTGACACAATAGGTACTTTAGCCGATCATGATATGTATTGAATTCTTCTATACAATTGAGAGAAAAATAATATTTATGTAATAATGTTATATGATTATAAGAGTTTACCAGTTCATATAATTGAAAAGCCAAAAGTATCTTTGGGACATTGACGGAGGAACTCAAAAGTGAGAAAGACTGTGACTAACAGTGAGAGACAGACACAGTTTTGTTTTCGTGTTCAATTTTCAATTTAATTTTAAAATTATTATATTTATTCTTTAATCCTTGACCTTATCTTATTTCTTTAATAACGTAAATTTTCTTTTAACGATTATCTTAAAGAAGAATAAATCCATTCTGTTAACATTCAAATCACAGTGTTACTTTCTAATAATCAGTACTAACTGGTTTCTATGTTTAAAAGTATAACTCTCAAATTACAAGAACAAATCTATACAGATATTAACGATAGATGGAACATTAGACAGATACAGATATAGAAAGTGTAAAAACATTTTTTATTAAATTTTCGAAGCAAATAGTAAACATTAAAGTTATTCAATATTATAATAAATGAAATATGGTTTTCTTGTAGGTTCTGAAGCTTGAAATAGTAATATTTCTTTGCGAACATCAATTATGAAGTTGATTAACTGGACTTGTGTCATCACTAGTGGGCCAGTTTCATGCCCATCTATAGATTGTCATGTCAGTGCTCAACTAATCTTTTCCATACTCACTATTCAAACCCCCTTTTGGGAATAAAAAATGTTCCTAAGTACTTTGCTTCTTTTCTACTAAAATTGGTAATTTAATTTGTGTTTTGGTACAAAAAAATAGTAAGTTAAACATACCTAACTCCAAGCAAAACAAAAAAATCTTATATGATATACCATCTTAAGGTTAGTTTGAGTGATACTGGACTCAATTTTCTTAATTTTAAGGTCTAAGGTTTAGAAAAAAAAATGTATAATTTATATATATATGATAAGATTATTAACTTTTATAACAATTACTATAAAATTCGTATTTATTAAGAGTATAAATTATTGAGAATGAAATGAATAAAAATGAAATTATATTATTCAATTAAAATTATATTATTATAATTATTATAAAATAAAATGTGGAGATATTAGGATGTCTGGTATCCCAACAGCTTGAAAACATATATATGTACTATGTGTTTAGTGACATGATTGTAGATGAGTTGTTTGTTGTGGTGACTTTAAAATGAAGTCCATGTTTAGTTTTGATGGAGGAGTAAACGCAATTTGGGATATGATGGTACTATTCCAAGTTGTTGTTGTTTATATAAAATCCAAAAACAAACAACATATGACCCACCACCAAGTGATAGTACGTGTGTGATTAATAAAGGAAGCCATCTTTTAGTGGAAAATGTAAGAATATGAAACCTATTGTGTTGTGTTCAAAATAAATGGAACCCACTTTCTACTCGTAATAGTTTGGCCCAACATGATCGGTTCTGCTTCTTTGCCAACTTGCTTGCCTTCCAAACAACTAATTAATTAACCAAAGCTTTTGTTCCTATATAATTGCAACCAAAAGTCCCACTTTCATCTTCACCATCCCATTTCCCACACCAACTGCGATTATCTGTCACTTTTTTTAGCTTGTCCTGCATCATACCCTAACTGCAACAAATTACTCCACTCAATAATGCATCACTTTCAAACTCAGATTTCCATTTTACTTCATTTCTTCGTAACATGTCTTGTTAAAAATCAAAGAAAAAAAAAGGAATAGATAGTGATTTTGAGTCATTCCCCTGATAAAAAACAATATATGTATTACATATGCAGATAAAGTACTATGAATTTTTATTAAGAGAGAATCAATGTCAATAAATTAATAAATTATTAGTCATGAATATTAAGATAATAAACTTGCAGACTTTTTTTTTTTATCTTATTTACTATTCAACTAGTTCATTTTTATTTAATATGAAACTCAAAATCACGTTTAGATTCCTAATCATATATACCGAAGTTCAACCCACGTATATACGTTCACGTACAAAACTTAGCAGATACTCTTAAAGTTTTCAGTGTTATTTTGAATTAATATTCAATATCAGTAATCTAAATAATTATTTGATACTTATTTATTGCTTGATTTATTGGATATTAAATTAGAAAAAAGTTAAACAACCTAAAGAAATTGTATCGAGTTAAGTTTTATCCTTTGCTTCCCTCGATTCTTCGAAGCTTAGTGTGAAACTTCAGTTTTTCTTCGGATACTCACAGAATGTTAAAAATATAAACCCGATTGCATTAAAAATTATCTTGTTCATTTTGATGGAGTGATAAAATAAATATTATAAAATAAAGTTTGCACGTTCTGATATACTTATACTATTAAAGATACTTTTAAATCTAATTCAATTTAATTTGGGAGATGAGATTTATATTAGAAGTTAATTTTAAATTTAACTTAATCTTACAAAATTAATTTGTAAAATAAAATTTATATTTATTTATAAATTATTAAAAGATTTTTTTAATAAATATAGGATTTTAACTATTCTTAACAGGTCTTATCTTTTATTAGTGTGGAGTCTCCATATGATAATTCTTTTATCATGCCATAATTAACATCTAAACATATAAAACATATTCAGGACTTGGACAATCTTTTCCTCTCCCTTGTCCAGCTGACACTGAGATAGGACGTGGGTGAATGTTGGCGATGAGGAGCTACCGTTCTCAAGAATTAGGTGACATTGTCGATCTTAGGTGGAGAATCGAACAAATTTTTTGAGTATATGGATAAAGCTCATGCAGACAATGCTGATATAACATTATCAGTTTTACAGAATTTCACATCACATGAGTTTTTGGATCAACACTGTCGGGATTATTATATTACCCTACCTTTTTCTTTTATCGTTTATATATTGTATTTATCATTAATGCTTTTATGATTGTCATAATTATTACATCATCTTATCATTTATTTTATTTGCCTTGTTTTTTAGAGGGACATTTTAATCAATATTGATAAACATTTAATATTTATTATATTTTAAGTTATGTAGTAATTGTTAAATATGATTCTAAAATAATATGAAAATAATATTTTTTTAAAATAGGTTTCTTTTCCAACTGAATTAATTTTTTTATTGATTCTATAAAAAATTATTAGCTAATTATCTATAAGTTGTCGTCGTTAATTAGGCACGAATATGATTGGTCAGGGAAAAAAACAAAAACGAAAAACTTTTTCATGTGTTTTAGAACGATTTTTTTTATCAGACAACTTTGTCATGTTTAAGTGCTCCCATTTTTTTACTGTCAATAAAAAGTTGTTAATGTTTCAGTTTTCTACTGATATGTGTACGTGTTGAAAAATTTGAAAATTTTGCATGAAAGTATAAGACTATATACCAACAACTTTTAACGGTAAGAGTAGTATTTTCTTTTTCTTGTAATAGATGATTATCTTGCTTTTCTCGTACTAATATCAT
>Ga0099825_1002073_pt1 | contig 26384 bp, 9 predicted proteins | sample SiratroredBW_FD_76838 | JGI IMG/M metagenome (GOLD analysis project Ga0099825, IMG submission 76838) | Root nodule microbial communities of legume samples collected from California, USA - Siratro red BW | ecosystem: Host-associated > Plants > Roots > Nodule | place: USA: California | collected... | reverse complement strand
TTTCAAGGATGAAAACAACTTCACATATTTGAAAATCTTTTTTTTTTTTTTTTTAAAATTTTTTTTCTTTAATTTAAAATTTTTTTTTTTTTAATTAATATTTTATTTTAATTTTTTTTATTTAATTTATTTTTTAATTTTTTTTTTTTTTTTTAAAATTTTTTTTTTTTTTTTTTTCAAATCTTGCTCCTTGCATTGAAACTTGTTTTATGTGCAGTAATAATATACATTCACTTTTTATAGATAAGATATTATATTAACTTTCTTTTATCTCTTTCTTTATCACATCATTAATAATTATTCTTCCCTTTTCCTTTTCTAGCTTGATTTTAGAACGGGATGCCCAACAACAGAATCATGCTCTTCAGGTAAGTGTTAAATAACATTTGGTGTTCATAAATAATTTTCTATATGCATTCATCAATTCATTTCCAAAGTAAAAAAAATGTTACTACACATTTCTGGTACATAAAATGAAAATGATCAATATTTAGAGAAACTGGAAGGAATTAAACAACCTAAGGAAAACAAAGAAAAAGAAAAAGAGTGAAAGGGAGATAGGGAGACAGAGACAAACAAACAGATGCATGATACTTGCATAGTTATTAGAATATATGTTCTCTTAACCAGTCTTCCACAGGCTTCAGCTCCATCTCTTAAATTCTTAGCTTGTAGGCCCCTGATTATATTCATCATAACTCAAACAATATAATTGAGTGAAAATGGAACATATTATTGCATTTCTAATAGAGAGAGAGAAAACTCAAGACACTCTCATGTAAAAAGACAGTGTAAAGGAAAATCAGAAACAAAAGGAGAATAGTGACAAGGATATAATATGCACCTGTAGCATAAATTAAAACACCAAACATGACAGGTTGGTCCAGTTGAATAATGATAGTACTTACATAGCAAGGACAACACGACTTTGAATTTCATTGTAGAAGGAAAAACCTAGTTAGTTGATAATGAGTAAGTACATCTATAACTGATTTTGGAATTGTAAGACAAATTCTGGTGTGAGATTTTAACTCAGCTAGCTTTTTATTTCAAACAAAGAAGAAAAAAAGCAAAACAAGAACTATATATATACCTCCAAACTTTTGACGAGAAGAGAAGGGTTGTTTAGGAGTTTTAGGAGCAGTGGCACGTGATATTGGCACGGCTCAATCGAAAAGCAGGGCCTGAGACATTTTGAGCATTGCTTTCTCATTGAACCGGACCAATATCCCGTTAAACCGGTCCATTCTTCCCCTCCTCGCTCGCTATGCACCCCATCTGGTGTAAGATCATGAGAGAGAGGGACATGCATGTATAACCAACAGAAATATATGTACGAAAAAAAAGCAAAACTTGAAACTGTGAAAGGATATAAAAAACAAAACAAAAAGGACCCTTCATGTCATATTTGCAAGGGTGTGTAAGCATTCATGTATAAAGCCCTTGATTTAAATGAAAAGAAGAAGAGAGTGAGGGAGGGAGTGAAAGTGATATGTATGAGTGGCGAAAAAGATGAAGATATATTGGGGTGGAAAAGCAAAAGAGACAAGAGAGATGGATGTGTCATGTTGAAGTAGTATTAAAGAAGGAAGAGGGGAAGATGAGAGGAGAGAGCGGGAAATGGAGATGGCTGGTAGTGGTAACATTGAAGAAGTTGCATTAAATTTGCAACAACCCTTCAACTGAGGAAGTTGGAATATTAATTTAAGGAGGTACAGGAATGGTGATAAAGGGCAGAGGAGACAAATCTGTGGCTTTTAATGTGAGCATTTATGGATTATGGGGCAGAGGGAGAGGGATGTTTGGTTCTGTTCAATCTGCATTAATGCATGTGTATTATGTAAGAAACAGTAAAAAATAAGCTTTGCCTTTTGGTTTTGGCCTCTGCTAGTGCCATTCATATTCATCACTGTTCACACTCAACCTCTCATAAGGCACTTCGTAGGTTCAGAGATTCCTTATCCATCTCATGCAATATGCAACTCATGTATCTCAATGAATATGGTTTTCTTCCATCACATGCACACTGTTAGGTTATGTGCTTCCGGTTCTTATCTCCAAATATCATATATTTTTTTAATTGGCAACAAAAAAATTATATAAATATGAGATAATAAGATTACTCTAACCTATATAAAAAAAACACATGCACACAAATATATATAAAGGGTGAACAATTCTTATTTTTACAAAAACTTCCACTAAAACATAAAAACAAAAAAACTCACAACTCCCATCATTATCGAAGAAAACATCAAAAACCACCACTCAAGAGCTTAACTGTCCAAAATACATATACAACTCAGTGTTAAAAAAACTCAAAAGTAAATAAATAAATATGATAGCTAACCATAGCACTGAACACAGTGGTGTTTGTTTTAAGGTTCAGACTCTCTACACCAACTTACCATCAAGACATCTATGTCAAAGTAACAAAACAATCTAGAAGAATAAAAAAACAAATATACATACAAGCTACAACAATTTGTTGTAGTTACCAATAATCTCCAACAAACAATAGTAGCAAGGTGCCATTCACCATGATGCTTTGATTAACATGTGAGAAGTCAAGGTGCCTCAGTTTATTACTAATAACTTATCAACACTTGTTGTGTTTTTGACTTTATTTCTTGCAGTAAAGTTTTGAACAAAGAAAAATGATATTTGGATACTCTTATGTGTTAATACATTCATTTAACATTCCTACATGTAAAAAAATAATATTTTATTGTGAGGTGTCAGGGTGTGAACATACTCTCATTTTAGCTTTTTGGTTTCACTTCCCTCTTCACTTCATCTTCCCTTGACTTTCTATCTTCACTTTATCATTTCAGCTTCAAAACACATTTTCTTTATTCTGTTTACATTGTTCACATAATTGCAAGCATTCTCATTTTCCTTCTCCATCTCAGTTGCTTCATTAAAAACTACTAGCATGAACGTTCACATATGGTGACAGTGCTTTCACTATGAAGGTGTGGTAGTTCGAGTATAGTGTATTTTTTTTTCAATTAAAGATTCATCTTTTATGGACTTTTTGATGAAAAAGGAAGAATTTTCGATCGTTTTACGGTTTAGTTTTTTTGTTCTGTTAGGGGTTTAGGGTTTTTCATATTTGAATATTTTTGTTCATTATATGATGTTGAGAAGGGTGGGTATGATAAGAAACTACTGAGGAATACTGAGGGTTTTTCTTTTGAATGCTAGCCATGGTGGTATAAAATGAGCTTATCCTTTATTAGAAAGATGTCAAAATAGGAGAGACCAAAGTTGATTCAGCTTTGAATTTAAGTTTGGTAAGTGTTTAAAGTGTAATTTTTTTTTGTTTAATCATGTTCACATTATAGATTACTGGTGAATTTTACCATGAGAAAGAGCTTCAAATGAACATTGTGAAAGAAGCTATAGAAGGAGGTATAGGTAAAGGAGATGAAAAAAAAAATGGAACCATGATTTACATAAAGATCTTGAAGACACTAAATTGGATGATATTAAAGGAACTAATTCTAACCTCTGGGGATTTTTGATCACATAACTAGTATAAATACGCGCAACTGTATAAAATGAACTTACTTATTTGAATCACAACCAATACTAATACGTACATGTGTATTATATTTTATGATATGTCTTTCTATACAGGTCTGTGAGATGACTTCAAAGTATCTCAAAGTGATGAGGCCAAAAATATTACATTTCATTATATATCTAGTTATCCTTCTTATGAGTATAATTTAAGAAGAGAAGAACTTAATTTCTAACTTGAGAGGTCAAAACTTCAACTAAGGTGTCTCCTTATTAAAGGAGTAGTAACCTCTGGAGATTTCTGACCACACAACCAATATTAATACGCACAGCTGTATAAGATAAACTTATTTTTATGAATCACAACCGGTATTAATATAATACACACAAGTGTATTATATTATATTTTAAGATGTGTCTTTCTGTACAAGTTTGTGAGATGACTTCAAAGTATATCAAAGTGATGAGTCAAAAAATATTACATTTCATTATATATTTAGTTCAAATGTCGACGTACTCCATATCCTTCTTATGGATATAATTTAAGAAGAGAAAAACTTAATTTCTAACTTGAGATGTCAAAACTTCACCTAAGGTGTCCCTTATTAAATGAAGGGTAACTTGTGAGAATTTCTGACCACACAATTAGTATTAATATACATAGTTGTATAAAATGAACTTATTTTTATGAATCACAACCAGTATTAATACGCACAAGTATATGATGTAAACCTTAAAAGGTTGGAAAGATCTTAATCAACTCAAGAAGTGTTGGAGAAGAAGAAGCTTGTAGAAGCATGTCCCGTTGTGAATCAAATTCGTAATTCACCAAAAACCCACAAAAAACAATATGGAAACAAGCACTTTTGGAAAAGAAATTAAAAAATGGATTGAGACTTGGAAATGGAAAATAACATACAATCTTTGTGTTGAATACTAAAGGATAAGTTCAGGAAGATTCACTTCTTGAGAAAACTTATCAAAATAAGAAGCAAGATAAGAGTGGAGAACTCTCGATACTTTCAAAATGAATTCACAAGGATAATTTCATTCAATCTTCAAAAGTGATTTTACAAAAGGGTTTGACTCTCTTTTCTTAGGAGCATGCCGTGATTTTGAAGAGAAAAATGCACATATAAAGTGTTTAGAAACATTAGAAAATCCATATGTAAACATAAGACTACTCAAGCTAAAGTTAACTGATCTAATCCTATATTTAACATTTAGTTAACTCCTAATTAATCCTAAGAAATAAGTGGTTTCTTGAAATTAAGAAAGGACACACGGTAGCTCCTAAAGTTAAGGAAAAACTTATCATTACACTTCCAATAGGCACATGTGACACATGGAAAGGTTAAAAGCCATGTGAATTAGTTACAATCATCACTAACTTGTGAAAGTGACAAGTGTTGGTTAGAAACATTTCATGTGACTTCTACATTATAAATTTTGTCTAACATGTGTCTCTTAACGACTTAGCAATGTAGTGACTATGAAGTTTAATGCCTCTTCTCTTGTGAGTAGAACATATTTGTCCCTTATGTATCCATTCTTTATATAGCATAAACCCTATGATAAAATTGTTCTTTATAAAATTCCTCTATTTAACTAAATTCATGAATTGTTCCAATCAAACTTCTTTTCATCTAGTCTTGTTCTTTTTTCTCATTCCAATCCCTTCCATTATGCGTACTAGCTTTCATTATTTTTATTACCTTGTAGAACTTGAACATATGTACAATCTTTTTCTATCCTTCTCCACAGCTTGGTGATCCTTCTATTTACTGCTTTTTGCTATTGAAGTTCATACTGATTTTGCTGGTAGATCCTTGATCTTATATACCATGGCAATTGACATGGAGTGTTGTATTCTAATTCTGATTTGATCAAGTGGTTTTTCTATAAAGTAGATGCATCATGTATTCCAAAGAATTTAACAAAACCAAAACACTTACCATATCTGTTGAGTATTCATGATATAAATATAACATTTCTTAAATGTTAAAATATTCTCATCATTTTCAATTCTCCAAATTTAATCGAAAAACATGAAAAGAAAAAAGGTTCTTTATTTATGATTTGGTGAAGTTTTTCAAATTGTGCACATGTTATTACAATTCTTTGACTTTAGTTATATGTTACTACAAGAAAAAAGTTATTTAGAGACTAATATTTAGCTACCAAATGAAATGGTTGCTAATTATGACCAAAATAGTCACCAAATTAAATTTTAGCTGCTAAATAACTACAAAATAGAAATAATGATTGAATTTAGTGACCAATTAGGTAAATAATTGACATCAAACATTAGCTACCAAGGTTTTAGTAACCTATACCATTAGATTCTAAATTAGTCTCTAACTTAATTAGATACCAATTTAGAATCTAATGACATAAGTCACTAAAACTTTGGTATCTAATGTTAGATATCAATTATTTAACTTAATTGGTCACTAAATTCAATCATTACTTCTATTTTATAGTTATTTAGCAACCAAAATCTAATTTGGTGGCTATTTTGATCTCAATTAGTAACCATTTCATTTGGTAGCTAAAAATTGATCTCTAAACAACTTTTTTCTTGTAGTGTGTCTACCTTTCAAATATCTTGGATCGAGTCTTTACCTCTAGGTCAAAAGTTGTAGCTCATAGTCAGGACACAACTTTTAGGAATCAAACTCTTCAAATAATGACTCGACCCACCTGACTTACGCTAAAAGATAATTGTGGAACTTACAAGAATCTAGCTTTGAACAATTATACTACTGAGAGTCAAACTTATAACCTTACTCTGATATTAATTATTGAATTTAACATTTATCATTAGGTCAAAAGTTATAATTCATAATTATGAAATAACTTTTTCTACTTAAAAATATAATAATAAGTCAAACATCACAAATTGATTCACTTGACTAACCTAATTCCAAATTGATGTCACCTAAAAAACACATTTTTTATTATAATAAGTACAAAGTTATTAAACATTATTAATACTTATTTTATTATATTGTATCATATTATTATTATTATTTTATTTTTATATATTATTATATAATATTTTATCACATCATTATCACCAAAATAAATGCTTCAATGAAGATAGTTTTCTTTTTCTTTTATATTTTTAGTTTTAACTTCCTTATCTATTTTTTACATTCTTTTGACGGATCATATTCATCCAAACTATCAATGAAGTGTAATTTTAACCCACATATTTAACTTGTCTATGTAATATCACTATCTACTTATGAAATTATGAGCATACTTTTTCACGATATTATTAAAATAAGTTTTAATTCTAACCATAGTGTTATTCTCCCTCCCAGAGAAAAACAGAAAGGTAAGCGTGTTTAATTATTGCTTTTTCCTGTTCATGATTAATAAATAAGTGGGACCGCGCGATATGAACGTTCTAGAACAATCCCAGGTTTGGGCAATATCGTTACGTAATAATTTAGTTTAGACCATTCTAGAATAACTTAATTTTTTTTATTTAAACTCGTTTTTTTTCCTGTAAAACATTATTTATAATATTTTGACATGACACAACCAAGGAAAACCTTTTTATTTATTTTCTCTTTTAAAATTGATTATTTAATAGTGCATAAATGTATATTATTTTTCCAAATTAACGCTTTGTTGAATACCGAGGGAACTATTGTGGAAGAAGAAAACATGATAACTTACCACACAGATCTTACACAAAAATATGTTCTTCAATTTTGAACGGATGAAGAGAGAAATGAAAGGTTCACGTAATTAAAAAAAACAAAAACACTATATTTATATAGCATTTTTATAGTTACACGACCAAATGATGTCTGTTTTTGAAAGATTTGATACGACATTCTTTGTTAAGGAGCATGTGGAGGTTAATCTTCTGCAAATTAGGTTCTTGCTTGATCATCCTTATACCCTTATGAATAAGGCAAAGACTTTCCATTATAGTTCATCATTAACACTAGTCAGACAAAAGATAAAGAGAAAACAAAAACCAGATAGATTTGTATGTATGATATGATGGTGGATATGTCGGGTGAGTTCTAATAAATTTGCCTGGTTATATATGCAGATTGGCACTATATATTGTTACAACCAGAAGGAGAAAACCAGGGTGCAATTAAAACAAAACCATAATCATAAAGACTTGGGTTCCACTTCCTTCCATTCACATCACCGAATCCGGCATATAGTTATGGCAACTCAAAAATACTCAATAGACATCTAAGCTTGATAACCATGTGACATGAGCAATGGATATATATGTTCATAAAAATATATTATATAGTAGGTAGACACTGCATTTGAGAACGACTAAACAACACTACGCCATTAAATAGTGCTGCGAACTACCATGCATACGCCACGTGAATACGAAGAAGGAGGAAGTGCTAATTTCCAATCTTCCAATAATTGACACTTAATTAACAACAATTTAGTTAATACAATTCATTTCATAAAAACAATGACTAAACTGGTCAACGGTAAAACAAGACTTTGAACTCTTTTATCAAAGAAAAGATGTACTAAACTAAACCAGCTAACAGGAAATATATATATAAAAGTAGTGATACGAAAATAGTTTATTTTTTTCTAGGAACTAGAACAAATGTTTGGCATTATTCATATTCATGCCAGCACAGTAACATGACTAGGCATCTTCTGAGGATGTAGAACCTGCCTTTGTACTCTTTCAACGTGGCTGAGAATCTTCTTCCAAAGCTAGAACGTTGGCGACTTTTCTCAATTGTTGTTGAGATGCACTTAGCCATTTCTTGCCTCAAAAGGGCTCTCAAATCTCACCTCTTTACCTCTCCTGGTTAGCTAGATAGTACTGTGTTTGTGTTGGTGCTTGCTTGCGACACTGGGTATGTTCTGCAGGTTTTTATAGAGATCTGGTTAAGGAGGCACGTTGGATTTTTCGAAATAGTGTGAAGCAAATAAGCCACAGAACTAGAAGACCCCACAGGTCTGCTCAGTGACAGAGCATAGAAAATATAGTGAAATGAAATAATCTCTGTTTGGATATTATTTGTTTCGGAGGAAATGAATTTTTATGATTATTATGAAAACAATTTGAAAAAGTGACGTAACGGGTGTAGAGAGGGAAATAATGGGGTAAGAAAGAGAAGTGTTATAAGGGGTGTTGCAAAGGACTAGGATGAGGTGTAAGGTGTAGGATTTAGGAGGCATGACTAAACGAAAAGTTACCCCACACTTGGCACAGTTAGATTTCAATTTGGAAAGAAGCGATGATGAATTCTGTGAAGGTTTGAATGGCAATATTCAGCGCCAGCTTCTTTCACAGTTGCTTCCCAGCTACTATCACTCACTCTTCTCCATGGTTCAACAAGTGGCAAATTTTGATTATGCCTTGGATAATATCAATTAGAGTCAACATTAGCGTTTAGAGAAAACGTATTACGTCGCTTCTGTGTTTTCATTTTCTTTCTTGTTTTTTCATTACGTTTGGTTGTTGAAATGTTGATTATTGTTTTGTTTTATGTTATTGAAAGTTTGCAAATCAAGTTAATAAGGAAAAAGGGGTTTCACCATTTATTCTATATAAATATTTTAAAGGAAGAAATGTAAATTGATGGTGTTATAGTTAAAAAGTGAAAATAAGAAGCAAGACTAGAACAATCTCAAGGTAAACATGTCTCTTATATATGGCTCATGTTTAATCATTTTAGGTTCTTGTAATTATTTCTCTTTCTACCCTTAAATGGGATATACAGACCACAAATATGATTCTTTAAAATTTATGCAGTAAGGTATAAGTTAATTTATAGAGGAAAAGACGAATTTTAGTTCAGGCTCACATGCAGTAATGTTATTCATCACAAATTCACGTACCAGTATATAAAATTAGGTATAATCTCTACATTTATTACTTGTAGAAAATAGATTTGTTTGTAATCGCTTGTTTCAGAACAATTAACAACTCTTTTTTAATAATAGAAAATATTATATTTAAATAATAGTAATACGTATAAATAAAATAACATATATAATTGTATAGTAGGTACGTAAAATGATAATAAAATGTCAAAATATCATTCTTTTATTTATATATGTGTGTGTGTAAAATGTCGTGACATACTAATTAAGGTACTATATTATTCAACTGTATTCCTCTCTCCATGTCCCCCTCTAATATTACAAAAAAGAAGAAAAACATATAACATTTTTTTATTTGCAAAAAATATATATTAAAAGGAGCATTTTAGAAATCTTCTAACTCGTATACAACAATATATTTATTTCATCCCTCAATGACCTATTCTAAGATCTAAGTTCCCTAATTACTTAATTGTAATCTACAATATTGTATTGAGTGAATATTTTTAGTAAAAAAAATTCCAACATTGTAAGGATATGCTTGGAAATTTAATTTCAATTCTAACGTAATTAAAATTAGTTCAGAGATATAAATTTTCATATATTAGACTCAAAACAAAAATTTTAGTTCAATTTAGATGTTAATATTTGTCCAAGAATAATAACAAAGGAAAGAGAAAATAATTGAAATATTGATAATTAAAAGTTAGCAAGAATAATTATAATTATAATAATAAAATAATAGCGATCAAGATAATTAAGACAACAAAAATAAAATTTTAGATCAATTTAGATGTTAATATTTGTCTAAGAATAATAACAAAGGAAAGATAAAATAATTGAAATATTGATAATTAAAAGTTAACAAGAATAATTATAATTATAATAATAAAATAATAGTGATCAAGACAATTAAGACAATAAAAATAATTAAGAGAATGAATAATGTTGTTATGTTGATTTTATGATGATCTTATTCGAAAAACTTGTATGTTATGGTTTGAGAGGGTGAACGCGTGGACGAGCCTTGATATATATATATAGAGTTTGGACTGAATATATGTGTGGATGGGCCTTGATTAGTATGGACAGGGTGTTTAACCCTATATTAGTCTACTTGATTGGAGAGATTAATCTCATTTGTAATTAAATGTCACATTAGATTTTCCGAATGTGTTTGGAAATGTTTTTAGGATTGTTTAAGCTTTGTGGATCTAGGTTTTACACGTATTTATTCGTATGTTTAGAAAATGTTCTTGGCTACATTAGCCTCTAGACTCAAAGATTTTGGTTTTGAGAACTTTATTTTGGCAAGAAAGTTTAATCTTTTTGTGTTTTCTTCAGTTGAAATGATTGCTCATGTATTCATTTAAGACATCCTCAATTACTTCCTCCTAGTATCCCAGGTTCAAATGGCACACCCAAAGAGTTTAGAAGATTTATGGTACAAATGGAAGGGGAATCAAAATGATTTCTTATCATGATTTGTGCCCGATGTGATGGTGGTCGTTATATTTGAATGAATTTGAGAGTTGGGGATGATCGTGTCACCTTGATTGTTGCTTTTCAGCTATTTATAAATAGAGGTGAGTCATTGTCTTGGGACCACAATTATTTTATACCAATTCGGGTAGTGGCTAGTTGCATATAATTTGTCTTTCTTTCAGGTTAGTGGTGCCTTCTTTGTGTATCGACTTCTTTAGGTTGGTATTCATTGAAAGATTAAGCGAGCCTTTAGTCGATGTTGGGGGTACGAGTTCGACATCGAAAAATTCTTTAGGTTGAGTAGGGGATTTTTTTTGTGTGGATCAGGCCAAGAGTGACCTTTCACTTCAGTTAGGGTACAAATGGGTAGATACACTTGTAACCGAGTACTTTTCTAAGTATCAACAGTCGTCCATGGTGGGATCCTTTGTCGGTAGTGTGTTGAAAGAGTCAATCGAGAGGGGGGAAGTTGTGTATGCCAAGTTAGAGTCGCCCCCTTCAAGAACGTGGAGAACACGTGACATAAGAAGGCATCCTCCGTTATGTATAAACACATCTAGGTAACATAGATGTCAATGTCTATGTTGGTCATTATGTCATATCGGTCAATCGTGAGACCTTTCTAGTTGGTGGTAGCATGGTGTCCACTATGGCATCAATGAACATTTGTCATCGAGTGCCTCTTATCATCATGGAGGTGTTGGCTGATTTCTGGAGTTAGAACTCAACTTTGTGACTTCCGCTTTGAATACTAATGTCATTATTGTGGAAGGTGGTCTCGGACTAGGTGAACCTGATCTTTCATAGTGGGCCTCTTCCTTCAGAGGCCAAGACACATGTATCCCCTCCCTTAACCCTTTTTGTCATCTCTTCATTATCGCGTCTTAAAGTGTTGCTCTCCTCAGCATTCTTTTGTTTCATTTATACCATTTCCTTTTAAAGGGTATGAGTAACAACACGTGTCTTACGTCGGTTGACCATGCATATGCTACTCTTTGACAGTCATTTATCATATCCCTTGTTAATACTTATATTTTTCTTTAGTGTCCTTCTCGGTCTAAAAATGTTCTTACACAGTCGAATAGGTCTCTTTCTTGACTATCGTTGTTCTTAACCTTGTATATTTGTTTGACGTTATAAGTAATTTAACATGCTTCATGGAGATTAATCTCGTTCTTAAATAGATATTGTACTAGATTTTCAACATTTAACGAAATTTATTTCTAAGATTGTTTTGACTTTGTAAATTTATGTTTTACACCTATTTATCGGTATCCAAATAAAATTTAGAAGCTCTTTGGACTTGAACAAATTAATAAATGCTTGGAGTTGCTATAAGAGATAAAAAGATAATAAAAACAATACATGATCATGAGAACGTGGAAGAAATAGTAATTATTTATGATGACAAAATAATTATATGACAATAATATAAATAAAAGAAGAGTATCACAATGTAAGAGATTAAATTTGATAAACAATTTACTGACAAATATTACTAACGGATGAAATCTGTCGATAATTATTAACAAATTCAAATTATTTGTCGGTACATACCAACATATTTGATATGTCAATCAAATATGTAGATAAATTGATTACACAATTATCTATTAATAAAATTTGTTGATAGTTATTGATAAATTTAAATATTTGATTTAATTCAATGATAAAATGATTACGATAATAATAATATTAATAATAGTAATAAATTTATTATTAATAATAAAAATAATAATAATAATAATAATTATATTAATAATTAAAATAATAATAATACTATTATTGTGAATAATAATAATATTAATTAAAATAATAATAACAATGACAATAATAATATTATTATTAATGAAGATAATAATAATAAGTAATAAAGTAGTAATAGAAATAATAATTCCTACTATTATTATAAATAATATTAATTAAAATAATAATAGTTATAATAATAATAATATCATTAAAGATAATAATTATAGTTATTATAATAATAATAACAAAAATATTTATCGTAATAATAAAATTAATTAGGATAATAATAATAAGATTATAATAATTTATTACTATTACTTATAGGAATAATCAAAATAAAAAAATTATTATTAATATTATTATGATAATTAACAAAACAATTATAATAATTATAATAAAAGTGATAATAATAATAATAATACTTAATATAATAATAATATTAATAACAATAATAATTAGAATAATAATAACAATGATAATGATGATAATAATAAAAAAATAATTACGATAACAATAATAAAAACATATTCTTATAATAGTAATAATAATAGTAATAAGAATAAAAATCATTTTAATAATAATTACTATTTTATTAATATTAATAATACTAATAATAATAATTATAATATTAAAAAAAATCTTTAGTGTATAGTTATATACATACTTAAGGATTTTATGTTTGATTTTGATTAGTAAATATGAAATTTATTGATTTTATACATAGTGTGTGTTTAATATAATGTGTTTAATTTCTTGTTGGATTTTAACAAGTAAATGTAAGATTTGTTGTAGTATTAAAATATAAGGACTCAAAATTTTAAATTTACATACTTTTAAATTTATATACTCATCTCGTTTTTTTTTTCTAAAAGATTTTTTCTCAACCATTCATCAATTTCAAATTCTGATAGCACCTTTCAACAACTAAGGAATCAACAAATGATTCTATCTAATAAAAAAACTTGATCAAAGTAAGTTCTTGTTTATTTCAAAGATACTTTGTTCTCTAATTTTTCTTAGTTTTTATCATTTATTTTGGTATGAATAGTTAAGAAACTTGTTCCTCTCAGTTTTATTAGAGTTATACTGAAATTTGATTTTGTTTTGATAGTCTGTTCTAGGTTCTTAGATTTTTTGGAGTACTATAACCTATCTTGGAACTTGTTTAAAGAAAAATATCTAAGTAAGGGAAACTAGTCTTAAAACTTTGCTATAGTATATTAAGTTAGAGTATTTATTGTGAAATGAGATGTGATTTTAATTTGAAATGTTATCTATCAGTTATAATAAAATTTTGTTTAGTTTGATTAAATGATAGATTTTATATTTAATTAAATTATGGGAACAGTGAATCTTTGAAATATTAGTAAATAACTATTACCTTGATATGAGATGTATCCTTGCATGATATTTTGATGTTATGAATTGAATAAAGTATGCTTTTGTAAATGATGAAATTGAGGTGATACATTTAGAACAATGTATGACCTATGTTTCTTGTGTGTATTAAATTCTGACATCTATGCTTTAATAGAGATCCTCAAACTGTTAGGAATTCAAGTGCGAGTCTAAGACCCACATTGAATAAAAATGAGAAAGTTAAGCAATATATAAGAAAGAAGACCCATAAACCTACTATCTTAAGGTTCTGGGTTAAAAGTGGTGTCATTCCCTTATATATGTTTGGCCCATTTCTCCTTCTTGTAAGATCTTTCTGATTGTGCCCTATCTTGCACATCTAAGATTAGAAAATTCATACACACTGAGACTCCACTTGCTGGAACACTTCCTCTTAGATTTTTCTACAACTTCTACTTATAATAAATAATAAATGATTTTTTTAAATACAAAGTGACAAATAGAATACGGTAACATTCGTATTTTAAATTATTAATATAATAACATTGATATTTACATAAGATTATTAATTTATTGCGTATGATTAGTATTTTAATAACATCAATGTCTGTTGTGTATATTTTTAAAAACAATCATTATCAATCGTGTAAGACATTCATGTTTATATTTCTATATGATTTTCAAAGAGTGTTAAAAAATTTATTAGATTAGATAGTGTAAAAAAAATATAGAGAATTTATGCATCTCAATTTTAATTTAATTTAATTTTTTATTTCTTTTATGATTGTTTTTATTCAGATTATTGATAAGAGTTAATTTGACTCTTTGTTTTATTTATTCTTTTTATAACTTAATTTAGTTTCTATGATCTTGTTTTCTTTTTTAATAAACTTAATATGATAAATTCATAACTACCATAAATTTTAATAAAAAAATTATTTTTTTTATTAATTTCGTTAGTCATTATTTATATTAAAACAATTTAATTTTGTATACTTGTCTAGTAACAACCATACCAAGAAAACAAATTCAGTTTCATTTGCATAAAGGAAAAGTGAGTTTCATCGAGGGTTAAAATTAAAATGTTACCCTAAACCCTAGATTTACATTATACATTGGCTCCTAACAATTTTTTTCTCTCTTATAAATTACTAGATTTAATTTATGTTTCTAATATTCTTTTGACTTTTCATCTTTTCTATCTTCCGAAAAAACTATCTAAATCACTTTATTTTACTATTTAAAACTTAATCTAAAACACTTTGAGAATTAAAAAGCAAAATCTTGTAATTTATAGCTACACATCAAGCCTTTTATATTCTTACCTATCCTCTTCATTTATAAAATAAAATGTGAAAAGTATAATTTAGTAAGTATTCAAATTCCCCTGATTTATTAAGAAATAAAGTAAAATATGTGGGTCTACTTCCTTTCATCTTCCTCTTCAAAAATAGTGTGAAAAAGACTCAAAAAAAGAGAATTTCACATTCAACGAATGATATGATTGAAAGACAAGCATAGCTGAATAAGGAAGATATTATGACCCCTTCTATTTTTTTGTGCTTCTCTTATATTTATATGGTTCACTACATAATATTTTGCTAAGTTTCAATTATTTGTTCCCTAAAAGTTGATTGAAATTTGGTTGGACTATTTTTTTTTAAATATTTTATTAATAAATATTTTTATATAAATTGTTAAAAGAAACATATGAAATGTTTATATTTTCAAGTATGTATATAAAGAAGTGTTTTTATATATACTTTTTGTTTTATTACTTTTTTATATACATATTTACATATACTTTTTGTTATAGTAATTTTTGTATATTACAAAAATTATAAATTGTTATACTTATTTTTAACATACATACATACATACATACATACATACATACATACATACATACATACATATATATAAACAATTTCTATTTAATTTGCTTTACTAATTTTTCATATATATTCTATATATATATATATATATATATATAAACTATTTTTTTTAAAGGTCTTTTATATCATTGACTTTTTCTTTATACTTTTATTTATATAATTTTTGTTTTAGTAATTATTGCATATTTATAAAACTTAAAATGTTTTTTAAAATTAAAATTTTCTATCATTACATATATTTACGGTATCAAATAATTGACAATTAGTTTATAAACAAATATTTTACCCGTTAAATAATTACGATTTAAAATGTGGATAATAAATATTAAAATATTTTTAATATTTAATTCAATTTTATTTTTAATATAATAATATTTTAATTATTTTATAAATATATTAATTAATTTTTTTGTTCTATTTACCTCAATTCAAAGATATCATGTGTTCAAATAAAATGTTTGATATTTGCAATTAATAATCTTTCCAAGATTGAATTTTCATAAACTCCTTTCTTTTGAAAGATACTTAAAGTGCGTTATTTTTTTCTTTACTTTTAAAATTATACTCACCCTTTTCAAAATCCATATATATATATATACATACATTTAATTTATTTTTATTTAAAACAAAGTGGTTTAGAGAGTATTTGTATTAGTTTATAATTTGCACTTCGATTGCTTTAATTAGCTTATAATTTTATAATCCGTGGTTTATTATTTTCTTAGTATCGTTATATTTCGATACAATTATACTTTTATTTTTTTTATTAGGATTACAAAAAATTATCTTCTTGACTTTGTAAAAATATGATTTAATTACATTTTAATCTCTGAAGTATGGTAATTTTACGACAAATTTCAATTGTATCAATTAAGTCTCAAGTATTATAAATATGTGAGTTTCAATTGTATCAACTGGATACCAAATATAAAACCACGCTATTTTAGTTTATTATTTAATAAACTAACATAAATATAGCCAACATAAGTAAAATATACATTATTGTTAAATTTAGGAGATTCAATTGGTATAATCGAATTTTAAAGAACTGAAATTTTGTATTCACGATATTTGAGACGAAATTAAAATATTAGAATTAATAACACGCTATTGTAATATTTATAAGACTATACTCCCAAAATCAAGAAAAATATAAAAATATAATTTAGCTTAATTTTTATTTAAGCTGAATCTCTTACTTAGAAATCATAACTCAACCATGAGTAAGGATTACAAATATATATAAAATTATAAATTTTCAAAGAGACATTTTTGTTTGAAAACAAAATTTATATGTAAAATATCTGAATATGTACTTTTATGTTAATTTAAGCTGGTAAGTTGAATGGTTAACATTACAAAATATTTTCAATGAACATATCTACTCTCTTTTTTGTCAATATAAAATGAAAATAGATCCAATGAACAAGATAAACTATTCGAAAGTTTAAAAAGGGAGATTCTTTTTATGCATTCCATAAAATTATAAAGCGCCTTTATTTATTTTAAATTTAATTTTCAAAAATGTATTTCTTATTTCAGAAAATTCATTCCCAAATGAATAAGAGTGCAGTTGCTTCCTGCACAATACAAAATACTTCCTGCATTAATAAATTCTTAAAATACCAATAATATTCTTATTACTTTATATATTAAATAATTTTTCTTCTTCTCACATTTATATAAACATCTCTCTCATATTTTGTTTTTTTTAACAATAATAAAAATAATGTTAAATGTTGTTAAGATATTTACAGTTTACATTATTTTCAAATATTTAGTTTTTTTTATAACTAATTTAATCTTACTTAGTTATTTCTTAATATTTATTAGATTTTTTTTATTATTTATCAAGAAAATTTGTTAATATTTATCAAGAGAAGTTAACAGTTTTTTACTTGCACGTAACTCAGTGGGAGAGAAAAAAACATACTTAATAAGTAAATTTTAAAATAAGAGCAATGAAGAAATTGTTGGCATATTGAGTATTTGTTAAGTGCAGGAAGTAATATATATTAGGTAGGAAGCAACTGTCTAGTAAGAGTTACCCAAAAATGTTGTAAAAATATAAAAAAAAAAGGTTTATGTCCAAATATCACAAAAGTCCAAACAAGAATTTATTGAAAAAGATCATATATACCTTGACGGATGATTCAATTCATGGTAATTTTTTATAAGCCATATATATTCGTCTGAAAATAATATAGATTTTTTTACATTTACTTAATTTATTAACTGTATAAATTATAATGTATTCAACAAAAATGTATATAACGTTTATATATAAAAAAACGTTGATTAACACCAAAAGCTGGAATAGCTCAGTTGGTTAGAGCGTGTGGCTGTTAACCACAAGGTCGGAGGTTCAAGCCCTCCTTCTAGCGATTTTGTTTTCTTTCATTTTAAATATATTAATGGGATAATTATCATGAAAAATCAGGGAGTGAAGAGTGATGAATATGAGTAAAGAGACGGATAATTAGATTTTTTACGACATATCAAAATTACCCCTAGTACCATATTATGTAAATTTAAACACGTATAACATAAAAGGATTTCTCATGTATTGACAAATAAGCTTTAGTATCATGTAATTAACTAGGTTAAGGATGTAATATAATTTTTTTATATAATTAACTATGTAAATTAGTAATGAGGAAATTTTGAAAAATGAGGTTTTGATATTTTTTTCAGAGTCATTTACATAAATATATAAGTTAGAATCAAAACTATATATTCAAATGTGGATTATAAAGCTATGAATAGTTTGCAAACTTAATTTGTCAATCACAAGTTTACTTTTAGGTAAACTCATTTTCTAGTATATTCAGAATATAATTATGCAAATTCTTACTAGATTCAAGAGTTTGAATAATTTTGAATAATAATAGTATTCTTACTGGATTCAAGAGTTTGAATAATTTTGAATAATAATAGTGTCACTTTTTGTACAAAATGACATGACTAATTTTGTTTTGGTATTTTTTTTTAAAATGTGTTATAATAGGGTTTGCACTTTAACAAAGTAGCTTAGCATCACAATAAAGTTCATGTTTCAAAGTATAGCATCACGTCATATAATATTGTGTTTTTGAACAATGTTATTTGATATTTAGCATATGGTCATTTAGTGTATCATATTTCACTCTCCTTCCACGGTCATGTTGTATTTTTTTCTTTCAGCATTGTGTGAACAAGTTTTGTTTTATGAAAAAGTCATCTTTTCATTTTCGTTTTAATTTGCTTTTGTTGTATTTTTTATTTTTATTTTTATCTATTCTCTTTGTTTTCATTATGTTGTATTAGAATTCTCTTCATAAATATTTGTTGAGTTAATATTTTAACTTTATTATATTTTTTATTTTCATTTTACATCTCACAATCTTTATTATTATAATTTTATTCATATTTAATACTTATTTAATTTGAACTTATATTATCACGAAGTTAAGTGTAGAGTTGAGAGTCTCATACAAAATAGAGACTAACAAAATGATATCAAAAGAGAAAAAATATATAAATTTATTATTTTAAGATGTAGGAACGAGCGAAATGATATCAAAAGAGAAAAAATATATAAACTTATTACCTTAAGATTTTGAGTTGAAGATAATACTATAACTCTTATATAGATAAATTAATTAATCATTACTTTTAAATCTCTCCAGTTATATAATGACTATTTCAATATATTCACTTGAAGAACTCAATAATTAATGTGATATGTAAAAATAGGAGAAAGAGAATAAAAAAGGCCAAACATTTTTTTTATGAGAAAGACTTCAAATTATAAAAAATTAAAATAGAAGCTATATATGTACAATAAAAATATGTTAATGTAAATAAAGGTAAAATATGTTAATGTAAATAAAGGTAAAATAAACATATCCAACATTCTTATGTTAAAAACGAAAGACTAACATGATTAATAAAATTAAAAATATTGTAACTTTATATCTTAAGAGATAGACACTAAAAAAAATAATAAGAAAGAGAATTATTATACTAACATGGATGAAATTTGAATTATTATATATAATGAAATTTTTAACCTATAAAATCTATTTGAATAATAATGAGAATAGTTATATTCGTTTAGGATGATAGAATGAAAAAACAAGTACACTAAATTAAAGTAAAATTCAAAAATAAAAATTATAATTTTTTCAAAGTCTTACTCAAGATATAAACACTCTAAAATTAATTTTATATAATTATTATTGTTATAATTTATGTTGACTTCAACGTTTGAAATTTGTTTTATTAATAATTTTTTTTCGATCTTTATCACTAGTTCAATTCACATTTTAAAAAATCCAAATCGATTTCAAAAAAGCCTCATTATTTCCATTTTGAAAAAGCAAGTCTCATTTTTTTAAAAAACAATTATTATAAAAATATATTTTTAGTAATATTCTTTTAGAAACTTAATTAAAATTTGAGCAATAAAACATAGTTATACTTTAATTATTTTATTTAAACAATTAGACATTTTGATTAATTATTGAAGATGGTAACTTAATATATACAAATGACCACTTTCAAAACATTACCAATAAATTATTATTAATTATTTAGAATTGAAATTCTTCTGAAATCAGAAAAAAATAAGTTGAGAGTACCATTAATTTAAAATTATCTTAGTTAAAAATATATGTTAATTATAATTATTAGATCTTTTACTTCAACTAAAAAATATCATCAAATATATATTTACAAAAGCAATTTCCAGTAAATAAACAGCCACGTTCTTATACTATAGATCTCTTGATTTGAGTTTAAAACCAGCTTGGGAATAACAATTTATTATTTTGTAAATAATATTATCCACAAAATAATTTCATATTAATTAAAAATTAAGACTAAAAATAACTTAAATAAATTTTTTCTCTCTTCATTATTCAAGATGCATTCTAAAAATAAAATTAAAATAGAATTTTAAGTTTCAAAACAGATAATATTTTAAATATAATAATTGATCCTGATATTTCAATAGATTCAACACTAGAATAATTATTATTGAAAAATAATTATTAATAAAATTATAATAAAATATATAAAAAATAACTACAAAAATAATTTACTTTCTATTAATTGTCATAATCATATAATAAAGAAAAATTCTGTGTTTTTTCATGGTTACTTACTAAGAATAATTCACTATAAATTATAAAAAAGAAATATATAATAATAAATGAAAAAAGTAAAAAAAAAAACATATATAAGAAAACAATTGCAAAAATAATCCCTAATATTCGATGTTATAAATAATCTTTTGTTTGGTCGGTTTTGATTTTTTTTTTCACGTAGTCAATTTCCACATTTATAATGAAATCAAATAAAAGGTTATCTTATACCTTTTTTTCTTTCCTATTTTATGGTTATCATTAATCATCAATGGTTCTATTTTTAAAGGTTATTGGCTAGTTCCTTTCCTGGACAGGCCTGTTTTCTGGGCCTACTGTTTTCTGGGCCTATTATGGTAGTTTCACCAGATCGGGCTAGTTAGGTCGCCTTACTCACTTTGAATTGAAACTGTTTGGGCTATATTTGAGATAACAATTAATTAAAAATAAAATAAAACAATGATTTTAAGAAGAGTGATGTTATAAAGAAAATTAGATTATTTAGAAATTATATTTAAAAAGAAGTTTTTATTTATTCATCTGTAACGAATTTTTACACTATATTACAAAATTTCAATGATAGTTTTGTCGACTTTTCTACTAACTAGCTTCAACGTTATAGTTACCACAATTTTCTGAGTAGTTTGCATACAGTATTACTTTTAATAAAAACTAATATTTATTTATATTGTACATTATACAAAGTAAACTACTAGTCACTTTTATTACTGCTATTATATTTAACTCCAGTTGGGTGGTCTATTTATCCAAAAGATAATTTATTTTATTATTTTATAATTTTATAAAAAATTAAAATTTAAACTCTAAATTAAGTGTGTTTGGATCATATTTTTACCAGGTTCATTTTAATTTGATCTCATTCAATATATTTTATAATGATTAATTATATATTTGTAATAATTAATATTCTGCAATTAATCATTATAATTTTTATTTATTGTCATAATTCCTATTTATTAAGAATAACTCTATCCTAATCTCAAAAAGATATATAAATACAGACTAATATTTCATAAGGTATTCCGTCAAACTTATATTTATTTATTTATTTATATTTTTTTTCAATTTTTTATTTACTTATCTTATTTTTATTTTTATATTGTTATTGACTTGTAGATGAAGAGTCTTTTATAAGCTTTGTGGATATCTACCTCCATTCTTTGTAAGAATATGCTAACATCCTATATTGTTTATCAGTTAATATCTTTGTTATATTTATTCATTATCCTTCATAAAGTAAATTTATTAAATTCAAATCAAGAATTGACTGGATTAAAAAAGTGATCGTCAACTCATAGCTCAATTGATTTCTCATGAGAACATCATCAAATAAGAATTTGGGTATGATGATGGATTAAACTATAATCAAGAATCAGATTTTGATGCCGATTTAAGCAACTATAATCCAATGTTCTCAATTTAATTTTTTAAAGTTATAATGTTTGCTTTTAATTGTCATTAAGAGTGTTTGATTGAATCAATTTGGAGAGATTTATTTTTCAAGAGAATGAATTTGAGTAAATAAAGTGTGTTTGGTTGACCTAATTTGAAATGATGGATGAAGAGGGATTTATCTTCCATCATGTGAAGAGATTTGAAGAAATGTAATTTGAAATTACCAAATAATCCTTGTAAATGAGATGGAAATTGGTTGGGAAATAGGAAATATCCTTAAAAGTGTGTTTTGATTTTGAAAATTACAAAATACTCCTTTAAAATGGGTTTAGGGTTTGCCATGTACATTGTAACATCTTGATTGGTGCAGTTTTATGTAGCCTGAACATCTTGATAGGTTCACATCCTGATAGGTGCAGCTTTATGTAGCCTGTAAGATTCCTTTGTATAAATTGGAGAGATTCACACATTGGAGAGAACTTTATGTAGCCTGAACATCTTGATAGGTTCACATAGGTGCAGCTTTATGTAGCCTGTAATAGATTGGAGAGATTCATACATTGGAGAGATTCACTATAACATCTTGATAGGTGATAGGTGTAGCTTTATGTAGTCTGTAAGATTCCTTTACATAGATGGAAGAGATTCACACATTGGAGAGATTAACCGATAAATAGTATTGATTACACTCAAATAAATTTAAATATGTTTTTATAAGGCTTGAACGTCAGTAGTATATTAAAGTGTTGTGTGTTGTGAGAGTTAGATTACGCTTCTTTGAACCTGGGAGCGTCTTTGCACTGGTTCTGTTATAATTAGATTATACTTGCATTTATGTTTTTCATTTTTACGTTTTTCTTGTCAGTTTGTTGTTTTGATGTTCATATGTTTGAGGGTTGTATTCCTTGAAAGTAGGTGGTGGTGGTTCCGTGGTGTTGTCGTTGTGTTCATCTCCTATTCGTGGTGGTGGAGGTGTGGTGTTGGTGTCATCATTGTAGTGTGTGCTTCATCTTCCTGATTCCCCTGTGTGTGCTTAAACGGTAAGCTAAACAAAATCCATTGGTTTTGTTATATTTGAAACAAAATCCATTGGTTTGGTTATATTTGAAAAAATTCGAAAAAATATCAAACTGAATAAAGTTACAGTAAAAATAAAATTAGAAGATAAAATTTAAAATATTAAAAAATAATTATAAATTATATAGAATATTTATAAGTTTAGGAATTTCCAATAAAATTTAATAATTTGAAATATTTTTAAGTTATATAAATATTTTCTTTTGAGATAAATGAACCAAATTTATGGAGAAGGAAGTTGGAAGTTTAATGTTTATAAAAAAGAAAAGAAAATAACATCAAAAAGTTGAATTAATACTGTAAAATATTTTGAAATATTGGTAGATAACTAAAACACAAGATATTTAATAAAAAAAATACAATATTTATATTTTTATTAATCATTATTTTAAGAACAATTAGTTATAAAATGATTAAAAGTAAATAAATATTAAATTTAATATTTAATGATAATTATATATCTTGACAATAATATTTAATTTTGAATAATTATTTTTAATTAAATGTTATTTATTAATATTCTTTATTTTAAATTTAAGTACACTTTTCATAGTCAATTTAAGTAGAATATTTATATATCTTTTAATATAACTTATTAATATTTTTATAGAAAATAAAATAATAATTAAAAAATTCTAATTCAGTCTTTTAAAAATATAGTAAAAAAATATTTAACTTTTTAAGTAAAATAATTAATTAAAAGGTAAATTCAGAAAAGATTTACCATTATTATTAATATGTACCAGTATTCAAAAAATACAAATTGCAAACTATGTTTATTTAAATTAATAATTTTAAAAGTTTCAATTTAAGTAAAATGTAAAAATAATTTATACTTACAAAAACAACAATAAGTTTAAATAAAAAAAGTAGTTTAGGTTGTAAGTTTTTTTTTTTTTTTTCAGGGTTAATTATGATTTAGAGTAAATTGTATATTTTAATAAAATAATAAATTTGTAATTTTATTACATTATTTAATATTTATGTTTAATTTTACATAATTTAGACAAAATTATATTTTTTAATTAGTATGCATGTTTATAATTTGAATTTTATAATAATTTCGTTTATTTAGTATTTATTATTTAGGATTTATGTTTAGTTTTGAATAACTTAGGAGATAAATTTTTGTGAGAGTTGTGTGAAATTATAATTTTGAATTGTTATGCCTTTTTATAATTTAAATTTTGTAATAATTTGATTTATTTAGTATTTATTATTAATTGAAAATATAATTGATTGATTTATTGATGTTTGTGTGGAAAATATATCTATGCCCTGTGTATGACTGTTTTAAATTATTTAGCTATAAAAGATGTTTAGAATTTTTTATTTAATTTTTTTAGTTATAGTGAAGATATATTTAGGATGTTTTTTGTCTTATTTGATTCAATATTTATTATAAAATTGACGGGAAAAGATGTTATTTAAAATATTTTTTATTTATCTTAAAAATAATTTTATTTTCTTTTAAATATAAAATTATTAAAACATAAAAATAAGAAATTTCACGTATTTTTTTATATTAAATTCAATTTAATATAATTCATTTCAGTTTTTTCCCATCTTATTCCATAAGAATAAATTAGTAATTTCTAAAATATACCAATTAAAAAAATAAAAACAAATCTATAACATCTATCAAATTATTCCCCAACTTTCATAACTAATCTTCTCAAATTTCTTCAAATCTTACCATCTATCCATTAATCTAAACAACCTCCCATTCATACACAATCCATCCCTTCAAATCTATTTCCTCAAATCCACTCCCCTAACCAAACAAAGTCTAAATCAATCCTTCAATCATTTTTTTTTTCTCTAAGTGTTCCAAAATAAGATTTTGTAATCAAATTACTATTTCAAAAATTTAATTTCTCACCAGATTAGTTTCTCAAAACTTCTCTTTTGCTTTAACTTTAGTCCTCTATCAAGATTAACAAGGTGTTTATTACAAACTATTAATAAAGTGACATATTCCAGTGTTCTTTCAATTATTTAGTTTGTCTCCAATCTTTGCGAAGACTTTTCCTTTTCCCTACCTCTTCCTTTTCCCTACCATCATTGCTTAAGAAATAATACGATGGTATTTTGAAAAACTAATTTTGTTATCTGATTAAGTGTTTAAATGATTAATATTTTGAAAGATCAACAGAAAGACATTCTGGATCATTAAGAGAATAATTTGCAATTGGTGACAAATTTGAACGACTAAGAAATTGCTGGTTTTCTCCATTCTTCCAACTCAGGACTAGTTTACCCAAGGCTTTTTCTTTCTGCATCCACAATTTCTTGATGCGCACCTACCTTTTTCAAAATGATTGTTTTATTATTTTTTGAAGTGACTACTGTATTATTATTATTTTTTTAAAATTTTTGACATGCTTTCCAGAATTTTCAGAGTGGAATTTTTCAAAGTTTCAGAATAAAATTTTTAGGATATAATTTTAAAAATAATATTTTTGAAATGCATTAAATATATTTTAGAATAAAACTTTCATAACAACCTTTTCAAAACACATTAAATACATTTTGAAAAGAGTTTGTTTTCTTTTTGCAATGCGTTCTCTCTTTTTGTTCATTTGCAGTGTTCTCTATCTGGATGGAGTTTTGAGTAGTTACTGATGATGGGAAGCAAAATCCTTATCCAATTAACAATAAGTTTTATTTTTATTTTTTTGACTTACTAATATGGTTAGTCTACCGTGGTGATCATAATGTATTTTCCAACTTAAAATAGTGTAAAATAATAATAAAAGAATTTAGCATATTGAAACATTAATATATATATATATATATATATATATATATATATATATATATATATATATATATATATATATATATTTATTTATTAATATTTTTAATTAATTTTATTTATATTTATTTATATATATATATATTTTTT
>Ga0099825_1002070_pt1 | contig 26401 bp, 14 predicted proteins | sample SiratroredBW_FD_76838 | JGI IMG/M metagenome (GOLD analysis project Ga0099825, IMG submission 76838) | Root nodule microbial communities of legume samples collected from California, USA - Siratro red BW | ecosystem: Host-associated > Plants > Roots > Nodule | place: USA: California | collected... | reverse complement strand
AGGTTTTGGTAAATTTTGATAGGTTGAGTGAGATTTCTTATCTGGTGAATTAATCAAATTCATTATCTTCTAAATTAAATATTAAAATTTAATATAAATTTTGATAGGTTGAGTCACATTTTGGTAAAATTTAATATAAATTTTGATAGGTTGAGTCACATTTTGGTAAATTTTGATAGGTTGGGTGAGATTTCTTTTGTGATGAATTCAATCATATTCATTATGTTATGAGTTAAATATTAAAATTTAATAATAAATTTTGATAGGTTGAGTGAGATTTCTTTTTGTGATGAATTCAATCATATTCAATATCTTATGAATTAAATATTAAAATTTAATAATAAATTTTGATAAGTTTAGTCAGATTCTTTATATGATAAATTGAATGAGTTTCATTATTTTTTAATTTAAATGTTAAAATTTGATAGATTGTGTAAGACTCAATAGTTGATAGGTTTAGTCTGATATATCATATGATGTATGATTGAGTCAGATTTATTATTTATTAAGTTTAATATTAATTTTAATAATAAATTTTGATAGGTTGTGTAAGACTCAATAATTGATAGGTTTAGTCTGAAATATCATGTGATGGAGTCAGATTTATTATTTATTGAGCTGAATATTAGTTTTAATAATAAATTTGATATGTTGTGTCAGACTCAATAGTTGATAGGTTTAGTTTGACATATCATGTGATGAAGTCAGATTTATTATTTATTAAGCTGAATATTAATTTTAATAATAAATTTGATAGATTGTGTAAGACTCAATAGTTGATAGGTTTAGTCTGACATATCATATGATGTATGATGGAGTCAGATTTATTATTTATTAAGTTTAATATTAATTTTAATAATAAATTTTGATAGGTTGTCTGAGACTCAATAATTAACAGGTTTAGTCTAACATATCATGTGATGGAGTCAGATTTATTATTTATTAAGTTGAATATTAATTTTAATAATAAATTTGATAGGTTGTGTAAGACTCAATAGTTGATAGGTTTAGTCTGACATATCATGTGATGGAGTGAGATTTATTATTTATTAAGTTTAATATTAATTTTAATAATAAATTTTGATAGGTTGTGCTAGACGCAATAGTTGATAGGTTTAGTCTGACATATCATGTGATGAAGTCAGATTTATTATTTATTGAGTTGAATATTAATTTTAATGATAAATTTTTATAGGTTGAGTCAGATTTTTTGTGATAAATTCAACCAGTTTTATTCTTTTTTGAGCTAAATATTAAATTTAATGATAGATTGAGTCAGATTTTTTCTGTGATGAATTGAATCAGGTTTATTTCTTCTAAGCTAAATATTAGAATTTAATGATAAATTTTGATAGGTTGAGTGAGATTTATTCTATGATGAATACAATCAAGTTCGTTATCTTCTGAGTTAAATATTAAAATTTAATGATAAATTTTGATAGTTAGAGTCAAATTTTGATAGTTAGAATTAAATTTTGATAAATTTTAACAGGTTTAGTGAGATTTCTTATGTGATGAATTCAATCAGGTTCATTATCTTTTGAGTTAAATATTAAAATTTAATAATAAATTTTGATAGATTAAGTCAAATTTCTTATATGATGAATTCAATCAGATTTATTATCTTTTGAGTTAAATATTAAAATTTAATAATAAATTTTGATATGTTAAGTGAGATTCTTACTCTAAAGATTCAACCAGATTCATTATCTTGAATTAAATATTTAAATTTAACGATAATTTTTTATTAATTCATTTATATCTTTGTTGTGATGAATTGAAATAAACTTACTATTTTTTAATTAAATGTTAAAATTTAATAATAAATTTTAATAGATTGAATCATATTCATTATATACAGAGTTAAATATTAAATTTTGATAATAAAATTTTAATATCAACTCAAGTAATTTATAATATAATTATAATTTATTGATGGGACGTGTTATATAACACTAAAGTAAAATATTAAATATGATTTTATTTCATGATTTTTTAATATTTTTTGACATATGGAAGTTTGATATTGAATGAAATAATATTTGAGCAAATTTTACTTTCTTCATAAATATGTATTTGCTTAAAATATGAATATTTATATAAAATAGTTTAAATTATTATTTTTTAAATAAAAATGTCATTATTATTTAACAATAACAAAATTACTAATAAATTATAACAGTGAACATTTTCATCATTATGTAAAATCAACTAAAAATTATAATACTATTTTTAATAATAACATTTTGTTAAAATTATAATATTATTATTATTAAAAGTAGTAATACTAAAAATTATTACTAAAGTTATAATATTTAGTTACTATAGTTATTTTGTTATATATATGACGATAATTAAAACTAACTTAAAATTCTCGTTAGTCAAGTATTACAATATCAAAGAGTAAATTGAGTGAAAATTTTGTGTAAAAGAGAATTTTTGAGTTATAATATTTGTTTATAGTGAATTTTGTGATTAACATATATCTAAATTTTAAAGAATTAATTACAATTAATCTATCATATTAATCAAATTACATCATGAATTCAATTCAAACTGCGGTAATGAATTTAAATTAGAGTCATTTCAATTTTAACTTGTTCTTAACTTGCTAATTTGTCTAGATACGCAGAATTTTCTCCCAAAACAAAATGTAATTCACCAAGCAAATTATTAACACTAAAAAGAATCATTATTTCCTGTGACCAAAATTCGTGGACAAAGCTCGAGATTCATGGGAAATATTGTTTTACCCAAAAAAGTTTCCATGACAAAAATTTCGTGGGTATGATCATATAAAAAGTTTCTTACAATATTTTTTCTGTGGGAAAATTTCCCACCTTCTCTCCGTAGGAATTTTTTCGTGATTTTTCTTAAAGAAACTTATCATGATTTTTGTCCATCAATTTTCACAATTTTTTTCCAAAAAAAATCTGTAATAAATATTATATTATTACTATCGATTACTCTTTCTCACAAATATTTATTTTCACAAGAAGCGCCAAATAATCTTAACTATTTGAGTTTTTTTTATAAATTATAATTCTGAAAATTTTATAATCACCCATAAAAATATTTGATGGGAAGTATTTCACATAAATTAAGTTTTTAACCATAATTTTTTTGTGGGAAATTCTTTAAGGGTAATTAAGTTTTTTTTTAGTGTAAATTCATTATTGCTCTTGGAACACTTTCCTTGTATGAATATTGATTCGCTTGACGAAGGTTGATTCGATGGGTGAATATTGATTTGTTGGACAAACTGACAATTAATTCTATTATTAACAACATTGTCATAAAATCACTAGTTTTAAGAAAAAAAAAAGTAACAAAATTATAATGTATAAGGTTGTGATCTCCGAATACGAAAATAGGTAAAATGGATAAAGAAATAATTATATTTTTTTATATGAAATAAAAAATAAGTATGAAAATATGTGCACTTGTAATAGAGAATGTAAAATAGAAAGAAGAAATGCATTTAATTTAATTTTAATTGAGTTTTGATCTCGACCCTTTATTACTTTTAATCTTTATCTAACACTTTAGAATTATTTATTATCATTTCTAATCTCAGAGTTGTTTTCGTTTGTTAGAGTTTTGATTTCAATCTTTTATTATTTTTAGATTTATGTTTATTTAATATGATTTATCATTATATAAGTTATTCTCATTTGAAGGTCATTCGCACATACATATTTATAAAAATGAATAACAATAGAAAGGTAATCAAAGTGTGAAAATTTTTATTAGATACTCAATTAAAAAATTCATTAAACACTTAAAGCTCATTTAAGCCTTATAATTATTTTTATTTAAATACTTAAAAAAATTATCCCTCAATATTTTTATCATAAAAACAAATATATTTTGCTTCATATGATCACGTGTCGTGTTAATGCGGGTAACAGAATTATTCAACACTAATACATGGAATAACTTAACGTAGACATGGAGAGTAAAATGACTCAAGCAATGTATGAAACCTAAACAAAAAATATTAATTTATTAAGTGCCCAATGTGAAGTAAAATTAGCAAGAACGTAAAAGTAATATACAACGTAAAGTAATACCTCAAACAAGAATTACTCCTGTTCCGACCTTATAAAAGATGAAAGAGAGAGAACATCCTACCATTCTTTGACAATGTAACAAAAGTCTTACAATCCACAGCAAGAGAAATCATATTGGCCGCTGATTTCGAATGTAATATCCAGATATCACTTTGAAACATCCTAATTGATAAAAACTAATATTTCCTTTAATTTCCTATGCTGCAACGCAGTAGACAGTGAGTAAAAAATGGAATAAGCCCAGAAAACGAAACAATTCAAATGCAGCCACCAACTCGGGTTGCGACCGTATTTAAGTCATGACTTTGTAATCTCGCTCCTCAAACACTACACACTATATTTGAACTCCTAAGTTGACATGTATTATTCAATGGGAGGGTTGAAAACCAAATCCTGCATTAGAAAAAGATGGAATTGTTCAAAGAATCATATTCATAAGGGCATATTCAAAAAGATCTAAAGATAGATGAGAAGTTGGGAATTATTGGGAGAAACCTGATCGCACACAGGACAAGTTTCACTTCTTTCCATCCATTCCAGAATGCATGCAAGGTGAAAATGATGGTCACACTGTGTTGCGAGTTTTGGATTCTCTGCATCATATTCTGCTAGGATAAAAGGATATATACATCCATCATCAGTATTCAACATTAACCCAAAACAGGATAACTGTCACATAATAAATGGCCTAATTAATACCATCAGCTAGAAAAAAATTTAAAAGAGGCGCTAAGAAAACATCACCTTCTAAACAAATTGGGCATGTATCCTCCTCTTCTACTAAAACTACAAGTTTTCCTGACTTTGCAAGTTCAATTTCAGAACCCTTAGCAGAATCTAGCTCTAGATCGGTCTGAACTTTGCATTCTGATTCCTTCAGCTCTTCCATCTTAAGTGGGGTCCCATGATTGTCTCCAGATACTGGTTCTTGAATTGCACTAGAATTTGTAGAATACAATGATGCATTATTCTTGTCACTCTGAATTTCTTGAGCTGTAGGTGGAGTTTGAGTGGTCCCAAAAGTAACATTGAAAGGGATAGGAGCAGGAGGAGGTCTATAAGTATCAGGAGATGAAGTATCTAGATTAGTATCAACCAAGAGTCGCCCAGAGAAAGCAGAAGCGGCACCCTGGTGAGATGATAGAGGAACATGCTCCTCTGATGCTCTTGGATACTGCTGAGAAGAGAATGCAGCAAATGAAGCAATGTTATAACATTTTGATATCACAACCATAGATAATAAACAACGGAAAGCAATCATAAACTCCGTTACTTGAAAACTGACTTCAAAATCTCATTGAACAAAACATTAAAAAGCCCCACCTTATATGATCTGATTTTTTATCAAGACCAAATATTCATTTTGGTCCTCTAAGAGTTAGGTGTTGCGTTAATAGGTTGAATGGTTAATCCTTCCTTTGTGATCACATCATACTAGTCTATCAGTGTTATTATGACACTAAATTGGTCCTCAAAGTGACATCATATTAGTTAGTTCCTCAAAAGACGAAACTGATGGCATTCAGCTATCACTGGAGGATCAATTATATGTTTCTTTCTAATAAATGCAAGACTGTATGTTGATCAACTTCACTTATTATCAGTTTCCTTTCTCACACGAACAGACTTCATTAAGAACACTCTTAAACCTTCCCTCAGTAGGTGGCAAACCAACTTACAAGCATCTTCCGTGCCAAATCTGTCTATCGCACAAGCTATGTCTTTCCCTCCTTTTCGGTTTTGTTGAAGAGAAAGAAAGCACTGAATATTAATAATTGGAAACTTTTCTAATCGCAAAACAGTGAAATCGATGCATGTCCCGCAACAATAAATCAAACCCTTCTCAGAAAAGCAAAGTTAGGCAAAAGCTAAAAATAAAATAAAGTAAAAGCACAGAATTCAATTATGGAAAGTATACTGACATAATAGTAGGCAGGTGGAGCGCTCAACACAGTCTCCTTAGAAGAACAACAGCAACAGCAACCGCCCATCACGCCCTATCTCCAGCATCCAAAAGCAATTATAGCTACTGAGTGCATCATTGCACCTTCATCAGCATATACATGCAAAACCTCTTCAGATAATTAATTAATTAATATAAAGACCATGATTGTAAATTTAAACCACACACACTGGGTGGATAATTCACCTTCATCACCATATGCATGCACAATCCCTTCACATAGTTAATTATCATAAGAACGCGATTTCACACTAATCCACGCACGCACTCAATCACGAGAGTCGGTAACCAATTCAGTAATCGCAAATTCACGATCGTGCGTGGAAATCACTCTACCTCACGGAAAGAGAGTAATAATACCTAACTCTCCGAAACGCAATCCAATTCATCAAGAACTATTACCAAATTTTAAATACAAAGTAAGTACTAAGCAAAACGATCAGAACAGGCCGCGATTTATTTGAAACTCGAAAACAGAGATTGATAGAAAAGCGTAACAGACAAACAGATAAATCTCAGACGAAAGTTCAACGAATTCATTTTGAAGCAGTCCTCAAGCATCAACAGCATATAAACGAAGGGGAAAACACGATAAATTAGATACAGCAAATTAAAATTAAAACGACACAGTATCAATAGCTGAACTGAAAAGCAAGGAAAAGGAGGGGATACGAGCAAGTAATTAGTCCGAAATCAGCAGAAAGATAGGAGTGGCGATGGAGAATGGAACCTTGAGATTGAGAATTAAGAAATCGAAATTCAGCAACAGAAGACGAGAACGAAGAAGAAGAAGAAGAAGAAACTGCGCGAGTAATTGCTTTCGTTGGTATTTGACACGATGATGTGTTGGTGTGTGTGCGCGAGTGCAGAGCAGGTTTACGTGTACGAGAAAAGAATTGCACGGAAAAATTGAAAATTCCCCCCACTCACCCCTTCGTTTGCTTTCGTCATTCTTCCTCGCATCTCAACCGTTCATTTCCTCTTCTTTCACTTGATCAGACGCGTAAACTTTATTTTCTTTCATTTTATGACCCCTGCTTCTTTATCGATAAAGATGAAATAAATAAAGAATATGTGGTTCCATCATGGAAAATGAGGATCATCCACCCGATATTATATGTTTCTATTCCTGATAATGCAAGGTTAATTAATATCATTTCTTTAATCTTCACAGGGATTATTAATCCATCTACGCATAATGATTGAATACTTTAAGAGATTATGTAGTAATTAAATATACTTCGGAAGTGACTAATATTAAGTTCCCTTTTAAACAAACAATATTTATAAACTTAGCTAACTGAATATCTGAAACAACGCGTATAATTATTGGATACACTATAGCCAGATAAAGGATTGCATTTTTAAAAGGATAATATTATTCGAATTATTCAAGACAGGCATCGCGTTGATATAATTGGTTAACGTTTTATTTGTATGTTTTAAATTTAGTTTATAATTAAAAATAATACAAAAAATTGTCCAATCATTTTATTTTCCGTGTTGGTACGAGATCTGTCTGACTCTAACTATACACGAAACTAAAATAACGTTTATGCTAATTAAAGAAGTTAATTCACATAATTTAATTTTATCGATTACATTTAAAGCTAACTCGATTTAAAAATAATATTCTTCTTAAAGGACCCTTTTATTAGAACTTAATAAAATAATTAAAATATCGCAATTAATTAAAAAAATATTTTTAAATTAATATCATTAAACAACATAAAATAATTCGAATTTATTTATATTTGTGTCTATCAATTTTTTTTTTCTTATATCAACATCTTTCATCCTACTCTTTTTTTTCAAATCTCCCATATTCAACATTTATATTGAGTTTAATGATTTGGCACTGTTAGTAAGAAAATATTTGTATACTTTGAGCAAAATTATTGAGTTAGTAGTAGTCCTGTTATGACGAGATACATTATTTTTTATCCAGCGGATTAGACTATACCTGCAATAAAAAATTATATTTAAAAACTTTTACACTGTGGATGGATTCTTTAAATTTATTTTAATAATAATTTTTATAAATTTTAATACAAATTTATCACGCACTCGTATATGATAACAAAAGAAAAGTTGTTAAGATAAATCATCATACGTTGGTCAAAATGTAATTTATAGGCTTAGGATTGTAGAATTTTACAATTTTAATAATTGATTAATATGTAATTTAACCAATTTTGACCTAGATCCAGGATTGTAGAATTTTGCAGTTTTAATAATTGATTAATGTGAATTATATATTATATTAATTATTGACATTTAAATGAGAATAATATAAGTAATCTAATTAGTGAATATATTTGAATATATTAAACTGTCAAAAAAAAATATATTAACCTGATAAGAAGAAATCAATTTGATCTATAAAGGTATGATGTGTTAGGTACAACACAAAATCAAAATCAAATTATTTTTTTCTTTCTCCGTCTAAAAGGAAAAACGAAGGTTCCATAAGAAATAAGATTATTTAACTAAAAAAAGTCATAAAATTAAGTATAAATACTTTATGCACTTATATCATTTTATGCATTTTTTTATTTGTACTAATTCACTAGTCTTCTTCTTTGATATAAAATATTTTAATGCTCATTTAGTTAAATTAAAATAAAAAACGCTCAAAAATTCAAAAACTAAAAAACACGTTAAATCGCTACCAAAACAATGAACATATGAACTAGATAAAATATCTAGAAGACATTTGGTCTAAGGAATAAAATAATATCATCCATAATTTTTATATGGGAACATCATATTCTGAGGTGTGATACAAGTTATGTAAGAACACCATAGGAATTATTGCTTTTCAATAATATAGGATACTCGTAAAATACATTGGTATCTTGTTTAGTGTTCACTAAACGTTATTTTTACCACGTATTACGGTTGAGTGAACATGGATGAGATTCCATATAGATTCCATTCACGTCTAATAAAATACATTAAATTTCAAATTTCAAATCCATTTAACTTGATAAAATTAAATTAAAATTTCCTAATTCAATTTAAATTATATATAATTGAGTTTGGTGAGAGTGAAGGGAACAAATTTAATTTGAAAGATGACCAGATAATCGAACAAGAAAGTAAAAGATAATCCAATTTTGGCATCTCATTTTCGTTAAATAATAAAAATTTCTCAAATTTAAAAATTATATTTTACTCATTAGACATTAAATCTGAGATATTAAAATGATTTTTCGACCAAGTTATAACAGACTTAGTAAATATTTGTATTCCTTGAGCATGGCTATATTCGTGCCTCGATGAACTATCAATATACTTACTTTTGTGTTGGAGATTTTTTTTACGTTAATAAGTTAGAATATTGTATTTAAACGCCAATCCAATTATGTTATTAGTCTTAGGGTTTCTAGGTGATGTCTTTCTAAGAACAAACGAATTTTTTAAATCGTTTTTAATTTCTAAACGGTATTTCTGAGATATTAAAATCATATTTTCTCAAATTTAAAAAACTATTTATTTCTTCTAAAACATGACCACAAAAATTATGTAAATTTTGACTTACAAAATTTACAATTCTTAATGATTGATTAATATATACTATACATTATATTATATTATATTATTCATTTAAATTTATATTAGACTATTAATAATATTAGACCCAAGTCTTATTTAATAGAGTAAGATCCTAGTTGGGTCAAATCAGCTTAGGTCTATGTCAAGTTTAATGAATATAATTTTGTATAAGGTTGAATTGAATCGTATTATTAAATTGGTCTAAGATCAATCAGACTTAATTAGGTTGAGTTGGATCCACATTAACTTAAGTAAGTCGGGATTCGCTTTGACCTAAATTGACTTGAGTGTAGGTTATAAAAAAATGGATTAAGCCTAAGTCATGCAAAGTTGAGTTGAACCCATGTCAAATTTATGATGGTTAAATCACATTAGGTTGGTCAAGTGTAGCTGAAATATTATTAAGTCACATCTAAATCAAGCTAAAACTGAATTGGGTCAAATCTAAATCAATTTAAGTTATATTAAAACTTATGTTACCTTATTTGGACCTAGTGTAAGTTAGGATGAAATAGATCATATCCAACTTAGATAAGATTTTGTTAGACCAAGTTGAACTCAAATTAAGATGGATTGGAATTAAGCCGACATGATATAATAAAGAACAAGTTCATATTAAACTTAGTCTATATTAAACTTAATTAAGGTTCGGACCAATTAAAATCTAATTTGACAAAAAAAAAACTATATTACTGCTAGATTACTGTTGTATTTTTTTTTCCCTTATGCACAACTTACTGTGCTAGTTTCAAAAATATATATAAAAAAGTTAAGATTGTTTCATGTCAAAATCTATAAAGAAAAATGTACTTGAAAGTTATGGTGATGCCTTTATCAGTAGTGGTAACCCTTTATGAGGGATGACCTTGCAAGTGATCCCTTGATCTGCAATGAGGGCTGTGCATTGTGCTCATCCCTGTCGTTTCCAAACAAGGTGTTTGCTGAATAGGACATAAGCATTAAACAAACTAATATTACCCAGAGTTGTCATTTGGATTTTCATTAAAAAATTATCAGAATCAAACATTATTAAAATTAAATGTAAAACCAGAACTAAATAAATGTTTGAAGATTTTATTTAAATTGAATTTTAGTTTCTTACTATTATAAAATATTCTTTTTAAATATTAAATATTTTTTAAAATTTTATAATAGAATTAATTACCTAATAAAAATATATTAGTATTTTTTTATAATTGCTTCCATATTCATAATTTTTATTTTTGTATTCATAAATAAATTATATTGATTAAACATACTTTTTGGATTAAGGTAAATGAACGATGGAAATAAAATCATAATATGGAAAATTGATTTACTAAAAATATAAATATTATTATAATTAAATGGATTAATTTTTTAAAAAAAGTTAAATTGTTAAATGCACTTACTTGGGTTAGAGGGGTGTCTTTAGTAAAAAAAATGTAAATAGAAACTATGCATATCCAACCTCAATGGACCATAAGGGACATAAGCCCAATAAATTTTTATTTAATGATAAGCAAAATTATACAGAAACATCGAGCAAGTGACCCACTAATTAGTTATTATTATTATTAAAATCAATCTGAAATATATATCAAATAGTACAAACAAGAAGTAAAATTAAAGAACTAATATTTTAATATTCAGTTATAAAATGTAATTATTCAAATGATAGAACTAATATTTTAATATTCAGTTATAAAATGTAATTATTCAAATGATAGAAAACGATCAAAGTGACTAAGAAAAAGTATCTAAAAAATCTTTACTAAGAACTCAATAAATAATAAGAAAAACTATAAAAAAAACTCAATTACAAATGTAAATCATTCTAAAACAAGGAGAAGTAAATTATAAAATTATCATAATTTCTTTCAGTAAGATAAACAAAAAATTAGGGACAAAAATACGTTGATGTTAAGTGTTTATATTTTTAACTATCATAAATTTCAGTACGTTTTATTTTCGTCAAATCAAAAAATTACTCAATTTTTCTAGTTATAAATCACTTTTGATAGTTATGGCTTAAGTGACATTTATATCATATTTGTCAACTATTCATTTGTTATATTAAGAGAGATATGCTCACTCAGCGGTTCTAACCTCACAACTTTTACGAATCTAGTTTTTATTTTAGATAATTTTTTTAGCATGTAATATCTTTTTTTTCGTATTCAATTTGTAACTTATTATTTTATTAGTTTTAAAATTTTATTAACCTCACTTATGTATAATATTTTAATAGATTTTTATTTATATGAAACATTATTGAATGTCCAATACAGTCTTGACTAGGACATAATCATCCATCTAAATATATATTATCAAAGTAGTGATATTAGGATTCAGTTAAGTTGTTGTAAGATGTTGTTTGGCATAAGACATACCAATTTTATTACCATGCACTCATTATATAATCTTAATAATTATTTTTTAATAATCTATATTTTTAAAATAGATATTAGAAAAAAGTTAGATATATAAATTGAAAATCAATAATAATAATAATCATATATTGTGTTAACGCATAAACGTTATTTTCACGTGTTCTTTCAATTTCTTTTGAAATGTATAAGTTTCCTATTTTTTTTGGTCAAATATTGGTAAAATATTCTTTTGTTGAATACTAATACTTGATATTATTTCTAATACCTTATAGTTCATATGAGTATCCAATTTTAATAGTAAAATTTAAAATCTTTTTAAATTGTTAAAATTAATAGAATATTAAATATAAATAAGAAAAAACTTTAAAGACACTGTTTAAAAGAGTTTTTAGTCCAAATTATAATTAAAACTTAAAATAAGCACAATTGGAAAGACATCAGGAGCAAATATCTTTGAATGTTGTGATGGCTGACATATTTATTGAGAGAAATTTTGGTGAGTCGGAGATATCGTCTTTTGAGTTATGAGGACACTTTTCCTCGTGATGGAAAGCAAAACTCTTGCAACCACGTCATTTTTAGTGTTGGTCGTGTCATTTGATTTTCTTCTCACGTATTTCAAGTGCCATTGAGATCCGAGTTTTCCTTCGAGAGTTTTTTTTTTTTCAATGGATTAAGTCTTTTTGGCAATAAAAAATGCGATACAAGTATATCGAAACTTAATACGTACTAACAAAAATATAAAAAAAAAATAGAACGAACATCCATGAAAATTATGTCATTTTTTTTATTAAAGTACGGTATTTTTTTTTTCAATACTGTGTAAATGGACACATTTTAAAAAATTGATATTGCACAATTTGTATTTTGGAGCTCAATTGTATACTGAAATACGATTTGTGCATTCACCAAATCACAGTTTATATTTTTTTTATTTATTGTTAGAGAAATTATATTTTAATGTAGGATTTGTTTAATTTTTTTAATTTTAGTTTCGTTTCAGTTTTGATTTTTTTTAATTAACTTATTTGGTCTTTACTTATTTTAATTATAATAATGTGGTTTAGCCATTAAAATGATGATGATAATTGAATATTATTATGGAAATATAAAATAAGAAGTAGATAAATAATTTAAATAAAAAACATCACTTACCTGCAACATATAAATAAATAAATATTTTCTATTGTTGTAGTAAATATTTTTTTAATATGACATTCATTTTCATAGTAATAATACTTGTTGAGTTATTTAGAATCGATTTAATAAAAATAATAGTTGATTATCTTAATTGTTTATATTGTGTGTAAGTATTAGGAATAAAATTTAATCTGGTATAAAATAACTAATAATCTTCAAATGAAAATAAAACTGATAACTATTGTAAATGATTTATAAACTGTAAATCGAGTGAACATAGAATGACATGAGAATAAAATAATTGTAAAGCTTGACACTTTTTATTTTAATTGTGTATGATATTGGTCTATCCACAATCAAGTTAGAATGTTGTTATCTCTTAAACATCAAATTAAAAAATTATAATTTTAAATATGAGATATGGTTGATTTTTATTAAAAAAATTACAATTTTAAATACGATATATGGTTGATTTTTATTAAGTAGTATAAATGATCTCATTCAATAAATCACAATTTAATTCTTTCAAAGATTTATTTACATGGTAAAAATAGGTAATAAGTATATTCCCTTTGAAAGAAAGTTCATTTTTTTTAATTATATTGGTAGTAAGAATTCATATTTTATTTTAAAATAGGTAACCAAATTCATAGTATTTTGTAATAAATATTTTTAAATAAATAAGAATCAATTAAGTTAATTCAGAAAAATCAAAAACCAAATCTTAATATTCAATTTTTGTTGAAAATTTTGTAAAAATCATTTTCAAAATTTACAAAACCATTTTTTTTTTAAAAAAAAACAAACACATATCACAATTCAATGCACGATTTCTTAAAAAAAAATAAAAAATATATAAATCGTATTGATGAAAAAACAATTATATAGATTTCAATTAAAAAAATCTAAAGTTTTTTTGAAAGCTATAATTTGATGCACGAGTTGATTTATTTGAAAGCCTACTTCAAACCACGTTTTGTCCAATATGATAAATATTTAAAATATACCCATTTACGTAACATTGAAAAAAAATTACCCTCCATATATAAAAATACCCAAATTAGCAAAATTTGTAACATTCTTACTCTAACTCTAAATGTCATATATAAGTTATTTAAAATGCAATACGTTAATAATTTTCTTATTTCCCTTGCCTCAAAATTTATCTTAATATTTTTGATGTGATTTAAAAAATGGATGTAGTTAAGATGAGATCACTAATTTTGTTCAAACTCTAATTGATGTAGCTTAATGTATTTTTCACACATACCAGAACTGGAGATCACTTAATGATTTTATAAAATACTTGAAAAATACTGTAATAACATAAATAATAAGTAAGTCCATACAAACGTTGATCTAGTATATTGAGGTTGATTGTATTTATAAAAAGTTTGAGTTGAGTTAATAATATATATTGTGGAACTGGGGCAATTGCTTCCTCCACTCATCAAATTTTTAAAATTCGAATTCTGTCGTTGACTGGAATTAGGATGTGTTTTAGAATAGGTATTTCGGAAGTTTATTATTACATTTTGAAAACTACTTGTTGAAAATCAAAAAATACATTTTGAAAATAATTTTTCAGAAGTTAATGGGAGGTGACAATTTTATTTTGGAAAGGGTGTTTAGGAAGCAAGAAAATGCATTTTTTTTTATTTCATAAAAAACTTTTCGAAAGATTTTTTTTATTCTAAAAAGGAATGTTTAGAAGTGTTGTATTACACTCCGAAAAGGATTTTGTGACTTGATTTACACCTCCCACGGTCGTTTATACTAAATTGTCACATATTACCTTTCCAATAACATCGAACACAAATCTAACTAAAATTCAACCAAAATCAACATTAAATTAAATGCAAATCAAACCAAAATAAAATTTTATAACTTATAAAAATAAAGAAAACAAATGGACAGAAACTCACCTATAAAGACAACGACACAACTTTACTTTCAACGATCGACCAGCATCTTTGACAATGAATCTAGCTACCGCCAAAAATCAGAATCTCTTTTATATATATCCAGAGGACACTTATGTCCTTTCGTATCAGTTATGGGTGCAAAAAGTAAATGGTGGGTTACAGGAAGGAACTACCTGGAATTGGTTGGTTGCACAAATAACTGTTCAGAATTCAGACAAGTAACTAAATGAAGTTTTGGGCCGGCCCAAACTGTTGGGGTAGCACGAAACCTGCACCGTCTTCTTCATCGCTGTTTTTATTAGCGGTAGCGAAGCAATGGAAGTTGAATAAGCAGATTCGGTCCTCTTTCATTCACGTTCTGGATTATTGCAGTGTTTCACAGAGAAAGAAAAGCTTTTAACAAACAAGAACTAAACAATAATTTCATAACCTAACACAATCCATTGGAATCATGGGATACGGTACTTCACCATTAGTCCAAATTTTATAATCCATCTTTGAGATCAAATACATGGAATAATAATCTCTTATAATTTGAAATTCACAGGTGAAAAAGGAGGAAGGCCTCCGTTCAAAAAGTTCAAGGCCTCTTCAAAATTCGTTAGTTCATCTTTGATTTTATTTTTTCTCCTGTTAAATTTCGCGTTCCTAATACTATTTGCAGCAGGATGATCCTCGAAAAGGAATTCTTGAAGATGACGATGTATATGGCGGCGATGATGCATACGACGATGACGGTATTGTTAATTTACAATTTCTTTTTTTCGTTTCATTTTCGTTTTAATGTTTGAAAGAGTTACCAATCAGTAGGGTTAGTGCTTGAGCGTTGTTTTTTTGGATTGTTATGTGATAATGAATCGATGTTTGCGCCTGAAACAGAAGGGAAAACCAAGGATTTTAGCAAATTAGAGCTGAAACAGGATCACACCAATCGCCCTCTCTGGGCTTGTGGCAATGGCCGCATATTCCTCGAGACTTTCTCGCCTTTGTACAAGCAAGCTTATGATTTTCTAATCGCCATTGCTGAGCCTGTTTGCAGGTAAAAAAATTTAGTACAAGAACGAGAAATTCAAGTTGAATGTCATATTCAGTTGACAGAACAACAGTACTTACGTCTTTGATATGTGGGTTTTTGATCGATAATAGGCCGGAATCTATGCATGAGTACAACCTTACTCCACACTCGCTGTATGCGGCTGTTTCGGTTGGTCTGGAAACTGAAACAGTTATAAGTGTTTTGAACAAGTTATCCAAGACCAAGCTTCCCAAAGAGATGATTAAATTTATACATGATTCTACTGCTAATTATGGCAAGGTGAAACTTGTGCTCAAGAAGAATCGCTACTTTGTTGAATCTCCATTTCCAGAGGTATAAAAATGATGCTTTTATTTTTTCTGCCATATTCTTGAGTCCTCTGTTAAGTGATAAAATCTCATGTGGTCCATCGTACCATATTTGGCAGGTATTGAAGACATTGCTCAGGGATGAAACTATAGCTCGAGCAAGGATTATTTCAGAGGTTTGTGATACATTCTATTTTTCTTTGTGTGTGGTGCCAGAGCTTGTTTGGGGTGGCTTTGGTTTACCTTGTTGTTTAATGTCCAGGTAAATATAATTGGATTGTTCCTTACATGGGCCTTGGTGACGACTACATAAGTATTAATGTTCCCAGTGCATGATCTTTATATATTCTCATATTCTTTGTTGCCCTACCTGTAATTACATTCAGTATTTCCATGTCTGTGAATATTAATGGGGCAAAATTGGATTGACCTCCTTCTTTACTATAATGCTGGTACATACTTCAGACATTCTAAGTCTTTTCTTCTTTTGTAGATTTTTCTAAAAATTATAATTTTGGTTGTGAATTCCTTTTTCTGACATTACCAATATTATTGTGTTCTTGCTATGTGCATTCCAATTGCTAACCTTTCCCAAATTTCTGTTTATTTATTTTTTATTAGAATGTAAATGGAGATGGATTTACAATCAGCAAAGCAGCAGGTGAAATTGAAGGCACTCATGATGAATTGCTAAACGAAGCAGAAGTGGCAGCGGTTGCAGAAGAGAAAGAAACACATTCATTTGAAGTTGATCCTTCTCAGGTAATATAGGTGGAGATTTTGGAAAACATTGTAGGACTTTTCTTAACACTCTTGCTCTAGATCTGTTTGCTTTTTCTTTTATGCTCAGAAGTACACAACTTCTTAATAGTACCCTTCTTGTTGGACTGATGTCATATATGTGTTTATTTCAGACACTGCAAGGACACTTTGTCTACCTGCATTTTATAATTTTTACTTTTATTTTTAAACTTATGTATCAATACGAATTGGAATACTATAACATTTAGATAAACTTAAGCATTTTTATATGTTTAATGAATCAATCTCTTGTGATTTATATGTATTATAGCTGTGCTATGTTCTATGATTTTTAAAATTTCCTGTATTTCCTTGTTCATGTTGAATCATATCTGTGTCTTGTGTTTCAAAAAACAAAAAAAATGTGTGTTGTTTTATATATCCATGCTATTTAGATTTTACATTATATTCCCAAGGCAGACCTCAAAATTGTATCAATGATACCTTATTTGTCTTAAGTAACTATGGCAGCTAAGGTCATTCACATTTCAGAAAAAGAAAATGGATATTTAAAAAAACATAAAATGAATAAATACATTTATTAAATTTAGAACTAGATAAATGTACTTTTTAATGCTGCACTTACTTTATGATTTAGCTCTGGCATTGTTTGGAGTGCTTTTAATTGCCAGTGATAAGTGTTAATTCTCATAGCAGTTAGTAGTGCATGGCTTGTATTGTAAAATTCTCCAATACTTTAATAGTAGTGTCAAAACATTCCATTAGTTTCACTACAAGAAGCTTCCAAGAAAATTTAAATTTTGTTTGGGGAAAGATATGATGACAGCTATTTCCATGAATAGACTAGGTTGCTATCATAAGTCAGAATAGAGTAACTAGATTTGCTTTGCATCAAACTGTTTTATTAAAGTTTTCACTGATTTATATACAGGTTGAAAATGTAAAGCAGCGTTGCTTGCCAAATGCATTAAATTATCCCATGTTGGAGGAGTATGACTTCAGAAATGATACAGTGAGTAGTGCTTTATATACATCTGCTCACCGTGCTGCTAAAAGACATTGAGGATTATAATCAATATATTTACTGACGTGTTAAAATCCTGTAAATTTATCGTCATGGTGTTTAAACCTTGTGTGCGACTCATGCTATATAACTCTTTCAATGCTGCAGGTGAACCCGGACCTTGACATGGAACTAAAGCCTCAAGCACAACCAAGGCCATATCAAGAGAAGAGTCTGAGTAAAATGTTTGGAAATGGTAAGGTTGACAACATTTGCAAGGACACAAGTCACCAGCTGTTCACTTTTCCCATGCTAAATTTAAGAGTGGCCATCAACTATTATTTTAAATCTGATAAAATTTTCTTGGATTATTTGTGCTGAGATTTAAAACATATCATTCTAGTTTTGCATATTTTCAAGACTATAATTTTCAACTTCATTTTAAAACCAGTGAGGTGTTAAGGACGATTGAAGTTTTAGTTGAAGAAAATATACAGACTTCAGAACAAGTTTTAGAAGGGTGCAACGTTTGCTCAATGATTTTTTTCACTTGGAAGCCATTAGGAATGGGTTGGCGATTATTTTTTCTCTCTTTTAATAACTAGGGTATTTGATGTGCTGGTATCATAAATTACACTTAAAAAATCATGTTAAAGATAAGGATTACAGTAACTTATCTGCATCAAAGTTAAGTGTCAAACTTTCTTAATGACTTGAGTAACATTAATGTATGCTATGTGTAAATTGCACATTAAAATATAAATGGTTTCTGAGTGCAATTTATTGTCTACCACCCCAGGCAGAGCAAGGTCTGGCATAATAGTTCTACCTTGTGGTGCTGGAAAGTCCCTAGTTGGTGTCTCTGCAGCTTGCCGGATAAAAAAAAGCTGCCTTTGTTTGGCTACAAATGCTGTTTCTGTAGATCAATGGGCTTTTCAATTTAAACTTTGGTCAACTATCCGAGAAGAACAAATATGTCGATTCACGTCTGATAGTAAAGAGAGATTCCGTGGTAACGCTGGTGTTGTTGTGACAACATATAATATGGTTGCTTTTGGTGGTAAACGGTCTGAAGAATCTGAAAAGATCATTGAAGAAATAAGAAACAGAGAATGGGGATTGCTCCTCATGGATGAGGTAGTCACGCAACTTTAAAGTTATATACTCCTTGCCTGAATGGGAATTGTTCCTTACGCATAATACACTGACATGATTAACAGGTGCATGTGGTTCCGGCTCATATGTTTCGAAAAGTCATTAGTATCACTAAATCTCATTGTAAACTTGGGCTCACAGGTATGCTTTATTGCATTGGTTTGTGGTTGCTTTGACCATGAACTTAACTTTTTCTACTAACAGAGAGGTCTTGACTGTTGAATATGCAGCTACACTTGTCAGAGAGGACGAAAGGATTACAGATCTGAACTTCCTGATTGGTCCCAAGCTGTACGAAGCAAATTGGTTGGATCTAGTAAAAGGTGGATTCATTGCAAATGTACAGTGTGCTGAAGTATGGTGTCCAATGACAAAAGAGTTTTTTGCTGAGTATTTGAAGAAAGAGAACTCCAAGAAGAGGCAGGCAAGGCCACTAGAAACACTGTAGATATTTGCAATAGTAAATTTATGGGTGATTATGAAATACGGGTTCTGCAGAAAATTTGATTATTTCTTCAATAGACTGCATGTTCTATGAAAATGGTTTTTAATTTTGATTATTTGTTGTCTGAAAAATATTTTAATGACAAGCTTTACTCAAAATTTGTTCATAGTTTAGTTGCTTGAATTCACTTATCTTAATTGATGATCTTTACATCTACAGGCACTTTATGTGATGAATCCTAATAAGTTCCGAGCCTGCGAGTTTCTCATAAATTACCATGAAAGGGCACGTGGTGATAAAATTATAGTCTTTGCTGATAATCTGTTTGCTCTCACTGAGTATGCCATGAAACTCCGCAAACCAATGATATATGGTGCTACAAGGTGCTAAGGGCATATATTTACCTTTTCTTATTGGAAGCTGTAATTAGGGTTCTGCTGTTTTTGATCCTTATTTTTTATATGCCTTGTGTATAGCCATGTAGAGAGGACAAAAATTTTGCAAGCATTCAAAACTAGCAAAGATGTAAATACCATATTTCTTTCGAAGGTATGTTTTTCTTAATTTTATTTGCTTGTTTGCTTTACTATTATTCAATATGTCAAGTAACATACTGGTTTGGCATCCTGGTGTTCATGAATGTAAACATTTGAATGGGTATATCTTCATGATTTCTGTTGGGTTACATAATTTTGCAATATGCAGAGCTAGTATGTTATATCTCTGTCTGCCATGGTGCTTCCCCAAGTTCCTGTTGATATTATTTACATTGTATGCTATTCTCTGTTAACATCTTAATAAAGAATGGGATAGTTGATAATCTAATCATCGCATGCTTTCTTATATTCTCAGGTAGGTGACAACTCAATCGATATTCCTGAAGCAAATGTGATAATTCAGATCTCTTCACATGCTGGTTCAAGGAGACAAGAAGCCCAGCGTCTGGGTCGTATTCTTAGGGCAAAGGTCAGTTTCCAAAAGTTTCTACATGTATTATCGTTTCTGAGGTGCTTCTTTAAGTATGATATCTCACTGATGTCTGTTTACCTGCCCTACATATTGAATTTTAAATTTCAAATGATGATGGATTGGTTGTGGAAACTGGGAAATTCTCTGCTGCATGTTTTTTAATGTCTGTCAGTAGTGCATTGTGCTTATGGTGTTGTCTGACATTCAAAATAATGAATTAAATGCCAGGGAAAGCTCCAGGATAGGATGGCTGGGGGTAAGGAGGAGTATAATGCCTTTTTTTATTCCCTTGTCTCAACTGATACCCAGGTATACATATTTTCTATGCTAAGTCATTCATTCATCGGGTCCTGCATTCATTGAAAAGTAAAACTTGAAATATTATACTGGATATTTATGCTGCAATGTGCTCTTTGGTGTGCTTGTGTTTGCAGGAGATGTATTATTCAACTAAGAGGCAACAATTTTTAATTGATCAGGGTTACAGCTTTAAGGTATTTTAGGTTCACTCCATGCTGCATTTCTAGTTATTTTTCCTTGAGACACCATTTGCTCTACTATATTTAAATTTTTTTATGAGTTTGATGGGATAGATGGTTTGCTGTCTTGGAATAAGTTAGAACGAGCTGAATCTCCTTGTGATAATGTATCTGTTCTTTTTTAGTAATACAATTTCAACCAGTTGCTCCTTTGCGGTGTTGTGCTTTGGCTAGTTAAATCTCTTGTCCTTGAAATATACTGTAATTTAAGTGTTAAAGCACTTGTGGATGATTCTAAGCTTTCGTGTGGTGTGTGTTGTCCCTTTTATATAATCGTGGCCGTTTATTTGTGCACATGAAGTTCTCCAGAAACACATTATATAGAAACTGACTCATATATTTAGACTCAATCTCAGTCTAAATACACAGTGATCTCCGTTTCATCTATTTCCAAATCTCTTATAATTTTGCCTTGAACTGAATCGTTTAGAAAACTTATTGCAAAAGTAGTCTGTTAGACAGTTAGGGCAGGATAAAGGGTTGAAAGTTTATTATAGAAGCAAATTAAATAAATAGTAGGCGGTTGGGACAGTTAAGGTTGTTCTGTTTTGGAGGTTGGTCTATTTAATAAGACCGACCTTGGGTTTTGGGGTAGGTAATGTTTTTGTGTAGTTGTGACAGGAATTAAACCTGTGTGAAAGGAATCATTGTTTCCTTTGTAATCTTGTTTTCGGTGATAATTCAATAAAAGAGGCATATTCAGTTAATTGGTGTGTTTTCATTATTTCTTGGCGTTCTTGGGTGTGGTGTTCTAACGAAGTCCCAATGTCAATCTTGATAATTTGTAATTTATGTCCGCCTCCATAACTTTATTGTCAATATTTCAATCTTGACATATGTATGCTTATTCGATGATACTTGACAGGTAATTACAAGCTTGCCTCCTGCTGATGAAGGACCTAGTTTGAGCTATTATCATATTGAGGATCAATTGGCGCTTCTTGGAAAGGTTATTATCTTCATTCCCTTTTCACTTAGAATTAAGTTGTTGACTGGAAAATAACTAATGTATATTTATTATCAGGTTTTGAGTGCTGGTGATGATGCGGTTGGATTAGAACAACTGGAAGAAGATGCAGATGAAATAGCTCTTAACAATGCTCGTCGTTCTCATGGATCCATGAGTGCAATGTCAGGTGCAAAAGGGATGGTTTATATGGAATACAGGTAGGTTACCCTTTGTTTGCCTGAAACAATATAGTATGCTGTGTGTAAATTTATCTCAAAATGTCTTTTTGAGATCTTAAGAACCTTGATCTGTTAACTGTATACAAACGTAGAGATCTTTGGTAACGATTACTTTCTTCCCCGTGCAGTACTGGGCGTAACAAAGGCCAAGGACAGATCAAGAGCAAGCCAAAAGATCCGGCGAAGAGACACTTCTTATTTAAAAGAAGATATGGCGCAACCTAAATGGTGCACCTGCTCTAGCCTCCATATATAAACAATTACCTAAGTGATCAAATACACATGATTTTTCAGCCTTACTTTACGTAATATTGATTGCCTTTTTCGTAGAAAACTATATGCACAGAAATTATTTGATGCTTCGAAGAGGTGACACAATGCATATATTCCACTGTTCACTTTATGGAGATGTGAACGAATAAGTTTGTTTTCCTTCACGTGAACACACAAGCAACCAAGGTTAGCAATATAACCTTCGAAAAAGCAACTGTTAATAACATTCGCTCAACCGACTCAACCAAGGTTTTTTTACTTCTCCAAATTCTGGAGATACGTGTGACTTTTTTTTTTTTTTTTTCTTTCTGGTAATAGGCGTGTAAGGTTTTTTAGTTTGGTCATTCCAGTTGTATGTAATTTGAGGCCTATTTATTTTAGTTATGAGTATTGAATCGGGATTGGGATCTACCTGTATTGGGGATTTTTTTGCACCTTTCACCCTTTTCTCACTTCTTCGTGGTTTTGTATTTTTTTCCACAAACAAAAGTATTTTTTAGAAGCTAATTTTTGCTAGATGTTTTTGAGGAATCTGTTGATGTCTTCAGAATTTATTTTCTGAAAGTATTAAATATTTTAGGAAAATTAATTTATTTCCTGTATTATTTAATACATTGAAAAAAATTATTTTCATAATGTTCAAAATTTTAATTGATTTCTTATTTAGATCCATTGTGAGTATATGTGAAAAAAGGTTAGGTGACTGAGAACATCTGATTAAAGTCTGACTTGACCATTTTATAATAAATGTCAAGTTAAGGTTTTTAAAAGTCTATTTAAATGAAATGGTTAGGTTTAGCTATAACAAAAAAACTTGTTAGGTTTGCCGTACGAATATATTTAAATAAATTATTACTATTATCATTATTAAAAATACACATTAAAACTATAAAAATACATATTATTTTTAGAAAAATATAAAATATACACCTATGAGTAGTGAGCTAAAGAAAACACACATTAAAACTTTTTTTTCTTATAAAACTCTTGATAACTTTTTGAAAATAGAAAAGCCAAGAACGTTATATATCCTTAAGCTACAATAGAATTATTCAATAGAAAAATAAAATATAATTACAAAATATTCAATTTATATTATCACTTACTTTATCTATAAGATTATGACACATGGACAGAATTTCACAAATCTCAATCAATTTTATCTATGTATCAGATATCTCCATAGATTTTATGAATACCAACATATCACACGTCATGTACGTTAATTCCGTACATTTCTTTTAAGTTAGTATTAATTAGGTTCCCATCTTTTCCCCTCTAACAAAAAATCAAGGTTTTTATTCTTTAAATGGATTTCACCCATTAACTTTAGTTGTGACTAAAGTGAGTTAATTTAAGTGCGTAACTTGTTTAATTCATCAAAAAATAATGGATTGTATGAGGTGGTTTTAATTTATCCGTTCACTACCGACCAACGAGATGAATTGGTTTATTTTTTAAAATAAATATAAAATATCAAGTGTTTTAGATTTAAATTTTCTATTATGCAATTTTTCAGTTTTAATTTTAAAAAAATCAAAATGTGTTTGTCATTGATGTTAATTTATTCTATAAAATTCAATTTTTTTAGATGATAGAAATTAATAATTAACACAAATTTAGATTAAATTATTAATATACTTTAAAGTATCTTAACTTTTTTGTCAATTTAAATTAATTTCATAAAATAAGATATTTAATTATTATTTTTACTTAGGGTGGGTCAATCTCGTAGGTTGCTAATCTATTGGTAACTAGGATAGACCAAGATTGTCAACTTACTCCTAAAGAGGACATATTCCTACTTTTAGTTCTTTATTACTTGTGCATGCGTGGTAGTTTGACCAAAAATAAATCACAATAACTCATTTTCTTACTTTTAAAAGTGGATCATAATACATTTATTTTTTAAGATATGATTATAGAACTTTGCTTATTGAGAATCTACTTATTTAGTCACCTTTAAAAGTGAGTAATACATTTCATCCTTTTTTAAGCTGTGATATAGAACTTTGTTTATTGAGAATCTATCTATTTACTTAATTGTTTTGAACCTATTTAAAAGAAAAAAGTCCGCATTTATATCTGTAAAGGAAGGTATACGAAGGAAAACAGAAATATTTGTTTTAAGATTACATTAAATATTTCAATATTTATTCTTCATTTGTGCTTTTTCAAAAGCAATCATGGTGGAAAATTATAATAGAGCATAAATATAAACATTTTTTTTTTCAACTTTAAGTGCTATAAATACCGTCTCAGACTTAGAGCTGCATTTATATTGGACTTTCACACACTGCTATAATAATATTTATTAAGAATGTTGGATAAAAGTAATAATTAACTACTAACTTATTATTGAATTAGCTAATAAAATAATTTAATTAATATAAAAATGTCTGATAAAGTACTTGGAGTTTTTAGTTATTCTATAAACTATTTTATTTAGTTTGTAATTTTTTATTTATTTAATTTAATTTTATTATTATTCTTTATTTTGTAATATTTTTTTATTATATTTGATTTTCTTATCTGTTATTATGTGTTTTTATTTTATATAGATAATTAATTATTTTATTATATTTATTATTTGTTTAATTTCTTTTAATTTATTATATAGTTCAAACTAAAAAGAAATATTCAATATTATAAATTGAAATAACAAATGTTTCATTAGATAAAAATATATGAGAAATTATAAAAAAATTATTGTTAAGAGTAGTTTAAATTGGTAAATAAAGAAATTGATTTATAAAATAATTAAAAGTTAAATTTAATTAATACACATTAATTGAATAGTTTAAATGACTTATTCAAGTACAAAAACAACATATATAAATCTAAAATTATAACTATATAATAATATACTTTTGTCTAGAAAAAATATTTTATTTATATAATAAAATTTATATAATTATATATTTGTTATATTATTTTATATTCATTAAAAAATTTATCAGTTACTTTTATTAAATATTTTTAAATTATTTAAGCTATAAAATATTTTATAAAGGAGTTTTGAACTCATCCATGAAGGATTTTATATGGTAAAGACTAATTTGAATTCTCTACAAGGTTTTTGGTGGTGTTTATTATGATACACCAAAAATCCAGCAGAGAATATAGAAACAGTTAATTACTAGCAAAGACTTCCAAATCTTTAAATTCAACCTAAGTTGCCCTGTTGCATAGTCATTAACGAATTATCAATAAGGAGTATGTGATTATATTCATAATTTATACGTACGTATTAAGTATATATATTTTTATTATCTAATTATCTAATAAGTTATCTTGGAGAAGCAGAAGTGTAATAGAATAATGGCAATCTTATAGTAGAATATATACCAGGGTTACCAACTTACAGCCGCACAAAATTCTCTACCAGTGGCACTTGAAGATATAGAAAGTTAATTATTTACTTTCATTTTTGTCTTGCATTCAAATTGATGAAGTTGTAGTCAGAAAAGTTAGTCTCACAGCCGCAATTGTGTCACTGTCACCTATTTCTTGAATCAATATAGATGGTGGATAAATAATTTTATTTTTTAACAAGTGGTTAGAGAAGTGTGCATAAAAAATATATATACTTAAGTGAGAAAAAAAATATGTTAAGAAAAAGTAAACTTTATATATATATATATATATATATATATATATATATATATATATAAAAAAAATAAATTTTTTTT
>Ga0099825_1002069_pt1 | contig 26404 bp, 13 predicted proteins | sample SiratroredBW_FD_76838 | JGI IMG/M metagenome (GOLD analysis project Ga0099825, IMG submission 76838) | Root nodule microbial communities of legume samples collected from California, USA - Siratro red BW | ecosystem: Host-associated > Plants > Roots > Nodule | place: USA: California | collected... | reverse complement strand
TAAATAAATATATATATATATATATATATATATATATATATATATATATATATATATATATATATATATATATATATATATTATCGTGTCCTTGTGTCCGTTAATTTTCAGTTTAGTTGTATCTGCGTGTCCGTGTTCATGTTTTATATTTGTCCATGTTCGTATCCAAGCTTCATAGATTTTTCCCTACACTTCCATAGTGCATGCAGCAATGCATATTTGCTGTTGCAGCCTGCACCTATGCCATTTGCACATTTGTTTATCATCGTTGCCTTGGTTGGATGCTTCTGCAATGAACGTATGTGTATTTTGGTTGTTCATGGAAGGGGGAAGGGAAGGGTTGGGTGGTTTCCTGGATGTGCACAGTGTTCTTGAAGCATTTTTTTTCCGCATAAAACACATTCCATATTGCACAATTCATAAGTTGTTTCTAGATTTAGAAGAAGCTTCTGGATCGTACAATACAGAATGTGTTTTATACAAAAAAAACCTTCCAAATTGTACAATTTCGGAACCATTCTCGGATCTAGAAATACCTTTCAAATTATGTAATCCGAAATATGATTTTTTTAACATATTTTGAATTGCACAATCCTCAAGCTATTTTCATATCCATAAACGAGATATCTAGATTATACAATCTGAAATATTTTGTTTTTGAAATTGTATTCTAGATTATACAATCTGGAAGCTTCTTCCGGATCCAAAATTACCTTTTAGATTGTCCAATCTTAAATAAAATGAAAAAAAAAAATCATTCTGAATGTGCTAATTTATAGTATGTTTCTATGGCGATTTTTTGTTTTTTGTATTTGTTGCATCAATGTAAAAAATTTGGTGTTAACATATTAATGGATAGAACTAGAGGTGGTGGTTCTCAAGTTGAAGTTAGAGAAAGGCCTACCACATTGGTCCGTAGAGGAGATTGTCAAGAAGGTCAATAAGATGTTGCTGATGCAGATTAACACTTCCTAAGAAGACTGAAGGATTCTTCTTTGTTAGTGAGTTATCGTGAGCATGTTGCTTTTAAGTTATGGGAGGGTGAGGTAAGCACTTTGAAATTATCTATTATTTTTGTTTAGATGTGTTGTTTTGGTTAGTTACAAAAGATTTATGTTATTCCTTAGGATTCGGGAGAACTTAAATTGGTCTCCCATGGTAGAAATCTTGGTAAGTTTGGGTTGCCTTGTGTTGAAGTTGAGACTGTTCTTAATTCAGGGTTGTTATCATTATGCAACATTGGATATGAAGTAACTAACAAAGGGTTACTTTCTAGTTTTGTGGAGAACTGGCCTTAGGTATCTTGGGTAAAGTGGAGCACAGTTTGCAAAAATAAGGAGGAAGGAGGTTGGATTGACAAGCTTGAATAAGGCACTTCTAAGCAAGTGAAACTAGAAGCTAGGAAAGGGATGAGACGGGGTTGTGGAGGGATATCTTATAGTCAAAGTATGGGCATTGGAAAGTAGGAACCTCACACGTTCATGTTTCCTCTCATTTTGAAAATATACAGTTATAATGTTATGTAAAGAAGCAATGTCCTTCCATTTGTGATCCAACATGGTCAAAGTGGAAGTACTTCCAGGAAATTATGTAGCTCTTTTAAAATGTATGACACCCACGTCGAGGTAGTTTCCTCAGTTTTGGTATGTGGTTTGCTAAGAAAGACTTTTGAACTCATGTAAGAAATTTGGAAAGTAGGAACCTCATGCGTTCATGTTACTCTTATTTTAAAGAAAAGAATAATACTCTAAGATTGTGTAAAGAAGTATGTTCTTCCATTTGTGATCCAACATCAAAGTGGAAGTACTTCCAGAAAATTATGAAGCTCTTTTAAAATGTATGACAACCATGTCCAAGTGGTTTCTTTTGTTTTGATATGTCGTTTGCTGATAAGTATTTTTGAACTCATCTTGCAGATATGGAAAGTAGGAACCTCATGCGTTCATATGTTTCCTCTCATCTTGAAAGATACAATTATTATGTTATGTAAAGAAGCATGTCCTTGCATTTGTGATCCAACAAGGCCAAAGTGGAAATACTTCCAGGAATTTATAAAGCTCTTTTAAAATGTATAACACTCATGTCCAGGTAGCTTCTTTTGTTTTGGTATGTGGTTTGTTAAGAAAGACTTTTGAGCTCATGTAAGAAATATCGAAAGTAGGAACATCACGTGTTCATGTTGCTCTCATTTTGAAAAAGTACAACTCTAATATTGTGTAAAGAAGTAGGTTTTTCCATTTGTGATCCAACAAGGTCGTCAAATTGAAAGTACTTCTAGAAAATTATAAAACTCTTTTAAAATGTATGACAACCGCGTCTAATTCGTTTACTCTGTTTCGATATGTGGTTTGGTAATAAGTACTTTTGAACCCATCTAACAGATATAAAAAATAAGAACGTCATGTGTTCATTAATGTCATAATAAGTGTTGGTCGAAATAAGAAGCGACATTAATGCATTTAATGTTATTTTTCACATTTGTCAACATGTTCAATAACTTCTTAGTTGTTAAAGTTTTTGTGCAAATTGCATCTCACATGTGAAAAGACACAAAGTTGGCATACAACCCTTAATATGTACCAATAAAAACATTACCTGCCTGCCAAATTTTAAAATGAGGAAGTACGGAAGGAAAGAAAAATGTGAACAGTGCACACAGGAAACCGAAAAAGAGGTTGAACAACAGGGAAAAACCAGCAGAAAATGAAAACCTGGCATTTTCAAGTTTTTTATCATTTAATATTACGTGTGTCCCATAACTCATTAAAATATTATTTTTCTTTATCACGTCAGAGTATTAAATGAGAAAACTTGAAAAGGGGTGTTAAAATATCATTTTCCTTTGTTTTTTATAAAAGTTTAAATAGCTCCCTTTTATTCTTCTATTTAATACATTATTTATTATTTGAGAAGAAAAGTCACCTATGTTCGTTTTCGATATGTTCACTTTAAGTAAAGTTTAAAATAAATTCTGTGACAAATCTTCCGATAACAATTAGCGACAATGTGCAATGTTACAATCTTTAAGTCTTGTAATGAAAAAATTAAATATTTTTAGCGTTATAATAAGTGTTAAAGTCATAGTTTCCATCATAATTTTCGTGATGTTTCTTTTTGGGTTCTAGTCATATTTCATTACAATATATATCACAATTTTTTGTTTAATTTTTAAATGTTTTGTGAAAAAAAAAAAGTTGTCACTAAAAATTACCTTTTTCAATAGAGATATGAATAGGACTATAATTAACTTAAAGAAAATTTTAAGTTATTAATTGAATAAAATAGTTTATTCATAGAATAATAATACAAATATATAGTAATACATGTCTTACTAATGACATAAAAGTGAGAGTTTATGAATTGAGTAATGATATGTGAAAAACTTCCTATATCGTACATAATTTAACTTCACTCAATTATTTTCTTAGTCTATTATATCATTTATTATATTTAAATAATTTGTCTAGTTTTTTTTATTGTAGGTTATAATTGGTGTTCATTAGACGTTCTTTATATTAATTCAAATTTCACACATAAATCTTAAGTTTGTCAAGTGAGGATTGCACATCTATTTCATCGCCTCCATTTGCTTCCAATGATTTTTTATAGGTCATCCCATAGTATTTTGGTGGATGTTCTTCATCAACAAACTCTACGGCAGGGTTGATGAATTTGTCCAGTTCAGGTCCATGAAGGGTGACCACGGATATCCTTGGCACCTTATTTTTGTTGACAATAACTCTATGGATGTGACTCTTGTATTTTCCATTGGTTAAGACCTAAGTCAAGGTTGAAAAAATTATCAGAAGAGGAAGATATAAACTTCTGCAAATAACCAAAATTTATTTAATCACTGGTAAATGACTTAAATTAAATTGAGTTAAAGTACCTCAAGATGATCACCAAGTTGAATGAGTATGGCATGATGGGGTATATAAACATTGATCCACTTTCCTTGATGGGATAGGATTTGGAGACCACCATCTACATCTTGCACTAGGGTAATGACGAAGCCAGGGTCAGTGTGTTCAGGGATACCAATTACTCCCTTCGATCTAGAATTTGGTGGATAAAGATTCATAGCCATTACATCAAATCCTGACTTCAGGTTAAACTCCTTTTCTATGTAGTTTTCTTCAAACCCTAAGGTTGTGGACACTGATCTTGCCAATCCTGCTACTATATTCCTCATTGCTTTGTGATATTCTTCTAAATTTTTTCTGATGAAAGAAATGTCCGAAAAAGATATTTAAACATACGGACGAAACATCACAATAATACAAAACAGTATTAACAAATATATTACAGAGAAATACTATGAACACAAAGTAAATATAGTGGTTCATATGTGTGTACCTAATCCGAGGTGGATTAGAAGGAGCATGGAACTGCGGATGTGCGATAACTTTGAGATATTCCCTATTTTCTCCCGCAGATGAGTTTAGGTCCCATCGAATTTTATCTGATGGACCACGTTTTCGGAGGACCTTTCTCTCATCTATGGTTTTTGGATCACAGAAATCGGAAAATCCTTTTAGAATACAGTCCAACACTTCATCTGGGATGGTGTGGTTTACTAGCTGCATGCATACGAAGCAATAATCATATATATGTTGAAACATGTTATACATATGAAATATTTGAGGTAAAATGACTTTGAAAGGGAAAATGATTGGTGCATGACATATATATTTTAAGTATAGAAGGGCTGGAGAAAGTTTTTACATAGAAGAAGCCATATTCCTGACATGCAAGGCGAAGGTTTTCTAGGGCAAGAAATCGTTGAACAGGGTTATCAGAAAATAGTAGAGAGTAATCAACCGTGGGTATGTCATCATCCGAAGCAGAAAAAAGATCTGCATTGTGATGACCTGCCATTGTTAGCTGAGAAGTATTATTGAAAAGGTTGAAAAGCTTTTCCTATTACCCTCAAGTGGTATACCTCTCAATGCCTTGATATGTGCCGTTTCTATTTCATATATATAAGGGGACAAGGGGCACATGCAGGGTTTTAATTTATTACTATATGACCAGTCACCAAGTGTTTTCTTGTCCTTGTTGTATTATGACATATGTATGAACAAACTTTTTAGTTGTAGAAATACATAATATTCTAACGTGTCGCTATCCAACTAGCACAAGATGGGATTTAAGAATATTTTCTTACCGTATATGGCGTATTTCTCATATATCCTAACACGTATATTCGCATGATATTTTACGTAGAGAAATATATAGTTTGTCATGTCATGGGGCAGCGACCAAGTCAGAACTTGATAAATTTTCTGACCGTATAACAACGCGTATTTCTCATATATCCTAACATGTATTCAAAAGATGTTAAATAGACAAGACAAATTAATGGTAAGTAGGCGTAATATAAACAAAACCTCCATGTTCATCCAATGAGCTCGTGCATTTAAGTAAATGAATTAAATAGCCATGAAGAGAATCAAAAGTTTGTTAAGAAACAAAATAGTCAATTCTTAAGTTCAGAAGCTGATGAATTGTTAAGAAACATTAAGAATAATGTAAATGTAATTAATAACAAATAATGTTAAAAAAGAGAAGATAAGTTCCGTAATTAATAACAAATAATGTAAAATACGAGAAGATAAGTTACATGAGTTAGAGAACATTATGCTTTACTTTTGACTTTAAACTTTCATAAAGACAGAAAGAAAAACTAAAAGAATAAGAGCTTATTGTATTTTTGTATTTTTTGGGGTAAGGTTTTACATAAAGGTTGTCAAGTCCTAAACTTGTAACATTTGGAGTTAGACATTTTTTTCCATTATGATCACAAAGTATCTTCTAAGTCAAGCCGTGAGCAGTGTCAAAGCGCATACATAGCCTGATGATGATTTCGAAGTTGAAGTTTACATGATATATGCCTTTTGTTTAAGAGCTTATAAGACTCACTTAAGTGAGAGTCTCTCCCTCAGACTACTTGAACGGACATTCTTACACTTGAGTCAATATTTCGCTTGAGTCTTCTTTCCGATCTTGACACTTTGTCTTGATTCGCTTTAGGCTAAGATGAGTAATGGATACCCCATGTACCTTTACTATGTGAGCAAAAGTGTGTAAATCATCTATGGAATTAAGAGATGTAAATAGCACTGGATTTGGTACTCTTATTGTTTTTTTATTTGGGTTGGAACAACCTTTTTGTCCCATCATTAATTATATTTGTTATTGCTTATAAAAAAATTGAATGAATATCTTTTTCATTTAAGTCGAGTCAAAAGCTATAAAATGACAATAAGCACTTAAATGCAAGCTGAAAATGAGATAAAATATATTAATATTTTATCCTAATTATTCATTGACCTTAATTTTTCTCAAAGTGCAGCACATGTATTTATATTTAGAGTTGTCAAAATAGACAATTTGACCTAGTCTAGACGACCTTAATTATATTTTAGAACATGTCATAATTTTTTTTTAGCCATACCCTATGTTAGACTCGCAGTGTAAAAGGTCATTCTTAGCTTAATTGAAATTTAAAAAAATGTAAAAGGTCATTCTTAGCTTAATTGAAATTTAAAAAAGAAATCACAACCTGTCTATATAAATAAAAATAAGGATATACCATTTTTGAAAAGTCTAAAATTTAATATTCATTAACTATGATGCATTATATAAAAATAATATCATGCCTCATGGTCTAAATATTACTTGAAATAATTCTCTCACATTGATATATATAATTAAAACAAAATTCTTAAAAGTAAACAAAAATTGATATCACTAAGAAATTGACAGTTCTAATTAAAAGACTCCAAATTAGCAGCTAAAACACTTCCAATAATAATAATAATAACAAATTTACTTCCAATAAGAATAATGTTATTATTATTAATAATAATAAAAATATTAGTATCACGAATATTATTAATAATGTTATTAATATTAAGAATATCATAATTAATAATAATAATATTATTATTATTATTTCTAATATTACTATTCTTATTAATATTAATATTATTATTAATATTGTTATTATTATTATTATCATTATTAGTAAAATTATTAAAATATTATTATTATCATTATTAATAAAATTATTAAAATATTATTAATACTATCAATATTATTATTATTATGAATATTTTTTTATAAAGTACGTATCTTATACATCTAAATTTTGATATCTCAGCTAAGTTGATACTTCAAAATTCATTAATTATCTGTTATCACAAGAAAAAATATTATTAAAGAAAAATAAAATGATACAATCCTGTCTCCAAAACTGCGGACAAGAATAAATAGGTCACTGAGCTATAGTCTTAATAAAGAAGATGATCAAGAGACTTTTGGGTCCAAGTTTATTATTATTAATATTACTAATATTACTATTCTTATTAAAATTAATATTATTATTAATATTGTTATTATTATTGTTATTAATATTATTATTATTATTATTATTATCATTATTATTAAAATTATTAAAATATTATTATTATTACTAAAATTATTAAAATATTATTAATACTATCAATATTATTATTATTATTATGAATATTTTTTATAAAATACGCATGTTAGACATCACGATTTTGATATCTCAGCTAAGTTGATACTTCAAAATTCATTAATTATTTGTTATCACAAGAAAAAATATTATTAAAGAAAAATAAAATGATACAATCTTGTCTCCAAGGCTGCACACAAGAATAAATAGGTCATTGAGCTAGAATCTTAATAAAGAACATTATCAAGAGACTTTTGGGCCCAAGTACAACATTGAAAAATATCACTTTAGAGATTTTGGAACTTTAAGATTATAAGACCTGTAATTGTAGAAATTATAGAAAGTAATGTAAAATTTATTTTGGACCTTGTATTTTGGGCCAAGGTAGTATAGGAATTTAAATTTTGGATCTTGTATTTGGGCCAAAGAGCATAATAGGTTGTCTTGAATTTTTGGGTCTTGCATTTGGGCCAAAAGTCTAACCCTAAAGGGAGAGAAATCTAACACCTAGGGTTAAGAGTTAGGGCTAAAGTGGTGTTTATGTTAGGGCTTAGGTGGCACGTATACATGCTTCCCATGCTTATTGCCACATGTCACCTTTTCAATGGAGAGGATCCTCTCCGTTCATGGCTTGACAAGTGTGATTTAGAAAATTTTTAAGAAGCTTGTCATATAAGCTCGAGTTAGGGTTAGTAGGGTTAGTCTTAATTTTCTCTATAAGTATGATGCTTATGTAACTCATTTTTTAGTTTTGAATAAGTAATGAAATGTAGTCAATTTTTACCTCTTCAACTTGTTGAAAAAAATCTTGAAAGAGTAGTTTCCTCTCTAGACTAAACTCTTGTTTCCTCGTAAGTGTGTTGGCCTAACCTCAAACATAATTCACTTCCAAATCCATCTCACATATCCAAACAACAATTCTTCCATTGCCTCTATCTCAAATCACATCCACAACATGAAACATAGAAGAAGTCATATCTTTCCATTGGAGTCGGTGGAGCATTTTCATCAACTCTTAATCATTGTATAGGGGTACATGCCTCTTCCACATGGCTGGTCTTAATTCGTTTAAGTATTGAATTTGAAGACAATGGTGGAGTTGATTATCTTTCACCATAGATGTCCACCAGTACATAATTGCTCCCTATAAGCTAAGAGTAGTCAAGGATACTCGTCTTTCAACTACAAGATTTTTTTGCATTTACCTACTGATACGTACGAATTTGAATTTGTAGATAACACGTGAATTAATACAGATTTTACGTACAAATTTATTAGATTTATTAATGTTAGAGTTTTGTTGTGAATACCTAAGGGAGTAGATTAACCTAGGTTTGGTGAATTACAAATGAGATTTGGGTAGCTTGAGGTGGTTTGGCCGAATGTTATAGCTAGGCATATTATGAATGTTTTTCTCGTGAACTAGTGTTTTTGCCACCCAATCTACCTTAATAGAGGCTTAATAAGAGGTTTATTATAGTCCTACTTCATACACAAGGAAAATTACTAATCCTATACAAAATGGTGTAATCATATTTACATTTTTTTTACAAGAAATACAATTATTTACAAGACTAAGAAGAATGGAGAAAATCCTATTATTCTACTCTTAATGCAGAACTTTCTTTCTTAAGGCTCCATCTTCTCATTTCCATTTAGCTAAAGTTGTGGTAGTTGGATGCTCATCCATTAAACTGTTTTCGCGCTTACTTTTTATCTCTTAAGAAACCTTTTTCCCTAAACCAAAAAAAGATCAATAACATGGCAATTAAAATAGTAAACATATCCTTTCACAAGCATCTTGTTGCTAAGCAAATCCATATATAGGTGAAGTATCATGTCTCTTTAGAAGGGCTTGATTGTAGGGGCCTTAACTGCTCTCTTGATATATACGACATTTTAGGCTACTTCTTTAAGCCACAAACCATCTACATGAAGCTTATCAAATCATTCTAGAAGAATGTTATACTGTTAAAAAAAAGAGTTACAAAATCTAACATCTTAGAGATGAGAAGTTTTTGTCAATCAAGTACCAATATTTGAGGTCATTAAATGAGATAAAGTGCAAAACTATTATTATGAAGGATTGGAGAACGTCTATCAAGCCATTGTAGTGTTTAAAAACTTTTGTATTGGAAGAAATTCTTAAAAGACCTAGTCAATGTAAAGAAAGTTGAATACAAGAAGCTTTACTCAAAAGTAAAAAATAACAACAAATATGCAACAAGTTATTTATGTCAAAAGTGGATTCTAAAGATCACATAAGTGAATATGACAAATTTGTGATTTATCATTTACTAATAAGTATCCCTTTTAACTTATCCCACCTTTTCTATATCAACAATATAAATAAAGCCTTGTTGGAAGCTCTCATGCTCAATCTTGGCGAGCTTCTTGCATTGTTTGGTGAATCTTAAACCTCCACACCTAGGAGCTTCTAAAAGTCTTTCCTCTAGGGAAAACAAGATTGAAACCATTAGCTGAACAAAATGCAAGGATAAAGAAACTTAAGGAAATGAAACCTCTTTCAAGAAAGGATCCATCACCGTCATATTAAAGCTTTATAAGCAATAACGAGTTGACATAGACAAAAGAAAGACCTTTGACTAAGTCTAATAATGTCATTTTTTTATTTTGTCAGACAAACTCATAATTATTCTCCTTTGAGGACAAAAAAAAGGAAGTTATTAAGTATTTTAGTGCTTCCAATAAGTTGAAAGGGGTTCATGTCATATTGTCTACATCTATGACAATGATAATAAACAATGGAAGCATAAATTCTAGAGAATTCATTCTTACAACCTGAAAAGGCAATCTCATAAAATCTGTAAAGCAAAAAAAGCGCTCATTAAGCAATCCTTAAAAAACTTTTAACTTTTAGCTACCATCCAATCCAATTTTTCACTTCTTAGTCAACATTTCTTATTCTTATCCCAACAAAATCATCATTGTCCATCAAACAAAATTTCTCGACGAATTGGAGCTTCTTATATCATTACTAATTACGAATGAAACCATGATGTGACAATAATTGTAAGTAATTTTTTTTTTCTTAAAATATCTTATTTAATTGGATATTTTTTCATTTATCTTTGTGCAAATATTTATTATTAAGAAGTATCGTATAATTTTGAATTAAGATAAACACATGGTTTATTCATTTAATTAAGAATTGAAATTGAAAGAATTAATATTGTATGACATAAGAGATAATGTTAAGAATACTTATCATTCATATATTTAGTTTCTTATTAATAAAAAAAATCAAGTTAATTAGTAAGTGAATTCCAAAATTTTAGGAGTGTCTCTTTTATAAAAAAAATATAAAAATGTTAAATTTTCCCAATAAAGCCCAGATTTTTAGTCGTTTTTCCTTTTTCTTCGGAACCCTGTCTTATTTTTAATTTAAAACAATAAATTTTTCTTGCTAAATATGATTTATTTTGTCAATTATATTAAATCCAGTGATATATATATATATATATTCTCACCCAGGTTCAGGGACATTTTCCTTCCTTGTGTGAAGGCTGAAATTTTTGGTATAAAAACGAAAGATAATCTGTTATATTAATATTTCCTTTTTTATTTCTTTTGACCAAGGAAAGTATGCACTTTGAATAAAATGGATAATAAAATAGTTGTCACATGTTTCGGCCTTTTGACAGTAGCATTGAACATCTGTATTGTGGCTAGTATTCAAATTTTCATCTTATAACTGTTCCTGAATTTCAAAGTAATTTACCTCGTCTAAAATAACTATTAAACAAAGAATTCTAGTGACTTGCAAATTTTGTACGGTTATAGTTACGTGTCAGAAAACGAATAAGTTTTGACGTCTTCGGACGCCCAAATTAGCATCTTTTGTATGCCATTCCAGGTTACATTCTTTTATTATATTATTATTGGGTGTAAATTGTAATATAGAGATCGTCATTGACTTTGGATGGATTCCAAATGCATTGGAATGGTTGATGATAAACATCAGAATTTATGTTAAATAGATAGAACTTAAGTAACAAGAGAATCCAAAGATTAGTTTATTATGTAAATGAATCTCTAGGCTAACTAACATATTAAGCATTTCATTTAATATTGTTGCAATCTTGTTAAGGTTCAATGTTTCTGTGGTTTCAGTCTAGCAATACTGGTCCAACAATAATCCTTTTCTCTTAAGTTATCGTATTCGGTTTTGCACCTTAATTTCGTACTTAGTCTTGATATCAATATATTAATCTACTGTTACTCTAACATCAGAAAAGAGAGTAGGGATATCAATTCCACGCATGTTCGTTAGCCTATTTCAATTCCTATTTTCGGTCAAAAAATTCATCCTTGTCAATATTTTTATATTTAATAAATATAAAATTTGTATACTCATCCCTATCATTTATTGAGTAATTTGTAAATTCATATACGTGTTACTATTCCAAATATTATATATAGAACTAAAAAAAAGTGAAAATCACATTAAATCCAAATATTATATCTATAACTAAAAATAGCGAAAATCACATTAAAGAAAAAATATTCAATGTCAAAATAACACGTATTCTAAGAATTTAGGAGTAATTTTAAGGTTATTTTTAATAATTTAAACACTACAAGAAAAAAGCTATTTAGAGACTAATATTTAGTTATCAAATGAAATAGTTGTTAATTGTGACCAAAATAGTCACCAAATTAAATTTTGGCTGTTAAATAACTACAAAATAAAAGTAATAATTGAATTTAGTAACCAATTAAGTCAAATAACTGGTATCTAACATTAGCTACTAAAGTTTTAGTGACCTATGTCATTAGATTCTAAATTGGTATCTAATTAAGTTAGAGACTAAATTAGAGACTAATTTAGAATCTAATGGTATATGTTACTAAAACCTTGGTAGCTAATGTTAGATACCAATTATTTGACTTAATGTGACTAAATTCAATCATTACTTCTATTTTATAGTTATTTAGCAACCAAAATATAATTTGATGACTATTTTGATTACAATTAGTAACAATTTATTTGATAGCTAAAAATTGATTTCTAAACAACATTTTTCTTGTAGTGAAAACAGAAAAAAATATAAAGACGAAAATAAATACATATGCATCTTTATAACCATCTTCATCTCATATTCAATTTAAACATATATTTAGTTATATAGATTATGTGCCAAAATTAAAACGGATTAAAAAAATTATATTTGTCATCCGAAAAGAAAATAGGAATAAGACAAGATTGAAATAAGGCCCAATCAAATAAGTCCAAAAACTAAAAGGGTTCATATCAAGATAAAACAAATTAATACTAACGTTAGTACCGTAAACATTTTAATGATTTTTTTTATTTGATAGATAGTTGAAATAAAAGTAAACTAATTTATATATCCACATGGAACTTTTAATTGTTTTTATTGTCTTAATTAGTCTGTATTTAACCACTAAATTTAATAATAATCATAATTAACGGTTAGGATTTATTAAAAAAAATTATCCTTTTACTACATTTACTGTAAATAAGGGAGGATCTAAATCCATTTCATATTGATTATTGAGGTGAATGTGTTCTTTCATTCATTTAATGTGGGAAATATTCATCTTATGAGTATCTTTAGAAGTCTTACTGCAAGTGCAAGTGCTAGAGGAAGAATTTTTTATGTAGCACTTTTATCTTTATATTAAAAATACGTATATTTAATTCAATTTCGGTTTGTTCATCATCAATATATATTTTTAAATATTATTTAAAATTGTTACATTAGAAAACCAAGTAAATGACTTGATGAAAAAAGATTAAATTTAGAAAAATCTTAGACTTTGTATTCTTATTGTGTTATTGATGTCCAAAAGATGGATCTTAGAGGATGTGAACTGATATTATAGTTCTAAATAACATTAGTGTAAAATATAGAGAATTAATTCTTAGATTAGATGATATGCTAGATTAATTACATATTTTTAAAATTGATTTTAAAAATGATTATTATCAAATAAGAGTTAAAGAATGAGATGAATGGAAAAATGGTTTTAAAACCGGGTTTGGATTATATGAATGGTTAGTCATATCTTTTAAAGTAACCAATGATCCTAATACTTTCATGATATTAACGAATCATATGCATAAACATTGTATATGCTAGTTCATAATTATCCATTTGGATGAAATCCTAATTTATAGTATAAGTTTATAGGCTATCTAAGACTACTTTTAGTTATCCTCGAGAACATCGATCACATCTTTTCTAGCATGGGTAAGTGTAACTTGTATAAGGAAAACATAATCTTTCTTGGATTCTAAGTTGAAAAAGACGGTGTTCATGTATACCTTGAGAAAAAAAAAATAAAGGCTATCCAACAATGGTCCACTCGTAAAAACATAAAAGTCCAAGCTTTTCATGGGTTAGCCAATTTCTACGAAAGATTTTTGAATTCTCTCTATTGCTACTCTTCTTAATGAACTTGTTAATAAAGATGCACATTTCATATAGGATGAAAATAAGAAAAAGCTTTTAAAGACTTAAAAGATAAGTTAACCCATGCATCCATTCTAGCTCTTCCAAACTTTTCTCAAACTTTTGAGCTAGAGTATGATGCATTTGGAGTAGGCATAGGTGTTGTGTTACTTCAAGGTGTTCATTCCATTGCTTACTTTAGTGAAAAACTTCTTTTCCACCTTCAATTATCCCACCTGAAAGAGCCCTTAAAACATGGGAGCACTACTTAGTGACTAAAGAGTTTCTCGTACACATTGATCATAGTGACATTTATCTCTGAGGGCAAAGTAAATTTAAAAAAAAAGACACGTTAAGTAGGTAGAATTTTTAAAACAATTCCCTTTATGTTATTAAATACAAAAAAGTGAAAAGTAATGAAGTTATTGATGTTTTGTCTAACACACATGCATTACTCATCTCTTTGGACTCTTAAATTCTACGATTTGATAACATAAAAGGAATTGTATGAGCATGAGATAAACTTTCAATCAATTACGCACGTTGACTCAAGAAGCTTCTTCGTGGGTTTTACATTTCTAAGGAGTATGTTTATAACACAAGAAAACTTTTAATATGTCGAGCATCCATCAAGAAGCTTCTTTTGAGAGAAAATCATGAGAGAGGTCTCATGAGCAATCTTGGAGTTGATAAAATTCTTACTTTCCTAAAAAAATAAACTTTATTGATGACACATGAGAGTACATGTTTTGCTTTAGATGTATAACTTTTATTCAAGCTAAGTCTAAAGTAATTTCTCATGAAATCTGCATACCTCTTCCCACAACTACCACCCTTTGGATTGACATTAGCATGAATTTTGAGCTTTATCTCCCAAGAACCCAAAGGGGCTTTGATTTTATCTTTGTGGTGGTGGACTATTTCAGATGATGTTAGCTATATGTCAAGACTCTTCTTTAACGAAGTTGTTAGATTACATGGTTTACCCAAGACTATAGTGTTTTATAAGAATATTAAGTTCCTAAGTCATTCCTAAAGAACTCTTTAGGAATGACTTGGAACAAAGTAGTGAAGAGGTCTATGTCCACTTTGTTGAGGGTAATCTTAAAGGCAACAATAAGTCTTGGAATGAATGTCTTCCTCAAATGGACCTTTCTTATAACTAAGTAGTTCATCAAGAAGTATCATGAGAGGTGGAAACTAAAAAATATGTTGAATATTGATGAGTATATTTTTATTCACACTGAGTGTTTAACCTTGATTTTCTTAAACTAAAATTTTGAATAAATTTATTGTTTTAAATAAGATTTACCCAATCAGGATTATTTGAACCTTAATTGAGATTATTGGTTAAACATGGATTTTAAGCATATTTGCAGAGCTATGGTTTCCAAATCTAACCAAATTCTCTGTAAAGATATTCTTCAGATTTTCTATAAAGATGATCCTCAGAAATTCTTACTTGATTTAGAGCAAATCTCCTTCATATGTTTTGCAATATCATTTGTAACAGATTCAATTATTATGAGTTGGTATCTGGAACAGAATTTGGAAACAAAATATCTAAAAGAAATTGGGAGAAGGAAGATCTACAACTTTATTAGAACGTAGATATTTACAAAATTATTCTTTGACACATAAGCAAACATTGATAATTATAAGGATAATATCTGAGAATTAATTCTGAGTTAATTTCGTGAAGAAAAGGAGATTATAAATAGGGACTGGAGAAGGCATGAAAGACACACCGCTATATAGCATAAACTCTAGTTTTATTTTCTTTTGTAATTCTTGTATTTTAGTCATCCTTATGGAAGGCTAAACTCCTTTGGGTTGATTCTCTTATGATTTTAAAATGAATTCCGGGGTTTTTGTTTAATCAAGTTTTGTTCTTTACATTCTTTGTAACAATTGTGTTATATTGTTGGTATTTTTGAAATTTATTTTTGGGGTATTTGTTTTTGAACGCTTGTTGAGAATTCAACTGCTTTTTCTTAACGAGAGTTCATCATTAATTCACTTAGTTTTAATCAATTTCTTATACGCTTAATCAACTGACAAAAGATATACATGTCATTGAGTATACACTTTGAGACGATGTGAGATATTGAATATATCAATACACGTTTGCTTTGCAGATAAGATTATCACTAGTACAAAAAACACATTCTACGTCAGGATAATGCGTTAGTTAAAATAGAACCGATGTAAACCAACGTAATATTTGAAGGGATATTACATAGATTAACTCAAAACCAACGTACTATATTATATTCTACATTGGTTGTCACTCATAACCGATGTAGAAAAAGACTGAAAAAAGTAAAAATTCAAAATTTAAAAACTGTAAAATGGCGGTGAAGATACTACGTCGGTTGGGAGGTCCCAACCGACGTAGTATGTAACCCATTTTACGTCGGTTGGGACTTTGCAACCGACGTAATATCGTTCTCGTGGCGTGCGAGTGAATTTTGGGTAAAATTGGATAAAATTTGGTGACATACTACGTCTGTTGGGAGCTCCAAACCGACGTAGTATGTCCCTGAAATTAAAATTAAGGATTTCTAGAAGAGATATTAACTCTTTGGTAACATTTTTCTGTTACGCTATCTTCGCCTTCACTGAGCCTCGCTGCCTTCTCCTCATTACATTCTCCTCGCCTTGCTGCCTTCCCCTCGTTGCATTCTTCTCGCCTCGCTACCTTCTCCTTGTTGCATTCTCCTCGCTTCACTGCGTTCTCTCACCTCGGTGCCTTCTCCTCATTACATTCTTCTCACCTAGCTACCTTCTCCTTGTTACATTCTCCTTGCCTCGCTGCCTTCTCCTCGCATGGTGCCGCTTTTCTCACAGGTTTTCATTTGCATTTCGCGTGGATGTTGCTTTCTTTTCTCACTAGTTTTCATTGTATCTTTGGTGTTAACTGGTTTTGGTAGGGTTCGTTTGGCTCAATTTTTGGCTTCTCTTCCACGTTTGTTTGGCATGCACAAGCTTCATGGTTGTTTTGGTTGAATGCTTGATTCGACACTCCTTGCCTCTTCTCTTTGCATGAGGTTAACAATTTTGTAAAATTTATTTTCTTTTGTAATTCTTGTACTTTAGTCATCCTTATGAAATACTAAACTGTTTTGGGTTGATTCTCTTATTATTTTACAATGAATTCTTGGGTTTTTGTTTAATAAAGTTTTGTTCTTTACATTCTTTGTAACAGTTATGTTATATTGTTGGTCATTTTGAATTTTTTTTTTTGAAAAGTATTTGTTTTTTAACACTTGTTGAGAATTCAACTGTTTTTCCTTAATGAGAGTTCATCATTAACTCACTTAGTTTTAATTCATTTCTTATTCACTTAATCAAGTGATAAAAGATATACATATCATTGAGTATACACTTGGAGACGAGGTGAGATATTAAATATATCAGTAGACGTTTGCTTTGCTGATAAAATTATGTTGAATTTGATTTACGATTGTTTTGTTGAGTTCAACTATGTGAAGAGAATTGAATGATTGTAATATTAAGAAAGCCAATGAAGATTTTTTTGTGAAAGAACTTGAGAGTCAATATATTTTCTTTATTATTTTTAAATCATCTATTTTAATTTCTTGCACAACAATCTTCAGATCCCCTCCCCCTTCTGTTACAATTATTACTAACTTTCCTTGGTGTAGATAAGTTTTGAACATTGATTGACTGAATTTGTCGAAGAAGAAGAAGAAGGTGCCCCTCATAAATTGTGCATGGTCTCTGTCAACACCTGATTTCGTCCGGGTAAGTATAATTTAAAATAAAATAAATAAAAAGTAATAAATTAAATGTTTGTTTACACTAAAGAATAATAATTAAAATAAAAAATGAAAAATAAATAATAAAATAAAATATATATTTATTAGTTTAGGTTTTTTTTGAAAAAATAATAATAGATAAAAAAGGGTTGAATTTCTCCATTAAGTCTTAGAAAATGAAAATAAATAAAAATAATAAAGATAAAAAATGAAAAAATAAATAAATAAAAAAATAACATAAAAAATAGAAACATAATAAATAAAAAGAAAATACATAAAAAGAAATTGAAACTGTTTTAAAACTGCTTCTTGATCTGCACGTTAAATTCATCTTTTAAATAATAAAAAAAGACTGAGTCAATCCTCTGAACTACCTCCTTTTAATAATAAAATAATAAAATATACCAGACTGTTTTTAAATTGCACGTTCAAAATAATAATAATAAAGAAGAATGAGTCAATCTTCTTAACTGCATCCCATGTTTTCACTCCCTAATTTCACATAATAAAAAAATATAAAACAATAACTTTAAAATTGTTCTGAACTTCTTAATAATAAAAAATAAAAGAAATATATATTAACAAAAGATAATATAAAAATATAAAAAATAATAAGAACAAAAAAGATACGTGGTGAAACCATTCCTCCCCACTTTCCACAATCCTTTTTCCCCGTAAGTTACTTCTCTAATAACTGCTATTATTCATATTATAAATTATCCAATGATCATCGAGAGAAAAAAAGGAAGGGGAGAGAACCTATCAAAAGAAACAAAGAAGAGAAGTGAAGAAAGAGAGGAACGGAACAGAGAAGAAAAAAAAAACAATCACTACATACTCATAGAGAGAACAAAGAGCAGTTAGAAGGGGTGGGGTGCTTCTGAAGAAGGAATTAAGATCAAGACAATATGCACAAGCTAAGGTATCATTTTAAATTTTTAGATTTTGCATAAGACATGGTTTTAAATTTTGCATGAGTTTTTTGATTGCTTTATTATCTCATGGTTTCATAAATAATGCAAAAAAATAAAAAAATAAAATACACCGCACTTAAAACAACACTATCCACCCCCCAAAACTCCATCACGTTTACCACCTAAACTCACCCCAAAACAACCCCTAAAAGCACCCAAAACAGCCCTTAAACTCATCCTGAAAAGCCCCTAAATTCAACCATGTTAGCCCGCCCCTAAAAGCACCCCAAAAACAGCCCCTAAACTCACCTCAACACAGTCTCTAAAAGCACTCAAAACTCTACTACAGTTAGCACAAAAACTACGCCTGAAAACAACCCCGAAACCGCCTCAAAGTCTCCTCCCCTCGCAGCCGCTCCTCTCCTCGTCCTCGCCACCGCCGCGCCTCATTGTCGCTGCCCGCCGCTCATCGTCGTCGTCGTCGCCGCTCCTTCCTCATCGCCACCGTCGCTTTTGGTTCATCATGGGTGAAGAAAGGTGATGGTGGCTTAGGATTGGGGTGATGGTGGCTTATGGTTTAGGAGTTGGGTCATTCTATTCGTACCCCCCACATTACCATTGCACCACTAACCTAAAAAAATAATAAAAACTACTCGCACCCCCCACATTACCATTACACCATCAACCTAAAAAAATAATAAAAAATGATTTTGGGCCTTTGGGGCCAGTCCAAAACTACAACCTTTTTTATTTGTGTATCTCCATATTTTAAGCTTATATTTTGCATGTTTTATTTTTTTATTTTATTGTGTTATAATTATTATTTTTTTATTATTTTAATAAAAATTAAATTGGGATACTAAAACTTTGTAAATAAATTTTTGAAATATTATATTTGCTAATAATGTTAGATATCAAATGGCCGCAAGCGTCATACGATATTTAATATTATTATTCTAAAGTTTTTTTTAATATCAAATGGCCGCATGCGTCATACGATATTTAATATAAAACTTTGGAAATAAAATTTTGGGATATTATATTTTCTAATAATGTTAAATATCAAATGGCCACACATGTCATGCGATATTAATATTATTATTCCAAATGTTTCTTAAATATCAAATGGCCGCACGCGTCATACGATATTTAATATAAAACATTAGAAATAAAATTTTGGGATATTATATTTTCTAATAATGTTAAATATCAAATGGCCACACGCGTCATGCTATATTTAATATTATTATGTTAAATGTTTCTTAAATACCAGATGGTCGTATGTGCCACATGATATTTAATATAAAACTTTGGAAATAAATTTTGGGATATTATATTTTCTAATAATGTTAAATATTAAATGGCCACACGCGTCATACGATATTTAATATTATTATTCCAAATGTTTCTTAAATATCAAATGGCCGCACACGTCACACGATAGTTAATATAAAACTTTGGAAATAAAATTTTGGGATATTATATTTTCTAATGATGTTAGATATCAAATGGCAACACGCGTCATACGATATTTAATATTATTATTCTAAAGTTTTTAAATATCAAATGGTCGCATGCGTCATACGATATTTAATATAAACTTTAAAAATAAAATTTTGGAATATTATTTTTTTAATAATATTATATATCAAATGGCCATACGCGTCATATGATATTTTATATTATTATTCCAAATGTTTCTTAAACATCAAATGGCCACACACGTCACGCGATATTTAATATCAAACTTTGGAAATAAATCATTTTAATATCAAATATAAAAAAATTAATTACAAAAATGTCACAAATAAAAATATCAATCCGACAAACAATTTTATCCATAGAACTACGTAATCCCTGATTTTTCATCCCTAATGGAAATACGTAAGAGCAAGGTCAAACCTTGTCGGGCCCTTTCCTGAAATAAAAAATATTTTTCTTTGTTTTTATTTTTATTTTTTGTCTTTTTTTTCTTTCAAAAAATAAACATTTTATAAAATCACACTTATTTTTAATTAAAGGTACTGTCTTTAGACGGGCATTGTGGGGTGCTAATATCTTCCCCACACGTAACTGACTCCCAGACTCAAAATTCGATTTTCACATACCTGCTTTATCAATTTTTTTGGTTTTCCATAGTTTGTCCATAATAAACTATAGTGGCAACTCCTTTGTTTTGAAAAAAATAATTTTATTTTGTTCGTCGTCCCCGTCGTCACACCAGTTGCGACAGTCTCATTTACTCTTCCCTAACCCTACACCTCACTTCTCATCCTTACTTCTCATTTTTTACTTTGCACCACCACCACCGTGAAGATTCGCCATGAAGAACTCCCTACCGCCGTCAAGATTTTTCCGTCGTGTCCACCACCGTTTCCACCATTGAAGGTAATGTAGTGTTGTTATTAGAAGGGATATTGGAAAAAGAAGTGAGAAGGCGATGGGGTGCGCAACGTCATCGGAGTGGGAATTTTGGTGTTTGATTTTTCTTTCAGAATGCTCAATCCGGAAGCTATTACCTGATCCATAAATAGCTTCCGGAATGAGCCATTCTAGGAGATTTCGCACTCAATTTCTCTTCTGGAATGTTCAATCTAAATGCTATTTCTGGATCTGATAATAGCATTCGGATTGAGCATTCTAGAAGAGATGGGGTGTTGGAATAAATAAATCTGGAAGTTATTTCCAAATCCGAAAATACCTTCCGGATTGAGCCATTTCGAAAGAGGTGGGGTCTTAGAATCCTATTCTGGAATGTCTCATTCTGGAAGCCATTAGGGGTGTTGACTTCCAGAAAGAAGCTATTCGAAAAGCAAAATTTATATTCCAGAATAGGACATTCCAGAAGCCTAAATTTGGCTTCCGGAATGGCTTGTTTCAAAATTCAAATTTTGCTTTCGGAATAGTCTATTTTGGAACTAAATTTTCAAGTTAACTTTTATAAGGGCACATTAGTCTTTTCATAATTGGTAATTTGGGAAAATTGAAAATGCATGGAGGTGCATGAAGAACATATAGAGGTATAGGAAGAAGCTCTCAAACAACCAAACCTTGGAGAAATCCTAAAGGATTTTGGCCAAGTCATGAGGAAGAGGAGCAGGAATCATGAAGTCCCACATCATTTCACATAGTCTAAATTTAGTATAAAATAAGGCACTACTCTCCTCCACTTCAACATCTCTTTTTGTGACTTGTAGTCCCACATCTATATATAGTCCCTTGCCTCTTATAATACTCACCTTTGATTGAATGAGATTTGAATTGCTATTAAGCTTTCTCTTGTTCTCTAAGGTTAGCACGAGAGTAATCTTCTCCTATGTTCATTTTAGGGAACATTCCTTCAAAAAGGAGCAAACTAAGTATAAACTTGGTAATTTTAATAATTTTCCAACCCCCTTAGAGTTTTTGTTGTAGTGAGGAAAAAAAGGCTCCATCAATTTGATAGAAGGAAGGTTGGTATTCTTATTGGGTGACTGGGACCATCATCCGGAGAAAATGATCAGATATGGCAAAGTATATTGGTACAAAAATCCTAACCTAAGTAATTTAATCAGAAACAAATAAAATCAATATATATATATATAATTGGTATTTATGATGATGCTGACATGTGTCCTAAACAGTAGTATGATGAGGACAAAATGAATTTCATATGCTAGGTAGTGTTATAATATCGACCTTACTAGTCTCTATCTTTATTGTGAGTTGAGAAAAAAAAACTATAAGACATATTGGTTCCTTGACGAGTAGAATTATATTTTATGGTGTAACATATTAGACCATGCCTTTCAAGTAAATTGAATTATATTTTATGGTGCAATATTTTTATTATTTTGTAACATATATCTTTATTAATTCTATATATATGTGATGTAAATAATCAACAAGGAGAAAAGGTGTGCAGATATTGAGAAAAATAATTTACATCCCATAGATTGTGTCATGTAGAATATGATAGGTTGGAGCAAACTATGATTCTTGAGGCATATTCTTCAACTCCCACTAACAAGTCATGTTTGAGTTTGATATCTCTACCTTTTTGTCATGACAAATGGATGAGAGGTTCGGAAATAATATTAGCAAATTAAATATATGAAGAAACTCATGATAGTTGAGTGGATTGTAAATAACACAAAGACCAACAGATATAATATCCTAGCAACCATGATAAAAGGATCCCCTAAAACCATGTGAACCACAAGCACTATCCGTATTAAGAACGAAGACTACAAACTTAATCTCCATATAATCGACGATTTTAGTAAAAAACAAAATCATTATCAGAATAGCTAACAATATGAGAAATATAATTAAAGCCACATCATAAATATGTTCCTGAGATAAAAGATGACTTTTTAGCATAAAGATCTTTATAGAAACTAATCATAAAGTCAAATATCAAAATAGGATCATTTAAATAGAATCCCCAACCATAACCCTATGAATATCTTTAGCATTATGCCTTTTTCTTACCATAGCATGAAAGAAGGTAGTATTTCTATCATCGTCCAAAAACCAATTCATACATTTCTTTTCTTTCCAAAAGAAAAATTGAAAGTCAAGAGATTTATTTAAAGCTTCAGAAATAGACTTCTCTTATCCTAAAAGATCGGAAATATCATAAGAAGGAGAAGAACAAGCAATATCAAATTGAATGACAGCCAAACTTATTGATGATCTTTCACTACTTTATGAATATTTCCAAATGCATTCTTATTCCAATCATTAAGCATCAACCTAAGACGTTGTACTTTCTTTTGAAGCACCAACAACATGGGATATTCAACTACCAAACCAGACCATAATGGCCTAACCAAAGGTAATAAACCATCATAGCAGTTACATATGAAAAAATGTAAAACAAGAGGGTCTAGCAATAACAATGTCATCTACTACAAGAAAAATCGCGATTACGTACTGAAAATACTTTTAGGCTGAATTCAAGAGGGGGTGAATTGAACTTCAAAAAAATTTCAAATTTATAAAGCAAGAAAAATGTTTTAAACTAAATGAAAGCATTCAAGAATCTCCAAGATCAATGATACTAGGTGCAACACAGAAAATCAATCGATTCAAACACGAATAAATCGATTTAAAAAATTGACACATATGAGAAAAATAATTGCACTTATACTAGCATACAAACTAGCTTTTCTACAAAATATGTGACTAGCAAGGCTCATTATGGCTACAACTGATGGTGTTTAGAGGCAATAACAGCTGGTTGTAGCTGACTACAACTAGTTTGGTGAAGTAGGTGAAACTTGTGCTAATATGAAGTTACTTTGATGAAGTGGTTGGTGATATCAACATGCAATTTCGTCTCGACAAGTAAAATTTCTTAAGAATTTAAAGAAATAAAATAAAAAATATTTCTAATCAATTCTAAAAAAATAAAAAAAAATGATCATTTAGTTAGTTGTTCAAATTAATTTTGAGATTTAGCATTTTCTTTATTTTTCTTTTATTTTCAAGAAAAAAAATTTAAAAATAGTTTTCATGGTTGTCTATATCTTTTTAGTAAAAAAATAAAAAAATATTCATTTTCTTTATCATTTTAATTAAAAAGAAGGGTTTCATCTTATTTCATTTTTATAGAAAAAAGTTTTAATAAATAATAGAAAAAGAAAGAAAAAAATAAGATTAAAAAAAATTGGTGTTTTTTAAAACAGTATGCAGAAAAATAAAAATTGATTAAATTCTAACCTCTTAAGGTTTCAAATAAAAAATAGAGTTTATTACTCATACCACTATTTTGTTTCATCACCCCTCTTCTTACACCCTTCTTACATGGTTCTTCATATTCGTGACTGCATCATTTTGTTGAAATTAAGAGAATTCATATTCTCTTTGAAATCAAAGAGAATTCATTAGATTATCAAAGAGAATTCATTATATTGAAAGTCAAAGAAAAAAATATAAAAAGAGGATGAATTGAATCATTTTGAGGGATGACACTTTAACAGAACATTGATTTTTTTGACACAAAATTTTATCTTCTACTCTTTCACACGAGAAAAAAAGATAATTTATTTATTTTTCTTTTTTTCTACATGTATACAAAACCCATACAGTTCCATTCTTTTTTCATAAACTAGAAAAATTCTAAATCGATAGAAAGTGGCGTAATAACATCATCTACCCACATCAAGCACCCCAGAGTAGAGGGTCAATGCATTTCAATAACCTTAAACATTATATTCCCACACCTTCGCAACACTGTCACGACCTCCGCCTGCACCACCGCCATTAACAAACCTTCCTCGACACCAAAACACTCTCATAACTATAAGAAAACAGCCAAATAACTACCAAAAATATGCGTGGGTTAATGGCCCAAGCAAGAAGCGTGGGCCAAACCCACTCTAAAATGTCATAGCCCTCGCAATCTGAATAAAAAAATTTGAAAAAAAATAAAGCTAAGAGGGGGCCAGACCCTCGCAGCATAATATTATTTGTAATTAATTAATTGCAAACTGTGTGGGCTAGACCCACGCAAAACACAAAAGAAAATTTAAAAAAGAAATTAAAATCAAGCGGGGCCCAGCAGCGTGGACTAGACCCATACAGCGTGGGCTAGACCCACGTAAAACGCACGTAAAAATAAAACCCAGCGAGGGCCAGACCCACGCAGCATAATATTATTTGTAATTATAAGCGTGGGCTTGACCCCCACAAGCTTCTGCCATCTCTGTGTGGGTCTATCCCACGCATAATTTATTATATTTAATTATGCATTCAATTGCGTGGGCTAGACCCACGCAAGATAATTTGCTTCGAGGATTATAGCGTGGTTCCCTTGCCCATGCTATACCCACGCATATGCGTGGGTTTTTCATATTTTGTGTGGGCTTTTGGAACACGCTATATGAGAGTATTCTTGTAGTGCATGGCTACTTAGTTTCTTCGTGCCTCTTGGCTTACCGTAATAGGGTTTGGAGGGAATGATGATAATATTTATGATAATAAAAATAAGAAAAAAATATTTTTAATAATAATAATAAAATTAGTAATAAAGAAAATAGTAATAATAATAATGATTATCACGAATAATAATAATAATATTAATAATTAATATTATTGTAATAATATTATAAATACTATTATTATTATTAATATTACTAATATTTTTATTATTATTATCATTATTATATTATTATTAGTATTATTAATAATATTATTATTATTTTTAATATTGATTCATATTATTATTATTAACAGTTTTATTCAAATTATTGTTATTAATAATAATATTATTAGTATCATGAATATTATTAGTAATATTAATATTAATAACAATAAAAATAATATTATGATTATTTTTATAAATACTAACATTAATATTATTAATATTGTCACTATTATTATTATTATTAACATTATTATTATTACTATTATTAATAATATTAATAATATTATCACGACAAGAAAATTATTACATAGTAGCTAATTTAGAAACCAAAAATAATCATTATAAAAATAATAACTAATTTAGAAACAAAAAATAATTAGTTACTATATCAATTAATTTAGAAACCAAAAATAAATCACTATAAAAAAATTATTAAATACTAACTAATTTAGAAACCAAAAATAATTAATTCCTATATTAACTAATTTAGAAACCAAAAATAATTACTATAAAAATAATAACTAATTTAGAAACCCTCAGAGATATCATATGAAAATAGAGTATTATAACCTAGTCATTAAACTACTAAAGAGAGCTTTAAAAAGAACAAATTATTGTATTGCTTAATTATGGATCATAATAACTATAGAGAT
>Ga0099825_1002067_pt1 | contig 26409 bp, 9 predicted proteins | sample SiratroredBW_FD_76838 | JGI IMG/M metagenome (GOLD analysis project Ga0099825, IMG submission 76838) | Root nodule microbial communities of legume samples collected from California, USA - Siratro red BW | ecosystem: Host-associated > Plants > Roots > Nodule | place: USA: California | collected... | reverse complement strand
TATATATACATACACATTCATATTATATCTATAAAAAAAAAAAATCATATATAAAAAAATAAATATATATATATATATATATATATATATATATATATATATATATATATATATATATATATATATATATGAGATACTAACAATTATATTTCAGTTTTTTTACAAATGAGAAAAGATTAAATTAATAAATGTTATAGATAAATTAAAAACATTTTTAAATCAAATTATTTTAGTAAACTTTATTATGTAAATACAAACAACTAAGCATTTCAAAATTCGAAATACTCTTTAATAAACCCCTATCATAACATTAAAGTTTAATGCGGGAAAATAACCAGTTTGATAAATAATAATTATATTATAAACAATAATAATTTCTTATAAGTAATTCCAAAAAGAAAAATTTTAATGCTTTACAATTTTGTTGATATTAAATACATTTATTTATTTATATCAGTAATAAAATAAACAAATTAATAAAAAAATATAAAATGAATGTTTCAACCCTTTATACAAAATATTTATAAAAGATGCGACAATAATGTTAGACAACACATACATCACCACGGGAACCCCATACAACACAGTTATGTATTTCTCTGAATGATTTTACACACATGACCTTGATGAAACACATGAGACCATCAGATGTAATACGAAAAATTCATACATTCCTAATACTTGCACATGTGTCTCTTATTCGGACCAAAATACCCTTCTCAAGGTGACTTAGTTATAATTGAGCTTAACGCATCCCTTTCTAAAGGTGACTTAATTATAATTGAGCTTGACACTTTTAGAGCACTTATTCTGGCACCCCTTTCTAATAGAGTAGACCTTCATCTGTGTTTAGTATACACTTTTAGCTTTTTAGTATGTAGAACAATGTGCATACATGAGCTACGGTAATTCTATCAGTTTAGATGTATCAAAAATTAATTTGAGTCTTCCTCACCGAAAATGTAGAAACTAAAATATATGGTAGATATTTATGCAATATCATAACATTTTGTCTAAGCTGAGACTTTATGGTAGATTATTTACCCAACATCAGATTGTTTTGACTAAGCTGAGATTCTTTTTGGAGTTGAGTCTTGATTTGATGCTCTCAAATGGTAATGTGGTTGTTCAATGATTTGTTGATACCCTATACTCTTTACCTGATATATGCATGAATTTCATAATATACCTTTGTGTAGTACTTTAGTACTGAAATTTAATTAAAGTAGACACATGTTATCAACAACCACTAACCACCCATGCCTATCTATGTTCCAAATTAGAGATCAATAGTCTATGTAGACCCAACATGATTCACAAATACTTTCATAGTTTCTTACTGTGCTCAGCTTAAGAAAATTAGACATGTTTTGGGTATAAGCACCAAAAAGTTGCTTTACTATACTTCCATGTTATTCATGCCCAAGTTTAATCTGAATTGTGGTAACGACCTCCAAACATAATTTCTTTTTGCAAGCCCTCATATCAAAACCAAGAAAGTGTTCAATGGTTGTGTTATGGTGTACATGTTGCCTACCTATCCATAATTAAGTTATTAAGTTTCCAGATTTTGCTTATTGTCAGAAGTGAACTTTAAGCGTAATTCAACTTTACAAAACCGACTTGGAAGGTGAGATTTGCACCCACTTATAAACTATTGAAAGACTTCATCTTTAGTCGATGTGGGATCTCCAATACACACCCTTCACGACGAGACTCCTCAACTCGAGCGTAAAACTTATATAGAAGGATGGTCCGATACCGGCCCAATACCGGGTGGCCCAATAAGCCCAACAACCTTGCTAGGATAGGCTCTAATACCATATCAAAAGTGCACTTTAAGCTTAACTCAACCTTACAAAATTTGTTTGTAAGGTGAGGTTTGCATCCACTTATAAACTATTGAAATGCATCATCTCTAGTCGATTTGTAATCTCTAACACTTACTATATCATAAATGGAGAATAGATGACTTACATTTTCATCATTTGTATCGCACATAACAGATATTATATTAATAAGTATTCCTCTATTGTGTAACTTGTCATGTGTTGCTATCCTATCTTTCAAAACTTTCTACGCACAAAACTAGGTCAATGGTAGTGTTTTAATTCTCCACAATTTTGAGTACACCTCTTCCTCCTCTCCTCTCACTTCATTTCTTAATTTCTTGTATGTTAACCTTATTATATATTGTATATTATCCTCCCTTTTCCATAACCACTCATCCTCCTTATTTTTATTCATTACACATTCTTGAATTAATTAGAAGAATTCTTCTACAATAGGCATGTAAACTATTGTCTTCTCCAACATAGATTCCGCTCCCAAATTTCTTCATTCCAAGCACCTGCTTTTCCTAATTTTACTTCCTTTTGGTTTGTATTAGCATGAATGCTAGGATATACATCCTTTAACGTTTCTCACCTAACCAGGTATCCTCCCAAAACCTAATTTTATCCAGTGTACCTACCAATCATTTAATATTGTCATTGAACTATTTATCTTTCTCTCCCATACCATACACATTTTTAATTTTCCTCCACCATGTTGAGCCATTTGTACTATTATTGTATCTATTTAGACTCTTCAACAATCCATTATGTAATACTAATATATCCTTCTATTGCCCCATTCATCCCTTCCTAGCCTCCATACCATTTGGCTAGTAAGGCCATGTTAAAATTAGACTATTCTTTTATACCAAAACCTCTCTGCTTTTTATTCTAGCACTTTGTTTTCCACTTCATCCATACAATCTTTTTTTATAATGCCCGAATTTTAAAGAAACTCTCTTTGAATCCTTATTATTTTTTTTGTTATATTTTAGGACATTTTAAAGATAGAGATATAGAATAAAAGGATGAATGATGACACTGAATTGATTAGGCCAATATTAGTTAAGGGTATGTATTTCCTTTTTCAAATTAATAATTTCTTTCTTTGCTTTTGCTATTAAGCCTTGTCAAAAATTCATTTTTTATGATTCCCACCAATTGCTATTCCTAAATATTCCTAAATAGATGAATGGTATATTGATGGTTTTATATTTTTAACTTTCTAACTAATTTCAGACATAATTATCAGTTTTTAGGTTTGTCTAACAAATAATAAAAAAAGCAGATTTGTTTACTGAAAAATTCATTATATCAAAATACTCAAAAGTTTTAATATTTATTCTTGAAAATAATTTAAAACATATAATATAATATTTTAATATTTTTACAATACGTGTCTAATCGCACAATAAAACTTAGTATTTTCTAACATTAAATGGCAACAAGTTTAGAATCATTTAAAGACTTAGCATTTTCTAACATTAAATGACAACAAATTTAATATTTATTAGAATAATTTAAAGGCTACTGTTTTTAGTTATAAACAATGGATGTTTGATAAAATAACCAAAATACTTACGAGGAATATAAATGTTATTTGTGCTTCACTAAATTACAAAGATTTCTACATAGTCTATAATTATTGAGACACACATAACACTCACCTAACAACACAATGTGTTATTGATATTTCTTAAATGTTTATTAGATAAATGTAAACAAATTGGAATCTAGATATATCAAGAATTGACATTGAACAAGAACAACAAAAAAAACATAAATTATAAGGGCATATGAAGGTATGAATATGTATTTAAATTCATTAATTAATTTACGATTAAATCTGTATGATATAAAATTTTGATTTAAAGAAAATGAACCGAAAATCCACCCATTCTATTAAAATAAACTATAGATTTCACCATCCACAAAATTGGGTTTATATAGATGGAATTATTAATTGAATGCTTTTAATTATTTTTAATTAATTTTAAATAAATTAAAAACTTAATTTATATTTTTCCAATTATGATCCCCTAAAAACTGTTCTATATATCCCATCCCCAGCAGCAAATGGTCATTGTTATTAATCGTGTTTTTTTTCTTCTATTTATTAATCATATTTTATTACTGAAAATGATAAAGACATCAGCATAAATTGTGGCCTTAATTGTCACCATTGATTAAAAAGCACTTAGGTGTAGGATGGGGACTACCTACTCTTTGAGTATAACTTTAATTAAAAATTTAATAAATAGCTTAGTAGAAAGAACAAAATGAAAAATGTGTCTAAAACCAACTTAAATAAAACAAAATAATGAATTAAAAGAAGGAGTTGGGTACGTTCACTTCAATGTATGTAGAGCTTTTTTTTTTTTAAGAATGAAAAGGAAAATGTAGAGTGAATGTGCAGATAAAGAGAGAATAATGTTAGAAAAGGAGTTAAAAATATCTCTTTACATTTGTTGTACTTAAACATATGTAAAATAAATAAATTCTTTTACCTATCAAATACAACATATGTAAAAAAAGTTTGTTTAAATGTGAATTTTATTACCGCACATTTTTTTTCACGTTGGTATTTTTACTAACCAATAAAAAAAGGGTGACATTATCAATTCCTTTTGCACTAAGACATCAATCTATTCCTTCACATCATGCTATCTTTATTTGGTTTCATTTCTGGTTTGTTCTTCATTTTTTTCCTGTGATTTTTAGTGTTTTCCTCCATAACCACTTAGGGTAGAGAATTTAAAAAAATAAAATAAAATGTGTAAATCTTCAAGTTCGTCTAAAAAAACTTATTCTTTATGTTGAAGATTTTGGTTTTGCTTTTAGTGCTAATTTTTTATAAAAATCATATCTTTTATATCATATCTCATATCAAGATTTTTCCCCAAAGATGCTTTAGATATTAGTTGCACGCAATATAGAATATTTTGCTCCAAAGAAATATTTAACTATTGTGCACACTAAATTTATCTTAGATATTAGTTGCATGCAATATAGAATATGTTAACCCAAAGAAATATTTATCTATTGTGCACACTAAATTTATTTTAGAGTTTACTTTAAAATTCTAAAGTAATATCTTATAATTTTAACTTTTTTTCTAAATATATCTTTAGTTTTTTAATTTATTTTTCAATAGTGCTCCTACGCATATATAATTAAGAGAAAACAATAAAGTGTCATTTATACCAAAAAGATGCAAAAATATAGTTTGAAAGTTACAATATTTTTGGTTAAAAATGGATTTTGTATTACTATTTATCAATGTTTTTGTTTATTGAAGAAGATATAATAAATAGTAATGCTTGAATTCATAACATACAGCTCTTCTTGACGTATCAGCATCTATTAGCTTTTTTTTTCTACAATTATTACTCGATCTGTTTGCTTTGGTTTGCTTTTGGTTGGAAAGATATGTCATAAATCGTAATCAATGAAAAAGATTACAGCATAATGGATACTAAATCGAGGAAAAGAAGAAGCCGTCTTTGATGGCAAGTTGGAAACATATTTTAAACTTGTCTTAGCAATCGCATGTGGTGTGTGGAAAAGGCTGCGTTTTGATCTAAAGAAGTATTGAAGTGATCCTTCTTTTTGTTATTTTTTTATTTTTATAAATGGGTAATTTGTTTCCAAAAATTATAAAGATTAATTCAAGATTAATTAATAAAATAATTATAAAATTATCATTATAATAAACGTGTGAATTAACTAAATGAAGTTATTTTAGTTTTATTGACATTTTATAGTTTATCTTGAATATATTTAATTATATTAAACATTTCATTAAAAAAGGTTTAATGGTCGGTTGTAGAAATCTAAGGAAATCCGTTGAACTTTGAAAACTAAAGACTCCAATATCACACCATCGAGGAAAGTTCACAACAAATGAAAAAGTTGAAATATGTGTTGGAGATAAAACGGAAGTGTGAGAAGATTTAGATAAAGATATTTTCAAACTTGATAATACCTAGTTAATTTGGTGAAATGTTAAAGGTCAATAAGCACGTGTTCTTTTAAGTTAATAAGATTTATAATATATATAAATTAAATACGTAAATAATTATAATTTTAAGATTATTGTTGAAATTTAAATATAGGTAACTCAAACATAATCATTCATTAAAATTTATCATATTTTGTGTGATCATTTCTATGTGTTTTTCTTATACAATATACAAAAAATAAGTTTATTTTTTATTTCCATATAAGTAATTACTTAAACTTTAAAAATTCACAAGAAATTTCCTGCGGAAAAAATGTAAGAAACCTTCATGTGAAAATAAATTTGGCATGTAATTTTGCTGCGAATTTTAAATGCTCAAGTATTTTCTTGAAAAAAAGAAAGAAAAGTTTTCCAACCAATATTTCCTGCCAAATTTAATTTATAAGTATGTTTTTTTAAAAAAATCCACAAAATTTTTTATAGAAATTTTATTTTATTTTTTATTTTCAAACTCTTATAGAATTTCACAAAATAATTTATAAATCATTATTAATCCTTTAAAAAATAAATAATAAAAGTAATATTTTAGTCAACTATACTGATAATATAATTAGTAATTAAATAAATGATTTATAAAAATATAAAATCAAGATACCTTAAATAAACTAATTAATATATACAGTAAATCTTATCACATTGATACAAATTATTTAATAACCCAAGTCATATGCAATATACTCACGAAACGACAATTTTAAGATAGATTTTACATATAACATACCAAATAAATATTGGTTTAATAATTTTAGATTTCTTGTATATTAATAAATCAGTAAAGCAAATGTACATTAATAGTGTTTGTTCCCTGATGAAAATATTTTTGTATAGATTTAAACATGGTAGAGAACTTTCTTTAAAAATTTGTAAATTTGATTAAGCGAAAATAAACGATAAAAAAAGACTTGTTTTCAAGAATTTGCTTTGCTGAGTGATTATTTTTTTCTTAAATTAGACATTTCTCACTTGATGGATAATATTTTCACCCAAACAACAAATTTATAATTTATAGAGAATAACTTTATTTCTGTAATGAATTTTAAGTGATACCATGTCCGCTACAAGGTGAGAGAAAAATAGATAATTAATCATTTTTTTCTAATAAATTCTCACTTAAACTATAATTTTCTACTTGAATTAAAACATCGTTCAAATTAGAAATTATTATTCAAATTAAATTCTCGTTCAAGTTGAAATATTATAAATTCTGATTTATTTTTTTATATTTCTTTACTTGAGTACATTTTATATGAAAAACATTGATATCTTTTTTATGAGAAATTTGATATGATTTTAAGTTAATAAAAAAATTGTTAAAAGATCTTATTTTTTTTAAATTAAATATTTTCAACTCAAGAAATAAATTCTTCTATACTAGTACATTGATTTTACGTAATCAAATATTAAATGTTTTATGTTAAATTGATTTTACGTAACGAAATATTACATAGTTTTAAAATATTATAATAGTTTTATAATCTTGATGTTTTTAAGAATTTATAATTTAATGTTAATCAATAAATTTTAATACATATAAATAGTTGTTGAATGAGAAAGGAGCTTCTAAATAGTTGATATGATGGAATAAGGATCTCCTAATAATTCTGATGAATTGGAAAAGTGTATTTAAATTTATAGAAAACCACCACCTTAGCAAGAGTTACTCTATTAGTTAATTAGTTGTATTTATTAAATTTTAACAATCTAATCACTTAATTATATTTTTATTAAATATAAAGTATAATTTTTTTTATAGAATTTTTAAACTTTGTATGACTTTTAAGATTAGTACCAAATTTTTTATAAAATAAGATAATTTACTAATTGATGAGAATGATCTATACAATATTAATCTACATATTTTTTTCTTACAAATTTAATTTAACATGTGATTTATTTTTAAAAGTTAAATTAAATGTGAGCTATAAGATCGTTTCACTATAAATATTTGACTTGTCTAAAATTTTGGTTTCCATAATTGTTGATAGAATGTAATTCAATAGTTGGATCATTAAATTTAACGTATAAAAAAAATTATAAAAGAGTACCTCTATTATTTAAAAATATTATTATCAAACTCATTATTATCTTTAATTCTTTATTCGTCCATCTATGATTGAAAATAAGATTAAAAAAATCTTTATGTTGTTAGTATATATTCTGATTAAATTCTAAAAACTTTTCTGATTCTCATAAAAACATTTTTTTATATATATCCTCTGGAAATGGTAATCAAATAAAACATGACAATTTAACTTTTATAAGATTCACGAATACTTAATATTATTTTAAAAGAACTTTATACGATACATATTGTGAGTGTTGCATTTCTTGTTTACTCTTCATAGAGTAATTTTGCATTTAAACGAACAAATCTTCCAATGTAAGTTCCCCACTTGTCCCCTTTTTGTGAAGAGATAAGGATACATAAATGTGGTGCAAAAAAGTATAACTTTGTTACTTTCACCCTTTTCCTTTCCTTAACATTAACACAAGCACAATAAATAGGTTTTTTAATTAAAAAATATAAAAAGGCACGTGATGAAAACAAAGAAGGCCCCTCATTAACATATTCGATAGCAATTAACTAAAGGCAACAAGCATGAAGGTTCCAACGAATGCATGGAAATTATAAAGAAAATTAGTTTTATTTTATAATCACGTTATAACACGAAATATATATATATATATATATATATATATATATATATATATATATATATATATATATATATATATATATATATATGTGTGTGTGTGTGTGTGTATATATATATATATATATATGTGTATATATATATATATAAGGACAAGTAAGAACTAATTAACTATTTTAAAGAGAACCATATATTTTTTATTAAATTTAAAATTTATTTGATTAAGGACTTTTTTTGATTGCAAGAAAAAAGTGTGGTGCAATCTTGTAGCATAATACTGAAAAAGAAAAAGGTGGTCCCAAAGGTAAAGCAGCATATGATCTTCCTTACACACGTCCGCGTAGAAGTGGTAGTATCCTTTTCATTCGTTCAAGCAATGCCTTTCATTTGTGCGTGTGTATATATATACATGCTTGTGTTGGTTTCAAACACTCACAACCACTTCATTATTTTACACTCTCACTCAGAACCATACACACAAAGAGAGAAAAAAAAAAATGAAAGGAAACAATCCCTATTTGGTGGTGATTGTCATACAAGCCATATATGCTGCTATGTTTCTTCTCTCAAAAGCTGCATTCGATCATGGCATGAACAATTTCATCTTCGTCTTTTATAGACAGGCTATAGCAACCATCTTTTTGACCCCTTTCACTTTCTTCTTCGAATGGTATGTAGAAATAATGTCTTATGTATTTATACCCTTATATATGATCTCCTTCATGAATATATATATGACGTTAATCCCATTTTGGCTGTAGGAAAACTGCACCTCCTATGCCCTTTTGGACCTTCTGCAAGATTTTCTTCCTTTCTTTCTTTGGGTATGTCCAAATATCGATTTGACTCATTAAAGTTGAAGAGTATTTCTGGAACATGGGTTTGAACCTTGAAGCTTGTACTTTACAAGTTCACATGATTGAAACTGTATATGGAAGTACATAAATGTTCGGTTTATTTTTCCCTTCATTAATGTTGTGTCGGTGATCCTAAATTTCAGGATTACTTTAAGCTTGGACGTATATGGTATCGGTCTTATTTACACCTCAGCAACTTTAGCTGCTGCTACCACAAACTGTCTTCCAGTTATCACCTTCTTCTTAGCACTCCTTCTAAGGTAAAGTTCTACATCAGATCATGCTATAGTTAACTGATTCCACCTTTTAAGTCATATCTAACTTTGACCCCATCTTGGTCCCAAACAATTCAAAACTTAATCCAAATTATGCCTATTGTTCCACCACTAGTGATCTTTAAAGGTGATTACGATTCTGGTTCTGAGCTATTATTGCATCTGCATGAATTACACTGGGAGCGCACCTAGTATTTTAAATGATTACTCATATTCCTCTTGTGTGGTGAAAGCGTAAATTGGTTAATTTAGCGCATGTGCTCATGTGAGCGATTACAGTGGATATGTAACATTTAGACGACAAAGAGAAGTTGACAAGTATATACTTTAAATACATATATGAAGGTACCTGCTTGACGATTGACGTCAAAAGCAGAAAAAGATAAAGATAAAGCACTGAAAAAGAATACAACATATCAGATTTCAGATTCCATCCTTATTTTAACTGTAAATCTCTAGCGTCATTCCTCTTACCTTCTATTTTTTATTTTTTTTTTTGGCATTAATTATGTTTCTATGGTTTGTGGTGCTTAGTATCAGAAGGTTGAGCTGGCCTATAGCGTTACGCATAAGCTTAACTTGCTTCTAAAAGAAACCTACATAGTTGCTAAGATCCTAACCATGCTAAACCCTACATGTCTTAGGTTAGGAACTTAAAATAGCTGTTCTGAAACTTTAAGAATAACTGTAGAGACTTTAGTCATAACCAATGGCAAAGTTTGACTTGGAGATTCATCTCCATGGGTTCCATCACTAAAATAATCTAATGGAAGCTATATTTAGGAAGGAATTGGTGAGATATTTTGAATATGAGCATCATTTATATCCTGTTTAGGAAGAGGTTAAAGTTTCTATTTGTTAATATAAATACAACAAATTGCTTGCATAAATAGTTATCTTTTTTAATATAATAGTTTTCTCACTTTTCTATATTAACAACTTTAACTCAATAGGAAAAAAATGCTTAAAATTTTAGGAACTCCCACTAAGAGTGTACTTAGACGCAGCCATTTTTATGGCTAGACCCCTGAATTGTTTTCTTTTTTCCATATATATACATAAGTTATTTTTTTTTTAATTTTGATAAAATATTTCTTATAATTTTTGTGGATAAAATAATTTATTATTAGATAAATATTTGAGTATAATTACTATTTTTTGTTTTTATAATTTGCTATTATTATTTTAAAAGCCACACATAATTATATTTACCATCAAAATAGTTTATTAATTTTTGTTTCTATTTATTTGATAATTAAAAGTTATTTATTAATATCTCTGAATGAGACAAAACTTACACACTGTAAAAGACCGGAAATTTGAACATTGTAATACGTCAACCAATATTGTTTCTTTTTCCCAATCACTGTTGTTCCCATGTTTATTGTTTGTCTATTCCGTGTGATTTTGGCCTTGATTATTCAAAATACATCATTCTTTAATTTTTTGTAAAAAAAATTCTCTGAATAATTGTTGATTACTATATACTAAAAATCAACTTAGTAACATAGCTTATTTTAATTGGATAAAGTTTTATGACATAATTAATATGTCCTTTGAAAAAAATTAGATGGATATTATTTTTTATTAAAAATTTATGAAACTACGTAGTAACATGTAATATTGACAATTCATATATATAAAAATTTTAGTTTTAAGAGGAGACACTTATTTTAGTTTCTATTTAATTATATATTTTTATGATATGCTAGTTTATAGTTTTAGAAAAATACATGTTTATAAATATTTAAATAAAATTTAATATTGTATGTTTTTTAAATCAACTCCAATTTTTATACTTACCCCCCTTAAACTTCTACCTGGTATGCTTAGTTACTTTCTTTTTTCTGAAAAGACATTTTCTGTTAGATGTTGTGACAAGGTCAGAGTACTTACTATGTAGACACTATTTCTTTTGAACTTTTGGAATTTGTTTGGTATCTTTTGGTTTCCCCTGGGATTAGAATTATAGGTTTCCGTGTCAAATTAAATTTACGTTGTTTTATTTACATTAACTAATCGAGAGATTTGCTTTACAAGGGAAAAAAAAAGTTCGTACGAAAACTAAAAGGTTAAAATTTTAAAAACATGGTCTACTCCACAGATTTTTCCTTTTCTTCTGGATTAAGTAATATTATTCCTTTGACAGAGAAAAATATCCCGTTTAGTTCTTTAGTATTAGCATGGACAGTGAGTGTGACTTACTTTTGTATAGCAATTGCGGTATGGAGATTTCATTACGCGACAAAAGGAGAAACGCCATTGTTATGTTTCAAGCAATAATAAAAGATCATGCCATACACAATGTGACACATTTCATAAAATCTTTGGTCTTTGTTATTGATCTACCAGTTAATTTTGCATTTCAGGATTGAGAGTTTGAAAATAAAGACCTCCTCTGGGATTGCTAAGTTGATAGGCATTGTGGCATGCTTGGCTGGTGCAGCAACCCTTGCCTTTTATAAAGGTCCTTCTTTAAAATTCTTAAGTCATTTTCACCTTTTGGATTATCACAAAGGCCTACAACATCAAGGTCATGCTCAATCGGGTGCATGGATAAAGGGTTGCTTCATCATGCTCCTCTCCAACACTTTTTTCGGGCTATGGCTTGTGCTGCAGGTAATCTTAATAATTTTACCCTTCAATTCAGTGATCAACAACCCATATAAGTTACATATTCTTAACTACTAAATATTTTATTCATATACAGGCTTTTATTATAAAAGGGTACCCTTCAAAGCTACTCTTCACAACTATTCAGTGTTTCTTAAGCTCAATTCAGTCTTTGATCATTGCCCTGGCCGTAGAAAGGGACTTTGAGCAATGGAAGTTGGGTTGGAATATCAGACTCCTCGCAGTAATATACTGTGTAATTCTCTTAATCTTCCTGATTAATTTGGTTAATGCACTTTTATCTCTAAACATAAAAATACTTTGTATACTATATAACTCATGACTCATTGTAATGAATTTGTGATGACAGGGAATTATGGTCACGGGTGTCACATATTACTTACAAACATGGGTCATAGAGAAAAAAGGACCAGTGTTTCTAGCCATGTCAACCCCACTGGCTCTTATCATTACAATTTTGGCCTCTGCAACTGTCTTTGGTGAGATGATCAGTTTGGGAAGGTATAACTCAGTTCCACTGTTAAATTTTCCCGAAGTTTGATTGATACATTAAGTTTTACCCTAACTAGATCTAGAGAGTTGCGTAGTCTAACATTTCATGCACATGCACAAAACACTTTGCCATGTGTTGTATATGTGTTTTGTGGTGGATATAAATCAATCTAAAAAAGTGAGAAAGTTAGTTTTCTTTATACTAAAACCACAATTGTTGATTAATGGAATGATTGGTTTGATCAGTGTTCTTGGAGGATTCGTGTTGATTCTTGGACTGTACAGCGTGTTGTGGGGAAAGAACAGGGAACATATGCCAAAAGGCACACAAGACGTGGAGCAACAGGCATCTGCTAAATGAGCTTGCAATTTGCCATGATATGTGAAGATAGAGATGCATGCTTCAGAATTTTGCCAACAACTATAATATACCATCGATCATAACATCACAGTGCTTTAAGCCTGTGGATATATAGCAAAGAGCAGATTTATATGTAAATTTATTGACCCTTTTGGCAAAAAAACAAGGGTCAATTATCTTTTCTTTAGGTTGTAAGGTTTTTTTTTTTTTTTTTTTTTTTATTGTTTTTTTTTTTCTTTTTTTTTTTTTTTTTTTTTATTTTTTTTTTTTTTTTTTTTTTTTAATAGTTTTATATTCTCCTACCATATTATCCTTTTAGCACTTTGATGTTTAATTTTTCTTTTACAAAAGCCAGTATAAATGAACTTTACATTCTCATTTTGTTTAATTACTTTTTTAGAAAGTATCAATATCTTTACAACTAGTTTTGTTGGAAAATTACATTATTTTTAGTGGAATATTTCTTGTTTAATAATTTTACATTAGAAAGAAGTAACATTTTTTAGTGAAAAGTATTTAATATGATTATTCAATGTTTTAAAATTATTGTGAAAGTTGTATTTAGAATATTGTAATAATTAGTTGTTAATGTAAAAAATATATTTATAAAAAATAAAGTCTCTTTTTCATTACGTGTTAAAAGATTATAAGAAAATGCAATATTATTTTTCTGTAACTGATAAGTAAATGAGTTGCAATTAGCGGTCTCAAATTAGACTAGAGTGTTTAAATTATTCAGACATACTTTTAGTAGTTGAATAGCATAAAAAACATTCTTTGTTCGAAGCCACAAACATGATCAGGTGGAAAATCTTGTGCACGTTAATATTCATTTATGCCCTTTGAGTTTGTTGACTAAATTCTTTTTACTCATAAAATAGATGTCTCTAGGTGATAATATTCCTTTTTATTAAAAAAAATGATGATAGTGATAAATTTTAGAAAAGTTAAATTATGAATAAAACAAGTTCTAGTTAAGTAATTTTATGATCATCCAAGACAATGTGCTCTTCAATACACTCTTAATCAAGTCATAGTATCTTAATTTTACATTTGTATTTTCACTTACTAATCACATACGTAATGATTTTAATTCACTCATCTGACACTGCAAATATATGAATTTTTGCACCTCTTTATTCCCATTAATGAAGTGCATAAACGCAGTAATCAGAGATTGGTTGCTCAATCCTTTCGCAAAATGAAATGCGTGGAAGAGAAATGTGGGAGTATGCTTTGATGATGAACTTACAGTTTGATTTGAAATCTCAGTGGTGTATCTATTCTGTAAGCACTATAATATTTTTTATATAAATCTTTATTATTATAGCATCTCTTTTTGTCCCTAAGGTAATAATTTAATAAGGAACAACTTTCAACTTTCCCTGGCAATCTTTTGAAAAACTTTCACCTGCGTATTTTTTGGTGTTTCGTTCAAAAACAAGTTAATGATTGACATTGATAATTAAGAGTTAACAGTAGCTATGTGCGTGTGTTTTACATCCATTTTTTTCAAATTTATGTACAAAATCTATATATTTTTTGGTTACATAGTGCTATCTAGACAATGTTAATAAACAAGCTTGAAGATTTGATTATTAGATGATGTTATAAGTGTACGGTACTTTCTTTTTTATATTTAAATGTTTGAAATTAAAATATAGTTTTGTTTACAAGTTTCGGATAAAGGAAGAGGAGAATGCATGGTTAAGAAGGAGCTACATTGCGAGGCACAGTGAGCATAGCAAATTGGATACATTGAAACAATATTTCTTATTTGGTGATTTGGTGAGCTAGAGTTAAATCTAACTTCGATATTTAGGAGATAATATGGTACTTAACCATCGAGAAAAACAACGAATGAGTGAATGCACAGTATGAATTAGGACACATGCAGGCAGCGTAAGTACTTTTGGATGGTCTGAAGGAGGGTATAGGGGATCCAATTAAGTTTAGGACAAATAAAGGAGGAATAGGTGGAATCTTGTACACAATAGAGAGAGGTGGCAAGGGAATAACAGTGAATGAGCAAACCCTGAAGATTCTCGAACAGGAGCACATGAGAATGGGGAAATAGTTGCTGCCAGAGGTTTTGATCAAATGGAGAAATACAACAGCATGGAGAGATTCTGGACAAAGGCACAAATCACATGTCTGAAAATTGCAATTATTAGATAGTTGATCTTATCAATTAGCAGTATTATATACTGTACTAGATTTGAAGAATAACATGAGATTGTAAAGGGCTCTGGACCGTGAATCATAATAGCTAATAACATAATTATCTCGGCAAAACAGGAGTATTTTTTTAGATTTATAAAATAGGTGTAATTTTTTTTTATTTTTGGAAGTAGGTGAATCGTGTCACCGTATTAAAAAATGAATTGAAGTCGTGTCAATGTGATGCGATTTTAGTAAAAAATAATGAACTGAAGTCTTGTAAATGTGATACGATTTTAGTAGAAAAAACTGAACTAAAGTCGTGTTAACGTAACATGAGCTTCAATAGAAAAATTTCTTTTAAATTGAGGTCATGTTAGGTTAGCATGACTCCAATTTATTTTTTTCACTAAAGTTGTGTCACCTTAACACGACGTCAATTCTATTTTTTTTATTTTACATTTACCTAAAGTCGTGTCAACATCACTTCTTTACTTAAAATTGGAATTACTTAAAGTTGTATATCCATGACGGGACTTACCCATTTTTATAAAAAAAAATAAAAAATTGTCATTGTTTCGTAAATTTTGAAAAAAATTATCCCTCTTTCATGCTTTTGCCAATTATCTTTGAGTCATATTTCTAAGTGGTATAATACAGTAAATGCTGATATTAGTTGGTTATAATGGTACCTCAATCATTTTGGTGCACAGTTGTAGTAATAGAGTAAGTTATTGTTATGCTTTTTTCGGTTGAAAAAGTAACAAATTTGTCGTTGTTAACTTTTGTTACAGTTAACCACTTATCAACACTACTCTTTGCTATTATGTTTATTGGTTTTTTTATACTCCTACTCACTTAATCTTGTTGAATGTTGGGAACAAGAAGTCTTTGTAGGGTTGGAGGGGAAGCAGTCCAAAATAGGATGAAAAGGGACCATGGTACTCTCAAGTGAATCTAAATGATATTTGAATTGTACAGCAAATCAGGGCCAAATCACAACACTACTAAGGACATCAAGGTTGGAGAAGCTCATGTACATCATACTATAAAATTTGGCAGTAGTGCAGGTTCAATTAGGTTGGTGACAGCAGATGCAACACTACAACTACAAGAGTAAAGGTAGGAGGTCAACTAACAAAGTCAGAGGTATAATTATGGAGACCAATATGATTCTATTATTATTAAGAGCAGCTGATGTGATTAATGAATTTAGACATATGTGGGAGTATAAATTTTTGTTATACATATTATGCTACCACATTATTTAAGTTTTTTTTGTAAAGGAGGGTATAATTAGTACAAACAGTTGGCCATGATGGGCTTAATTTTCTATAAGAATTGAGGCATCTCTAAAATGCTCAATTTTATTAAATTCATTCTTAACCGATAAAAAAATATTATAAGTATATGAACAATAAGGAAACAATGTGTGAAGGTGTATGTGGATGACTATAATTTGAGTAATTTGGAACCAAACAAACAACATAATTTTTAGAATGAAGTAGAGGATGTTATAGAATTTTTTTCTCTGACTTAACAAAAATCTTAGGGATGGATAACTAGCAAGTTCTCAAAAGCGCAATTCATGTCTTAACCTGATAACATGTCTAGAATTTCTTAAAAGATAGAACTTACTAACATACTAAGAATGTGAAATAAGGGTGTATGCAGATTGGGCAAAATCCAAGTGGTAGAATTCACACTTGTGAGGGCAACGAGCCAAACCTGTTCATTTTGTATACATAGCTCCTACTGCAGAAGGCGTTGTTAGGCAAAAATGACTCCTACTGCAAAAAGGCGTTGCATAGAGTAGAATAAGATTATACTTTGAGGATAGGAATTTTAGTAATGTAGGATTAAAGATCAAGACAATGGCTAAACCCGAATGGTGGAGCAATTATTGGTGAGGGTGTGAGGTAGTGAGAATTAGGGTCTTTATCTGTATCAAGATGTAACCATTATAGATGGAGATAAACTTTGAACAAAGAATAACCTCTATAATACAAGGAGTGTGGCCATCACCAGCAATACACTACAATTAACTACAATGGTGGCAAATGTTGACTTTTGCAGGAAGTTTGTAGCAAACTGGTAGTGCAACAAAGTGGGTGGTCACTAAGAAGTGATTTAAATTAGTTACCATATACTGGATAGTGTAAAAAGGTGGGTGATCACTAAGAAGTGGCTTAAACTAGTTACCATACTATATTTATATTGACATATTCTTAGGTTGGTAATTTGGCCACAGAGAATGATTTTTTGCATTTACTCTTTGATGTGTAGAAGTTGATTATTTCTATTTAATATAATTCTTTGTTGATAAAAAGGTACAATTCAATTTCTGGTTAAAATTTTGATTATTTAAAAGAACATTGGTTAATACACTAATAAATTGATTTTTTTAATATTTATACTTGACTTCATATTATTTAAAATTCTAATGACTTTTTAAAAATTAATGATAGAGGTATATATATTTTCCTTTTTCCTGTTCTAAAATAAAATCAACAATAAAATTTTCAACATAAATTACTAGTTGATGACCTTAAAAGATGTAGAATTTTCAAAGTAACGTTCCGGAGAGAGAGAATGCATTGACTATGTAGTAAGACGTTTGTTTGACTTTGGAGAAAAATATAGGAGTTTAACTTACATTCATGTGTATTTTAAATTAAGAGCATTAAGGATGTGATTCAAGTATCATTTACACACATAAAATACGCATTAACTTTTGATCACGAACTTTATGTAAGCAACTTTAGTTTAATGATAAAATATTATATTTAAGTTAATAAATAAATAAATGAAAATAAATTTTAATTAAAATTTACATAAATTATATAATGATTGTATGTAATAGATTGATTGTCAAAAGTGTCATAACTCTAATATTAATAGTGTTTATCGTGATTGTGAAATTAACAATATTTAAATTTTATTTTTACTTTTTAAACATTTTTTTTTTTGTAAGTTATCAAACTTTCACTCCTAATATACCAAATATCCATTTCTAAAATATGCATATTGTCGATGAAAGTTTGCGTATTTAAAAAACTTAAAAAAAAGTAGAAAGTTTAAGTTAGGAAAAAAAAACTAAAGTGTCAATTTTATATGGATGAAAATTACCATTAATTTTATATTATATGAAATTTTATTTTTTGCCGCATGAAATTTATTTTTCGATTGGTGATAACTGTGTTAAAAGTAAAGAATAAATTAATGTGTACTAGGTATAATTGTAAATCGTACATGAAAATAATTTCTTTAAAAATCAAATCTAGAGAGAAAGCATGATTAGTTCCCATAAGGAAACAAGTTTCTCTAGATCTGCCAAAACAAAAATAATTGAAGAGAATTTAGTTTTTTTTTTTTTACTGGTTTGGGAAGTTTAAATAACAAGTGAGGGGTGCTAATAGTAGGGCCAATAGTTTTCTCTAAAATGACGCTTCTTCCTGCACCTTCATAAACTCATCCTGCACCTCCATAGTTTCTGACAAAAATGTCCTTGATAAAAATGTCCTTGATAAGAAAATAAAAAAGGGCTTGATAAAAACAAAGAAAAAACTGGGAGTGCAGAGTTGTGGCTGAAGGTTGGGTGTTGTAAATTAGAGTTGATGAAGATTGTGGTGCTGGCCAATGGTGGTTGGTGCTGTGGTGGTGTTGCTAGTGGTGTTTTGTGGAGATTGGAAAATGGTTTTGATTTTTTCTTTTGAAATATATAATCTGGGAGATCGTCAGATTCTATAATTTAGTAGCTTTTTTGTTTGAAATTTTAAATACCTCATTGTAGAATTTGATATAATAAATGAATATCAAATTAAGAAATAGAAGTTTAATTTAAAATATAAAAGTTACATATTAAATTTTAAAATCTTGAATGTAACTGAATTATAGAATCTGGTATGTAGCTTTTGTATTCTAAATTGAATCTCCATTTTTTTAATTTAATATTCATTTATTATATCAAATTTTAGAATCCAATATTCTAGATCTGAAACAAATAAGCTTCTATAATAGTCCGAAAACAATAATCAATACTTACTTATTGGTGTCTTAATACTTTAATCCAAAATTTGAGCATTGACAAGTCATGACTTTCACCACAAAATTTCAACCACTATAGGTCAGAAAAAAGATCCAAAGGCAATGGTATATAATGATTATATTCAAAGATGAAATGTACAAGGTCTACAAGTGTAAAAAATGCAAGGCGCAGAGATTAAGATGGAGAAGTGCAGGGACACAAGGTGGAGAGATGAAGATAGAGAGGTGCAGAAATCAGCGACGGAAGAATGCTGAAATATAACATTTTACCTTAAGGGTAACTTTGCCATTTCATAATTACTATGGAGGTGCATGATGAGTTTATGGCGGTGCAGGAAGAATGTGTCCTCTAAAATATGCATTTTGGACTTACTTGAATCTTTCGTAAAAAAGTTGGGCCCATGCTTTGTGGGCATTCCGTGATTCCTGCGATACCGGAGAGCCAGGAAGGAGAGGAGGCTAGCGAGACAACCTCGGCGCGGTTGTGGCCTAACCTCAAACTCCCAAAAACTGTTCTCTTTAAACACGTCAGTTAGTTTAGATTCCTTCAACCATTGGTCTAACTCTGATTCCCGATATGCAATTAGCACGATGGCGAAACTTGTTGTCTTTGAAGACTCGCGTTGTTCCCCCTCTCACGTATTTCTCCCAGTTTCATTCCACTCCTTGTACCTGTCAAAATTCGAAGAACAAATTCAACTCCGTGAGTTTCTTTTTTCTCTGATTTCAAAAGGCCATTTTCTCTTAGTGTTGAGCTCTGTCATTCTTCCTCTCGATATTACATTGAGTTTGGGTTGTTTATGTTCTCGTTTCTTCTTGGAGGATTTATTAGCACTTTACTGGCTATTAGAAAGTTTGGAAAATTAATACAACGCTTTATGTTTTTTCCTTGCAGAATATAAGAAAGGGTCAACAACCGTCAAAGGTATACTTTGGAGCATATAACTTTAGCCCATATATTTCTGCATTTCTTTTGGTAATTGTAGGAAGTCTATTGAACTGGGCGTTTTATGGATTGTAAAATGATGGAGTATCATTCAAAGGAGTGTATTCTTGGTATTTTAAATTTCTCCTTTAATAATATAATGTTAACTTGTTTTATACAAGTCAAAAGCTTTATCATGTTAATGTGATGATGATGAAGCCTCATGCATTCTGGGTTGGAGAAAAGTTTAACTGAAATGCAAAGATTCAATTGGTACTGGGTTCCAGCTGCCTGAGGTGAATTATTTGCACAATCCACTTGGAAAGAGTACTGGAATCATTTATTTAGGCCAAGGACAGATAGCTTGTCAGAGTTTTAGAGCTAAGTTTGTACAGAATTTCCTAATACAAAAATATCTGAAGTATGAACTAACAAATGGACGGCAACAATTTATGATGAATAGAGCAATTTAGGCCCTTCAATGCCACTTGTACACATTCACACGTGACAATACCTAAGTTAACTGGAACCTATTAAGCTTTTTATGTGAGGTGAAGATTTTCTACACCTTAAAGTAGGCATGGGATGAAACTGCTATTATCATTTAACCTCTGTAGATAATCGATTCAAGCCCTAATTAGAAAGAAAAAATCAGAGAAGGAAAGACATGTGCTCATATTACTGTACCACATTTGTCATTTTTACTGTTTTTCTTTGACTACACCAGTGTGCTTGGTTAAGATATGACATTCTGTTCTATAAACCCTGTGACTTTCAAATGCAATTGCTCTAATCTTATGGTCGAGGATACTTTTGTGGTGATATAAATTATAAACAAACAATAGCCGATTACTCAATTTAAATGCAAGCTTGCTTTTATTGCTGGGCAAATATTTAGTCTTGTGTGAATTAGAGTATGTTCAATTCCTACTCAGACTCTTTTCTGGAACTCAAGGGGTTTTTAACTATGACATGCAGTGGAATTTTCTATTGAGGTGCAATTCATAAGAAATTTAGATAGAAATTGGTTAAGCATGTAGTTTAGCACTGACATAGTTTTTGCTCCTTGTGTTGCTTTGTACTACTATAATGGTGAAAAACCCTGCTTCTTTGACATCGATATAATTATTAATAGAGTTGCATTACTCATGATGGAAATGTGAATTTCAGAATCAAATAAAATTCATTACCAGGCAAAAGCGTGCTGATGCAAAGAAAGCTCTGAATAGTCTTCTTTACAATAGTGGATCCTCTAAATTTTCATTTGAGGTATGCTTTCCAAGATCTTTGATTATGTTGAGAAACTTTGTTCTTTTATCTTGTTATTATATTACTACTTCCTTTTATTTTGTTTACTGTCCCTGTGTTCCCTTAAAATTTTTGGGTGAGGATTTGTGTGGGGAAAGTCTAGATTATAAAGAGAGATGAACTGCAAGGGCGTGAACAAGCTGGCTTTTGGATTAAAACTTTTGCACTCTTTAGGTGGGACTTTCTGAAAAATAATGCCCTATAGACAACAAATGTTGGATGGAAATTACAAAATGGAAGAGTATGTGTGTATCCTGAAAGTAGAGACTCCTCCTCAAAGACAAGTGAGAATATATTAATGAATCTTGTCTATGTGCCTGAGTAAAGAGAAATAGGATGGAGGGATTCATTTACACAGGTCTAAGTCAAAATCACTTTTACATGATTTTATAACAGACTTCATTGTTGGTTTCGAATTTTTTGTTGATATTCATCGAAACCAATGTGATTAATGAAAATATCACATTAACTAAAGATATTACCAAAAATTTTAGTATATTAGTAGTAAAAATTTCACCTAACAAGTTGGTTTTGTAGAGTTAGGCTTAAATATATTTTCTAAGAGTGATATATACTTTTGAAATATATGAAAAATTTGATTATAGTCTCAGCGGCCAATCCATTTTTAGAGAATTTGAAATGTTTAATGACAAAATATGTTGGTTGGATAGGGAATTATAAAAGAAATTGAAATTCTAGGAATTTATGAGAGTAATTTGATTATTTAAAACTAAAGAAATTCACCTAAAAAATAAGAATTTGAAATTCATCATACTCTCTTCTTTTTCAAATCTATGTTTCTTCTCTTCATATTCTTTCTTCAGCTCAGCCTTGGTTGGATCATTGTCTGGCCGGTTTCGGTTGAAACATTCTCAATTAGGTCTAGGTTGGGCGTCATCAACTAACTATCATTTCTCCAGTTGATGTTGGCGGGATTTTGTTTTAAGTTGAAGTCTATCGTGTTTTTTTTGGTTGACATCGCTAAGTTTTTCTTATATATGTTAGTGTTATTTCTCAACTGACATTAGTTAGATAGAGTTTCCTTTGTTAACATTAATGGTGTTTTTTGATTGATGTCAAAAATAATTTTGTTTTGTTCACGTCAATTGAAATTATTTTAAAGTTGATGTTAGTTAGAGTTGTTTTTTGACCAACGTCAATTAGAATGTTGGTTAGAGTTTTTTTTTTTTACCAACATTAATAGGGGTTTTCTTGACAAAATCGGAAGAATTATTTTTCGACTGATGCCACCCCATGGGTTTTTTATCAACGCTAATGAAATTATTTTTCGGTTGAAGTAAATTATGGTTTTTTTATTGATGTTAATAGGATTTAGTTTCTACCTGACATTATTGAGATTATTTATCTATTGATGTAGACAGGAGTATTCCTTGGTCGACGTTTGTCAAGGTTTTTTTAATGAATGCTGGTGGGGAGTATTTTTCAGTTGATGTCAACTAGATTGTTTTCAACTGAATTTTATAATGGTTATTTTTTGGTCGATGCTATAGGGATTTTTTTTTTCATGGATGCCACTAATGTTATTTGGTGGTAATTAAAACACTCTCTAAACAAGAAAATTAAAATTCAATAAATTTGAATTGCCTAATCCAATCAAATTATTTGAAATGAAAGCAATCTGAATTCAATGTGTTAGAATATTTTAGAAATTGTAAAGTTCCCTATGCAAACATAAGAGGATAAAACTAATATACTATCCAGAAAGGTGCCAAATGTCAACATTTTGTGGTGTGATTGCCCTTCAAATTAAGTTTTGGCTATTTGATGGTCGGTATTTTTATGTTGATGTTCTTTGATTTTTTGGACGCTGAACAAGGCCCATTGCTCTAGTCGTAGTTAAAAGTAAATGAAACCTACTTGTTGTTGACTATGGTCTGTCAATCAATTTCAATCCACTTTAGAAATAGAATAAGACTTCTTTTCAGAATTACTCCCTCCCTCTTCAGCTAACATCATAGTGATGTTAAGGAATGAAATCGCATTTATCAAAAAATGCCACTTAATCTTTTTCATGCATTTCCAAGATTTTTTTGATTGTACTTAATACTTACACTGTGTTCTATTTGTTTGTATTACAATTGCTAACTGTCAACAATTTATGGTGACAATGTTTTATGGCTTACATTCTGCAGGACAAGTATGAAGGCCAAGTTAGGTCTTCCACTAAAGGTCAACCAAAGTCCGGTCAGCGGTCTGGTGGAAAACCACCAAAAAAAACTAAACGTGAGTTTGTTCCTTTATTTCTTTTTAAATTTTCTCATCAGTTCTTCACCAACCCAACCTCAACTGCATGTCTGTGCTTGTTATAGTTTCTTGTTCTAGTGATAAGTTAACAGTCTAGTAGCAAATTATTCTGCGGGAAATACATAGAACCATGTGAGATTTTGAAATATTATATACACGTGTGGCAAAGGGATAAATTACTGAAACCTCCTATTATAAATTTTAATATGATTGCATTCCTATAATATACCCCATTTTCAGTTATATTTGTAATATTTCAAATCACAGGAAATATATGCATTTCACTCAAGTATCCTTTTAATGGATTCTTTTGTAGGAAAACACTTTTCCAGTAATATATGTTCCTTTAAGTGCAGTTGTTGTAGTTAACAATTGGCACACTTAGTCATTACAATTCATTATTTGATCATTGCAGATTAGTGAACAATCTGAGCAGACATAGAAGATGTTTTGCTATGCCATCTGGGACTTCTTTGTGCCACTGTCTTTAAATTAACATTTGTTTACTTTCCTTTCCACTGATCTCCACTGTATGTTCAGGAAAAATCAGAAGAGAAAGTTTCTCCGAGGACTTTGATGGCCATCCCGAGCAAATATTTGAAGCAACATATGGTAACAAAAGTTATACGTGGAGGTATAGCAATTGGAGCGGTTCTTGTTCTGAGCATTCCACATCTGGGTTCGAATGGAGGGAACATTCAAATAGGACAAACAAGTGGAAAAATGAAAGCGATGTTGAGGATGAAGATGATGACTCATGTTGTGTAGGATCAAGTTCTGATAGAACTATTCTTGGTCTGCCTCCAACAGGTCCATTAAAGATTGAAGATGTTAAAAATGCGTAAGTGCTTCTGCTCAGTGCAAGATCTGATATACCAGGCATAAAAGATAATGTACGCAATATAAACTGCTGATATGTGTTTGTTTCCCTCGTAGTTTCCGGTCATCAGCTTTAAAATGGCATCCTGATAAGCATCAAGGCACCTCCCAGGTGAGTTTGAAATATTCTTTTGACCAAGTTGTAATATAAATACATGTTAGAATCATGGAATTGACTATTGAGGGCGGGAGGAGGGCATTGTATAACATGACTCACGCGAATATGAGCTACAAACATGATCCATCCCTAACTACCATTTTTATATGAGCCGTCTTGATGAATAATATACTTTAAGCACAAAAGTAGTTGCCAAGTACTGTGAAATTGGTATCATGTATACCATCTACAAAATTTATGAACAAATGAATAAACAGCCATCTGGATCTCTGGTGGCTTTTATGGTATACCATCCCACGAAGGGTGCACCAGTACTACTAATATTTGCCATTGATGAAAATGACTCTTGCATCTAAGGTTAATACTCAGTTCACCACTTATAATTTGTTAAACAGATTTTTTTTAAAATTGATATTTACAAAAAGTCTCCCTAAAAAGTAGAAATTGTTTACCAGCTCTTCAAAATACAAGGAAAAAATGGGAAGGAACAAATGTCTGTGTCTGAGCAAATAGGTCTTGTGCATCTCTGTTTAGATTGTGGTAGAGGGGTGGTGCAACTACAGGCAAGATTTTCCTGGTGATGTGGTTCGGGATATCCTGTGGTTTAGGATTCTCTAATCAGAGATTGTGCCCCGTTGCAGAAAAAGGTTGGGAATAGTGATTTTTGGTCAATCAACCAACTTCACATGCCCTCGTTGGAATCCTGCATTAGACATGAAAATGTAGTAGTTCATGTTTACTGGTTTTCCATCAATTTTGCGCAGCTCTGATGGTCATTGGTTTTCAATGTTTGCAAAGGGACAAATGTGAAATTATTTCCATATATTTAGGATGAATGACAAATAAAATATAGGTTTTACTCTGAATTGTAGAAACTTATTTATCAAGTATTTTAGACGTGCTGCATAAAAGCAACCTTTCATTTTTTATCTTTTTGGTTATTATATTACCTGGTCTCATGCTTGCACTTTCCCTTTATGTGATGGCAGGCAATGGCTGAAGAAAAATTCAAACTATGTGTAAATGCATACAAAACATTGTGCAATGCTCTCTCCCCATCTTAGATGCCCATATGGCTTGTTACAGCTTCAAGTCAGTAAAGAAATCCATCATAATTGATCAATGTTGTACGATTAAATTTATTTTTTTGTTTGCAATTTTGAATGTTACATAAGTGTGCACATTCTTAGGGAAAGAAGTGAACGATTCTTCAGTGAGGGAAATTATTTTTTGGCTCCTAAGGAGTGGTTTCTGAAATACCGCGTTATATATTGTGATTGTGATGTAATAATCGTTAGACATAACTATTTTTTTAAGAGTAATTACAACCAACCACATATCAGTCATTTCAGTCGGGTCTGTCAACAGAATGCAATGCAATGGAATCATTCTGTTTTTTTTTTTTTTTTTTCATTCTGCTTACAATTTCCTGTCCATTTGTTTTTTTTTTTTTTTAAATCTTTCTTCCTCTGCTTCTGTATTTTTTTTTTAATTTTTGAAGAAAATGATTTTTTTTACCTTTTTTTTTATTTTTTTAAGAATATGGTTTTTTTTTTTTTTTTTTTTTTTTTTTTTTTT
>Ga0099825_1002065_pt1 | contig 26413 bp, 6 predicted proteins | sample SiratroredBW_FD_76838 | JGI IMG/M metagenome (GOLD analysis project Ga0099825, IMG submission 76838) | Root nodule microbial communities of legume samples collected from California, USA - Siratro red BW | ecosystem: Host-associated > Plants > Roots > Nodule | place: USA: California | collected... | reverse complement strand
TCATACACACCGGGACCGCTGGTGAGACTCGGTATTGGATGTTTGAACTTACTCTGATCCTTTCTCTTAGATTCGAATGGCAGTCTAAGTCTTGGGTATTGGATTAGTCATTTCTCTTAGATTTGCTAGTAATCTAAGTTTTGGGTATTGGATTGATCATTTCTCTTAGAATTGTTGAATCTAAGTCTTGGGTATTGGATTAGATGTTAGTCTCTGGTAGGGGCATACTTAATGGGTTTTCCGGAAGACGATAGGTCAATGTGAGGCCTATGTGTGTGATATGGTCTATGTGTGACCTATATGTATTGATGTGGTCCATGTGAGACCTTTATGTATGATGTTTGACATGGGTACCTAAAATGGAAAAGGAAAACTTGTATTGAAACTTAATATACTAGACTTTAAAGAAATTATTATGACTGAGATACTCCGCTCTATTTGCATATACTTAGTATGTTATAAACTTTCAATTTTTCTAGCTCACCCTTGCTTTTTATATTGTTGTATGAACTGCGATGACTGTACTATCTATGAACACGAGCAGGTGCAGATGCAGGTTTTGGAGCACCTTAAAGAGGATATGCCCTAAACTGATGTTTCTTTTGTCTTGTATATATTTGTATATATGTTTTGATGTAGTTAAAGACTTTATGACCTTGGAATGATCATTCTTTTTGTCATGTAGATAGCTGTAGATAAGTTTCATGTATGTGTTAAACTTTATGTAGTACTTTAAACCTTAAATAGACGTTAATACCTAGTAGTAGACAAAAGTTAGTTTAACTATAGAATTTTTGGGTTGTTACATCAGTCAACTATTAGATATTACTTAAAGAATAAAATACATTTAATGTATGCAAGGAACATATTTAATATATCTTTTATAGGCAAGAAAAATATTTAAGTAAACTTAAAATTGACTCAAACAAAAATTCTACCATCTTTCATGAGAAGTTTGACTTGTATTTTTGTTTAATTACTGTCAAAATCTTTGAGTCCTAAATAATTTTGTAAGAAAATCCATATGTCTATTTAGCAAACTAGTAAGAATTGTTTAATTTTATATTACAAAATAATATTTATAAGGGATTTAACAATATAAAAAAGTTTTAATGATATTCAACATAATAGAAAGGTTTTAATAGAAAAGTTTTAATGATACATTGAATTATATAGATAAATGAAATATGTTGAGATTAAGTTAGGAGTGAGAGTTGTTGATGCTTAATGAGACCACACCTATATGAAACTACTCGGTGCAATTGCTAAATTATCAAATAAACCACCCATTTTGTTATGTGATTGAACTTCAATATAATACTAATTTTCTAAATTCAGTTAGTCATTCTATATTTATTTTTTATAATGTGATGAATGATTTTGGGTATAATTTGTGATTGCTTGTGATTTAATGTTATTTATATTATGAGATTTTAAAAAATAACTAGTCCATCATGATTAACTATTTTTGTGTTTTATCTTGATTATGTTATGATGTATTTTGATACATGAGTAAATAGTTCACTACAAGCAAATACAAAAGGATAAAAAAATAAAAAAATGAACGTATGATTGTTTCTATGCTTATATGTTTACCTTCAATATATATATATATATATACTATCAAATACATATTTTTTTCACCTTTTGGTGTTACGGTGGTATAATATCAGCATTTTACATTTTCATCCTCTGCGTTTGTATCAAGCAAAACCTTTAAAAATTGAAACGAAAATATACCACAACAAATAAATAGAAATATTTCAAAGATATAGTTTCTCTAATTACGAAAGATATTTTTATGTTATTTACAACGATGAAATACCACCAATAAGACGAAAACTTTTTTCATCCAATGTTAACTTAAATAACATTTTAAACATGAACTGTAAAGTGCACTTCACCTCAACTTCTAAATGTTGTATAACTCTGGGACATATTAAAACAATAGGAACCAAAAAAATATAATCACCATTCTCTTACATCGTTAGAAATGAGTATTTAAAGAAAGATAAATCCGGAAAGGAGTGAGTGGGTATGGCTGTCCTTTGTCAGAAAACACGTTCCAGGGTTTAGCTACTGTGCTTGCCTTTAAATACAGCACGTATTCGTATCTGTGCGTGTAGAAGATACATACAAAATCTTTGGAATATGTAATTCCACATAAAATAAAAACAAAGATAGACAGAATGCTGAACGCCTGCAAGAAAGAATAAGAATTGTGAGATAGGTTACTTGCGAGGAATAGAATAAGGTGGTTGAAAGTGTGGATGGAAGAGACGTGGTTTAGGCCAAACATCCTCAAAAGGCGTGTGGGGCACACCGCACACTGCGTCTGGTTTGTCAGCTTGTCTTTTTACACAAACCAAGGGGCACTGTACGAGGAGAGAAAACCAATTTTGGTACTCACCCCTTGGTACTTCGATTTAGGGTTTTGAGAATAACCGCTCCTCAGCAATCGAGACGAGACTGAGGAGATTGCTGAGGAGCCAGGGTGGCAGTGCTTTAATCCAACGGCGCCGCATGTCTTTCCGTGGGACACTCAACGCATGTTTTGCTCCAACCTAATGTTGTGTCTTGCTCCGACGTGCATCAACATGTTCCAATCAATAATCACTATTATTGCTAACGTGGTTACCCTAATGCACCCAGTCACACAAAAAGAAATAAGTAGAATGTGTGATACTCCACTCCGCAACTACTATGCAATTATACGGACACCACCACTTCGTACCATAGGATAAATAAGTCTTTGTTCTGGAAGTGTAGTGTTAGAGTTATGGTATCCCTGATATTTTCGCATCGTGCCACAATCAATACTAAGAATAATTTAAATAATTTTTTTCTTCCTCAACTTTTTTAAAGTTTTCTTTTACAAACAAAGCTGTGTCAGAGATCTTTAAATTCAACGAAGGTGGTTCGCAAAATAAATAGAACTCTGAAAAATGTTTTATTATTTTTTTGTCTTAGAGTGTGAATTGCTGCTCAGTGAACTAGTCCACAGGCCAAAATGTTTTAGTTATGATAATTTAAAAGTATATAAAAATGTTACATACTTTTAGTTTTTTAAATGACGAAAAAAAATGTTTAAGAAATTGTTCGGTTTAATGATCCAGTGAAATATGGAAAACTCAGTGTGTTTTACTTTAATTAATAAAGATTTCATAGTAAAATATATGGATAGTTAATGCACGATATAAATTACTTTCTAAACTATATTATTTTATAATATATCAATAATGTCTTTATTATTTTTATTTTAAGATTTATATATTAAATAATTTTTGTTCTTTCTCACTCATTCAGAAATATCTTCATCATATGTATTATATTTACTATAAGTTTTAACTGTACCATAAATATGAACAATTATTTATTACACAATTTTTATTTTTTCAATCAATTAAATATTAATGGTTATTTTATTTTTTAAAAGTTTGTTAAAATGATATATTTATAACTTTTAGTTTGTTAACATTTTTTTTTCTTAATTATACTTAACCTTTGACTTAATTGAGTGTGACAGAGAGAAAAAAAGTTATATAATAAATAATTTTTAAAATAAAAATAATAAAGATATTTTTGACATTTTAAGAATTTGTATCAAAGCAAATGTCAAATACATCATGTATAACATTCAAATAGCTCAAGCACATTCAAGGTATTTAATTTTAATTTTATGAGTAATAAATTTAGTGTTTTATTTTAAATTTTATAAATAAGCAAATAAAAAAAGTTATATACATGGCTAAACTACAAATATTTATGTAAAGGCTTTTAAAATAACAAATATCATAGTTTTTGAAGAAATAATAAAGTAGAAAACTTCTCTAAACTTAGAAGAAATTTTGAGAAAAATAGTTTAAGTAACAAACTAAAAAAATATTCTTCTCAGTAAAAGTGGTAAAAGTGGAATGAATACTTGATTATTATATTATTAAACTGAAAATACGTATTTATAGAAAAAGTAAGTAGTCAAATCTCATTTCTACTTGAGTCATCATCTCTATAAAATATTAACTTTTTTTTTCCTCTAACTTTTCTATGAGCATCCTCCGCTTCCGTACCTCATTAGATTCTCGAGCGGAGCTTATCGTTGGACTCGTGACAGAGAATAGAGCAAGTCTACCTTATTAGAATCTCCGTTAGAGTAAGTTCGTTTTCTATCCTTTTCCCATTAGAGCCGGTTTTAGGTTTTCGTTTTCCTTAGCCTTCTAAGTTTGCATGTGGCCTATGAGGTATCAGACAGTGCATCTGTGAGCTCAGTTCCCTAGTGTTTTAGTTTGATCATTGATCAAAGGTCATTTGATGTAGATTCGAGTTCTTAAATACCTTAGACGGTTGGGACTGTTAGAGAGGATTTTCACTACAATTCAGGTAAGGGAAGCTGACTTGCATGTTGCGTGGTTCCAGTTTGTTGATTTTATCAAAGTGTGTTTGTGAAAATGCATCTGTGATGGTTTCTCTGTTGACATAAAGCTTAAGTTGAGTTTTGATTGTTTATTCATTCTTGCATGCATGATGAATATGTGGGAATTGATGGAATGCAAGTTGAATTTTTGGTTAAGTTAGTGATATGAGGCATGTGTAGTAGCTTTGTGGTAGTAAAAACTGCATGAATTGTTTAATATGTTGATATTTTCTGCAACATTCGCTCAGGTGACACCATCTCGCCTAGGTGAGAATGGTTTCGAGAAGCAACTGTGCTCTCTAGACTGTTTTCACCCAGGCGAGAAAGTAGTTTCACCTAAGCGAGGGTACGGTCGCCCAAGCAAGAAAGTCCTTGGAGCAAGTGTGTTCTCTAGAGTGTTTTCGTCCAGGCGATGAGGTATTCTTGCCCAGGGCGAGAGTATTTTCGCTTAGAAAAAAATGGCCCTGGAGCAAGAGTGCTCTCTGTACTATATTCGCTCAAGTGATAAATTTTTCGCTCCAGCAAGGGGTATTTTTACCCTGGGTGAGCTAAAAAAAATAAAAACAAAATTGGCTTTTTGTTTCATTTGTTTAATTCTTTTGGAATACAATGCATTGATTTAATATAATAGATTAGTTGTTACTTTAAATTTAATAGTATTAATGATTTAGTAATGTCTTTCATTTTGATGAGATTGAGATTGAAGGTGAATGAATGATACATGAGAAGAGATTTATGATTTATGTTATGTTATGGAACTGATAAAGTGTCTATAAGTTGGTCAAGGTCTAAACATAGCATTTTAAGGAAAGAAAATACTCGTGTCTAGGTCATATAGAATGTGCATTGTATAAGGATCTGGTTAACGATTGATATCCTGACTCTATTAGTAATAGGAAACAAATAGATGATTACTACTAGGTGGTGAGAGTCGAAGGAGGTCTAAACTGGGTGGCTGCAACTTGAAATATAGCTGGTCAGAAAAGTCTCAGGGGGACTAACCCTGTCATACATGATTTGAGGATTTATTTATGTGGAGGTTGTGTTAAATCACAGTTTGAAGATGTATGATAGGTGCATATCTCGAGGTCTATTCAATATACGAAAGTAGAATCAAGTCTGTAGTGTGTCAGCTTCTTATATTGTGATGATACATGAAATTGAATGTTTTTGATTTGTTAAAACTTAGTTAACTTACCCTTTGTTTTTGTTGCATTGTGTTTGATTTCTGTATGTGATGATTGTGTTTTGACACGGGAGTTGATGGTGCTGCAGATAGATCTTTGGAAGATCATCGTTGAGGAGTGCTATAAGAATTAGTGTTATATTTTGAAAAATTTATATCAGATATCGCAACCCATGTTATTTTAACTACATTAGTAGTAATAGTTTTTGTAGGGTGTTACTGGAGAATTTTGTTAGATTAAATCTAAATTTAAATCTTGTGGAAACATATATTGTTTTTATTTTTTTGCATATTTATTCTTGGGCTTATATTTTAGATTTTTTTTTTCTTTCGATAAGATTCTCCGTGCTTTCTTAAATAATGTCTAAAAATGGCTTTATTTGTTACTTTGTTTGTTTTAATGGTTTATGGTAATAAACAAATTATTCTATACCTTAAAAGTATTATTATTAAATGACAACATAAAATAAATTTAACATTTTATCATGTATAATAAATAATGTTTAGCTTCCTTTGTTTAATAATATATACAATTTGCTCTAATTAATTCACTATTAGGTCAACTTTTGTTTCTTTTAAACAGTTAGATTTAAATATATGTATTTTTATTAATTTTGTAGCTTTTGTAAATGCACTTTTTTCAATGAGACAGACTTTTCTTTGGAAACCGTTTTTAAATCTTAATTAAACAACTTATATTTTGAAGAGTGCTTTAATCTGTAAAAGAATGCTGATAAAAAATTCTGTAAAGCATGAGATTCGATAAAACCATCTGTACTTTTATTTTGAAACTCTTATTTCTAGCTTTAATATAAAAAGATAGCTTTCAAGTAAAATAATAAAGCTGGCCAAACATACCTAAACTGGATAAACCTGCATTTAAGTAGCTTAAGTGTGATTAAATTTGAATTTGCACAAATATTAGGTTAAAGAAGTCAACCATAAATTAAAGGGCATATATGAAGTGTGTAATTGGCTTTTCAATGGTGACAACAAATATACAGAAGAATAACAAGTATTGAATGAGATAAGGGGACCCATACCCATATGCTAGAAAGTTTTTCTCAGCATGCAAATAAGGAATGGAAAAAACCATATAACTACAATAGTGGGGACGTTTATTGAAGCAGCCACGAAGGTGGCAATGGCAGAAGAGAGTGTACCAAAAAGCAAATAAAGATAAAATAGGAAGCCACACAACATATTTTGGTGTTATTGCGAGTACAACCTAAGTCGTTTCCTCCCCTTTTCCACGACAATAAAACTTTGCTAGTGTGGAACCATCCTTCAATTTTTATTATTTGTTGGAAAGGGCTCTGCAATTACCTATTTTATATATTGTTAAGGATTAAAAAATAAAATCAATTCTACATTATATAGGTAAAAACAATCCTCGTTTTATAATAACTGTATCAGAATAAATTAAATTTAAACTTATTTTTTAATGTGATATCACCGTCTCTTTCCCTAATGTTTTACTGTGTGTCACTTTTTATTGGATCACTTAACTCATTTTCATGTATTAATTCAATTTCCTATTGGATTTAGGCAGTCGGTTCCAGCACTTTCTGTACTTAATAAATTATTAATATATCAACAGTTTCTTTATTATTTTTATTTTAAAATTTATTTATTAAATGATTTTTTTTCTTACAAATAAGTATAATTAAGTAAAAATCTGTTAGTGTAGTCAAGTAAAAATTTAGTAATTTCTATCATAAATATTAACAAATTTTTTTGATAAATAATACAAAAATCTAATAAATATTAAGAAATATTTATTTTTAAACAATATTAAATTAGTTATTATAAAATTAAATATTTGAAAATAATGTATTAAACTAAATTTTTTAAATTGTTGTAAATATCTTAACAAATACAACATTAAAAAAAAGTTATAAGAGAGATGTTTATATAAATGTAAGAAAAAAAATTATTTAATATATAAAATAATAAGAACATTATTGATATTTTGAAAAAAATTTAAGTGTAGGAAGCATTTTGTATGGTGCATGAAGCAACTACCTTCTTTGCCCTTGTCCTTCATATTTGATAATATACCTTCAATCATTTTTTTAGGCCATTTCTAATAAATACAACTTTAATTATCTTTCTAAAACCGTATGCCATTACACAACTTCACACATTTTTAAGAAAAATAATATTTTCTTAAAATAAAATACTGCTTCAAAATATAATTTATCCATTTTTGATGATTTTTATTATAAGAAACTAAATTACTAAAGCCTTCTATAAGCACGGTTTGTTCGACTTCTTCTTATATATTTCATTTATAGGTAAATTCCTATATTACATTTTTTCTTAAATTTTATATTATTCCATATGGTTATTCTATAAGCATGCTCTCTTTTATATTTTCTTTAGGGTAATTTTCGTATATATATTTATTCCTTGAATTTTATATTTTTTATTTTCTTATGTTTCCTCATTATTATTTATGAAGTGTAATTTTTGTATATGTTACAAAACAACATAATAAAAATGTTTTTGGATCAACGAATCCATTCAGCTCATGTTTATATGATTAAAAAATGCACATTATAATTTTTTTTTCTCTTCAAATTTTCAAAAGATCATTCCAAAATGTACTTTTTACATTATAAAAATAATTTTGAAATAGAATACGAATTATTTTTTCAAAAAAATCATTGTCGAATTGAAGCATATTATTTAGATTTCAAAATAGTCATTTTTAATGTTTTATTTATTTTGAAATGATCCCTTCAAAAGAGTTATTTTGAAATGTATTATTTATATTCTAGAATAATAATTTTGAAATTGATTTATATATTGTTTATATTTTTAAATGCATTACGATTTTCGTAAATATAATATATAATTGGTATTTTGGAAATGTAAAATATTGAGAATAAAACTTCAGCTAAAATTGAGAATAAAACTTCAGCCCAAGAAGAGTGTTTTAGAGGCCCAAAACCCGACCGTTACTTTTCAAGCGGCCCAAAACATCGCGTCAATAATCCGACGGCTGTGTTTCTTCTGCTTAAAATAGCTTTATCCATTCCCAAACTACTGCATTAATTTGTTGTAAAATGGCTGCTGCGCACAACCATCTTTGCCCCGCCAGCCTGGTATTCCGGTCCGATACCGGAGCTCGTCTGGGTCAGACTTTGACATTAAAGTGTCCTCAAAGTTCGTGGCTTGGAACTAAACTTAGGGTTTCACCATGCAGTCTCAATCTCAGAAATCACGTGTCTGTTTCCCAGCACCGGCCCCTCGCCGCCACCGTCTCCTTCAGCCTCCGCACCGCGTAAGTTTTTTTTTTTTTCTTTTTTCTTTCAGTTCCCAATTCGGAATTGATTTGCCTCTTTTAGGGTTTTAAGTTTAAATTTTGATTTTCTGGTTGAAGGAAACCAGAACGTGCTTCTCCTGGCCAAAAATTTCCCAAGTGAGTAGTATCTCCCAAGTGTGTTTCACTCTACTTCATTTTCTCGTTCCGTTGTCATTATTTCCTTGCTAATTTTCTTTTATGAAAGCAAGATGGTCTTCCAAGGCTATAAAATCGTTTGCAATGGCTGAATTGGAGGCGCGAAAACTTAAGTATCCTACTACCGGCACTGAAACCCTTCTCATGGGGGTTCTCATCGAGGGTAACTAACTCATTTGCTGCATTGCAAACTTTTTTTTTATAGCCTTTTGTGTTAGTTTTTCATTTTTTTGTGGAGTTGATTTTAGAAGGATTTATGTTAGAAGAATTGAGGTTAAGATAATTTGTTTGTGTTTTGGGAAGTGGTATTTTAAAACTGAATTGAGGATATCTTATGGTATAATCTCAATTAGTTTGTTTTTACAACGTAAATAGAGGAGCATCTTTACACACTTTTGATGGGAGCTTACTCACAACAATGGGGATTCGGGATAATCTTTGATATGATAGATATTGGTTTCCTGTTAAGTTTTTATGCAAAAGAGTATGGTTCCATGGGACATCTGTTGTCTCTAAGAGAGGAAAATCGAAATTTGGAGAGAGCCCTCATTAGGACATCCGTTCTCTGGTCTTAAGCTGGAATGTGAGTAAAAGAGAGACTTGTTGAGAATTTTTGTACGTACGAAGATGTCTAACACGATATGCTTTATGTGAAATTGAAGAACATGATTATATACGAGGGGTTGAAGGCTACTATGCTTTGGTTGTCATACTAAAGTATTGGAGTGGATACTGCAACTTGCAGTTCTCTTTGTAAAGAGTTGAACCCGTATAATTTCTGCAGTTTCCAAGGCTAAACTTTTGTATTCTGTTTCTGCATTTGAAAGGGCTACCAAGCTTTGCTTTTTGGACCACCCGGAGACGAGGTTTGGACCAAGAAAGACATATGCGCCAGAAGTAATATCAGATGCCCTGTTAGCATCATAGTATGCATGATCACTATAAGGCATCGAGTGCAAGTTGGTTGCATCAAAAGTCCATGATGGGTAGTGCCTTTTAAGTACTGAAGAATTTGTTTGAGTGTCTTCCAATGTTCAACCAAGAGTTGAGCCATAGATTAGCACTGCTTGTTGACACTATAGGTTAGTTCAGGTTTGGTGGTGGTGTTGTGCTTTAGTGCACCTACAGTAGAACGATAAAGGGCTAGATCTTCCATATAGTCAGCACTATGTTTGGATGGTTTGATGCCTCCTAGCCGAGGAGTAAAGATGCTGTTGGAATCTTACATTTTTTCTTGTGCAGTGAGTCCCTAATACAGTTTCCCTGAGAAAGTAGAAGAGAGCCATTGTGTAAGCACTTGACCTCAATACCAATGAAATGATCCAAGTCGCCCAATTGGTTAGAGACAAAGGTGGAGTTAAGCCTGGTAATCATAGGCTGTTGTAGAGTGTTAGATGTCCTAGTTATGATAACCTCTACATAGATTAAAATATAAACCATGCTGTTGTAGATTTAAGTATTGTAAGAGAAGGATCACGCTTGCTAGATACCTACATTGTATGCGTGGATATGATTATGCTATTGGGTACATTTACTGGCAGTGTTTTAAAACTCATTTGTTTGTCTTGTCCGACAGATTCAATATGAATCTAAGTCACTTTTGTCAAATTAAATCCGAACGAAGTGCAGTTAAACTAGTTAAAACTGCAAAAGTCAGTTCTAAACTAGTCACAACTGTTTAACTCCATAACCTAGTTTATCTGATTTCCAAGTATGATTACTTTCTGGTTATGCCATGACTCTACACCTACGACTGCCTCCACCATCACATTCTGCAGCACACTGCAACACGTGGTGCAGTACATGCCCAACTCACCGGCTTCACTTTTTGAGGCACATTGTCTAACCTCATACACTCACGTGCACATGAATTTCAAACATGAAAAATTTAATTGTTCAAATTGCCTAGCTTCAGTCACGATCACATGCATGGTAATTGAATCAAATTGAAAATAACTGATCGAAATTCGGATTGGCCTTGGTGGGTTTGGAACCAAAGACATGAAAAGAATGTACAAATAGCTTTACCACTAAATTAATGTTAATTGATTGACACTTGTATGATAAATTATATATAATATCTTTAATACAAACATTTAGAAAATTAATAGTTATCAGTTCATGTAGCTTGTTTAATTAGTGATTCACTAGTTCCATCAGTGACCCACCAACTTAGTGCAATGACTGAGACGTTTTATAAGATTTGATATAAGTATGGGTATACAACATGTTTCACTGATAAAAAATTATAATTTTTAGTGTATAAAAATTATAATTGTATATAAACTTGACTAAATTGTTTGACTGATATAAAAGACACAAATATGCATAAATTTTAGCATAAAAGGAGATTAAATTATTTAAAATTATAAAAAAGATCGTAATTAAAAACTATAGTTTTAAAATGTTCACCAATCGATTATAACACATTAGTATGGCTGTGATATAATGTCCTTGTCCATAGTAAGTGAAAACCCTATTTGGTTTTCAGAATTACCATTTCTGTATGCAATCACAACCCAAAAATGACTTGGGTGCTGTCGTATATTTTTTAAAAAAGGACAACCATGTGCACTTAGTGAATTGTGCTGAACTCGAGTCCCGATCCTTTTGAGTTCACTGGAAATGAGCTTGCTTGTGAATCAAGTAGGCACGCTGTTGTGGGAATGTAAATTCATGCGATCTGTAATTCGGTTTTTGCTTCCACCTCTTGAACCAACTGCTGGTTTTTTCTACCACCACTAGTAGTCTTTGAAGACTTATTTTGGACATCAGTTTGAGAACAACAAAGAACATCCCCGACTAGTACTAACACCCAAGCATCCCTCAACTAGACAAGAATCCAACACGCACCCACAGTTAAACCACCAACACCCATGTAGCTCCCAGCCAAGCAAGAAACCGTCAACTAAGAACCCAACACGAGGCCACTCAGCCAAGTGAGAAATGTCCTACAAGAAAACAGAGTGTTCAGTTAAACACAACAGTGGTGATGATGATGATAATGATTGGACTAAGAGGATGTGTTTTCAATTGCTTATTGTCTCATAAAGGGGATTACCGAGTTCGGTTATTGCGAAAGGGAAACTGCACACAGCTAGGGATTTAGTGTTTCCAAAACTTAGTCAGTGAAAACTTGACTTGGAAAGGCCACTGGACTTTGTTTTGGCGCTGTTAGAAACAGAAAAGTAATAGATAAACTGTAACCTATATTGCATCAAACTACTAAACTCTAGGCCACTAACAACTGACTCAATTTTTGAATTCAAAACTAGATATGCTTTGCAAATTACGTGTGTTCATAGTGTTAGTGGATTTCTTCAAAGATCTGAATATACAAGTTTAAGCATTATTCCTAACCTATCTTTGGGCTTTAGGTACTAATCTAGCTGCCAAGTTTTTGCGAGCCAATGGAATTACACTTCTCAAGGTTCAAGATGAAACAGTGAAGTTACTTGGAAAAGGTGATTTGTTTTTCTTCAGCCCGGAGCATCCTCCACTGACTGATGAAGCTCAGAGAGCTCTTGATTGGGCTGTTGATCGAAAAATAAAATCTGGTTGGTTATTTTCATTTTTCTCTTTTGCTATTTTTTTATCACCAATTGCAGAGGAGAATGGAGAACTGGTTCAATGCATATAGTACTTTTCTGGATTAATGCTTTTTCTAGTGGTGTAAATTGTCCCTGATTGTGTTTTTTACTCTCTTCTCTACATAAAGTATGACAGAATTTTTTTATGGAATGATGTGTCATTTGGGGTTCATCTTCTACTAAGCAATGTGCCACATTTAGTTACTATACATGGAATGATGGAACACAAAAGTTTGTATTTTATAGCCACTAAAACACTATATTTAAGCATATGACAAGAAGACATTATTTTGTACTGAATCGAAAATCTCTAAACAAATATAATAACGTGTATGGAATATTTAGCTGTCATCCTGCCAAATTAAATAAATGTGGTTTAAGTTGAGGATGCCAGGTACTATGTTGTCTAAAACCCTGGTTCTTATTGCCTATGGGTCTACTTACTTATTTCTTGTTGCTTAAAATTTGGTTTACAAGATTGTTATTTGGTCCTGAAGCTTGTATTCTAGCAAAAGTAATTGTTGAACCTGCATTCAGGTTGATGATGGTTAGTTAGTTAATGACATTGGTTCATATTTTAACAATAAAAAAATATTGCAAAAGTAATTCTGCGAAATCATGTTGATATACAATAAAAATTAAACTAGAATTCCAAGATAAAGAAGCTCTGAGGCAATTAGGAAAAGGTATTGCAAGTATAGAGTTGTCTAATAAACATTTTTGTTGAAGAGTTGATGACATGTTGGTTCTATAGCCAAACAGAAGAACATTTTGTCATTTCCGGAGACATTTCTTTGTCATTATATTTCCTGCTACTGAATAGATGATCTTTGTTTCTGAGAATGTTTACGTGATGACCCTTTATGATATTCCCATGTTTAATTATTATTTTATTGGTAGGAATGTTGCAATTGGTTTTGTTTCGTGGGACAAACTTGCTCTCAATATTTAGCCACTTTTAAATTATACGTTATCCAAGAAGTTCTTCGCGTTATATTTTATTCATTCACTTTGTGCATCATCACTATATGTTTTTCAAAGGGTGATTCCTATCAAATGTTATACGCTCCAGGCAAAGAAATTAATCCTTTTACGTGACTTGCAGATGATGGCGGCGAAATGACCACAGCGCACATACTTCTTGGTATCTGGTCCGAACTCGATTCTCCTGGTCACAAGATTCTGTCCACCCTTGGCTTTAATGATGAAAAAGCTGAAGAGCTTGAGTCCTTAATTTCCAAACCTGGATGTACGGATGATTGATGAATGTGTACGGCCAAGACTTTTGGTTTAATTTTATAATTGTCATTATTTATGCCATTGTTTGTACAATCGATATATGAACAGGTTGTTCGGTTGTGCCTACTGATTTGGAATGCATAAAACTTTTTTCAAATGTGAAGTGTCCTTCCTCCTCTCTCAAACATAAAGAAAGAAATAAACACGCACGAAAAAGTAAAGCAGGAGAAATGGACATAAAATGACAGATAAATCATATGGGTTGCTTTAAAGTTATTTTCAAGAAAGTCCTTGAGCACTGAATCACAAAAAATGGGGATGACACGAAAAGCAATTGAGATATTGTATGATGGCCTCCATGTCTTTTTCGTTTTGGCCTGGTGTTTGGAGATGCGTATCAACATGGTTAGATGAAGATGATAATTCCTAATTACTTTTATACACTTATACTTTTTCACGGGCGTCTATTCGTCTTTCTGCGTCATATTTGGGAAGTTCCTTGTCCGGCTCTTTGCTTGTTAGTGTTTGTGCCTTGTCAGCTTCTTCCACCCAGTTTAACCGTGCAATAAACACCAATAACAACGTCAAGCAGGTAACTATACCAGTAAGAAGTCCAATGAAGAGTCCAACAAGCCCAAGACGGAGCTTGAAGGCAAAAACAATACCAAGTGGCAGGGCCAGGAAATAAAATCCACCTAGATTCGCATACGCGCCCAACCAAGGTCGTGCTGTTCCTCGAACTATGCCTCCACAAACTGCCAACGGAAAATTAAACACTTCCACCAGAGCCATCATTAGCATTGTCTTCTTTACTCCCTTTATAATTCCCCTATCATGGCTAAACAGTGGTCCCCAAATTCCCCTTGCAGCCACCATCACCAAACTGCCTATGCAACCACAGATAAAGCCCAATGCCAGAGAAACATACGCTGATCGGTAAGCGAGGCCAGCTTGGTTAGCACCAAGCTCATTTGAGACACGGGTGGAAACACATGTGGCTAGTGACAGCATCACTGAGAAAAGCAAATAATCGAAGTTTAGCACAATGGCCAATACTCCCACTGCTTGCTTAGCATTTGTGAGGTGCCCAGTAAGCAAAACTAGGATCTCATAGCACCACCACTCAAGGCATGTATTGAGGCAGCATGGTCCACAAAGCTTCACCAGCCTAGTCCAATCCTCAATGCTCTGATCCCACCACCCTCCTTCCTTCCACATGCTTCCCTTTTTGTTCTCAAGAATTAGAACATAAATGGCTAGCAGAACCACAACAATAAGATCAGTGATCCAAACCGCCATGGAGACTCCTCTGAGGCCCATGGTCTTTGAAAGGACTATGTTAACGGGTATGTGGAAAGCTAGTGCCACAGCCGAACTAAACATGGTGGGAAGAGTTATGCTCTGAGAGCTCAAGTAGGCTTTTAAGGGACAGAAGAGCGAGGCAACAAACAAGTCCGGTATGAGAGAGGAAACATAGGTCCTGGCCACAATGGAGATGTCTTCCTGTTGGCCAAAATGAATCAAAATTTTGTCAACATTAAGCCACAAGAAAGTGATGGGAAGTGATACCAACAACAACAATAAGACTGTCATGAAAAGGGTCTTGTGAAGGAGCCTGAAGTTTTTGGCACCATGAGCCTGCCCACATATGGGTTCCATGGCACCGCATAGACCATTGAGAACAGAGAATCCAGTCACATTAGCAAAAGTGAAGCCGAGAGCTCCACCTGCTAAACTGAGCTCCCCGAGACGGCCTAAAAACGCTGTTGTGATGGCTGTCTTGGCAAACCAAGCCAAATTCATTGCCACCATTGGAAGGGCTATTCCTCGTTGAACTCTTAGCTCTGAGATCACCATCTTCACTGAATTGGCAGCATATTTTTGGACGTGTAGTGGAGGAGGAAGAGGTGAGAAGGGTTGGTTGGCTTCATCGTTTAAGCTTAGGTTGTCTCCTACTTTACATGTTGCTGACATTGTTTCTGTGTGCTCAGTTGTGTGTCTGGTTTCTTTCCCTTTGTACTTGGGATTGGTTTAGTGCAGGAGTTTCTTATTAGTGACGGAGTTGTAGTTTTTTAAGGCATAATAGTGGGGTGATAATTGGCTTTTTCTCAAGTGCCAATAAAGGAAGCGGTTGGCTAAACATTTATAGTGCGTGACGAGCAATGACGTCTAAGACCATACAACGCACTTCTACTGCAAGAACAAAGGCCCATCCCTACTTTCACAAGAATATCTGCAACACGTTTTTCTTGAACTCATTCGCATTTAGGCAAAACCTTTTTATGCTGTTCTCCCTACTTTAACTCATTTGCAATATCTCAGGGTTATGCTGTTTTCTTTATTCAAATTAAAACACAACCACAAATGATAATATTACTGTAATTATATGAACTGTTACACAAACAATAACTAAATTTATTTTATAGCTAAGTTGTATGATAAGTCTTTCGGAAACGTAGAATTTTTAAAACTGATTTAGAATTTAAAAGAGATTTCTTTTTTTACCCCAAACCAAGCGGATAAATTCTGAAGTGAAAAAATAAAAATCCCTTCACCGGCTTATGCTTACGCCACTCGATTTGCAGATAAGAGAACCTTCCTTATATACTGTCAACAACTGTTCTTTTATACCAAAAAGAAAATATATTCTTTTTTTTAATAAAATCGGTGGTAATATTCCCAGGTTCATCTTCCCACAGGGCAATTCAAAATATAACGTATTATTAGGAGGGATAATGGAGCTGTTTGACAGTCAAAACTTATCTTTGGATGACAAAACTGACAAAAAAACACAAAACAAGATTTCAGCAAACTAACTGCAAGATCTATGATCTAACACTTTATGATAAAAGAAAAAATTTAACATGAAATAAAAAGTTAAAAATTCAAAAGCGAACCGTAAAAAAAGATTAAAGAACTAAACCAAAACTTAAATTAAAAGTGAAAGCACGGTAAAAAGCTAGCTTTTTCTTCATTTGATGTATTGGCAGCTTTTATGTTTAGTAACTTGGTAATAACCCTAATTTTAGGAAAAAGATACTTTGATATTATTTATAATTATTAATATCGAATAAAAATACGTGGAACTTTATGATGTAATAAGTAAAGTCCATTTCAAATATGGTGATTAATATCTAGGGTTAGATATATATAGTATTTAGTAAAGAAAAAACTAGACTCACTTAAATGAGTGGACTACACACTACATACGTTGTGAAGCCCCTGCATGCAAGTATGCGACAACTACAGTCTTAGGTTGATCGATTCCACCCCATGCGAGCAAGGTATATTGGCGAATAGAATCTTAGAAAGTTAAGGAATTAGTGAATAATAAAAACCGGTTTCAATCCTGAATGTATACATTGATTCGGGTGATAAATTCGGTCGGTTGATACCCAGCTAGGTTGAAACTAATATTCATATATCAGTGTGCATAGGTATATATATATATATATATATCTTTGGCCATCTCAATGCATGCATGGGCGAGAATCAATGAAATGCTGCAAGATTCTAATTTAACATAGTAAAGTACTGTTAGGTACTAGGAGGATATAGTTCCAACATTAAGGCTAAGGAATCTTGGGAATTTTTAACCATGAAGTGCTACTTTAACAGATAAATATCATCAATAGAAATTGTGATATACCCGTAGCATAGGGGAAAAGAGAACCGAAAGGTGGAATCAGATACTTCAGGGCTCAACCCTTTTTTTTGTGTTGTCGAAAATCTTCTCCACGTATGCTCCTTTCCCTTTCACGATTGTATAGTGGTTAGTGGGGTGAAGGGTTGGTCCAAATGCAGAACAAAAGCTTACCAAAGCCAATCATCGAACTTGTCTCTTCCATTGCCACTAATTATTTTCGTTTTCAACCATAATTAGTTCACAACTTGAACCATATATTTATGTTTTTATGTGGCAATGAGAAACTTCATCCACTTAGTGGCCTGCAAGCTGAAAACCAATCATGCACGAGTTTCAATGTAATGAGTAACTTATGCCATTATATTAAGTTAAAGAGTTGTGATGGTTTGAGACCGGCACGCCAATCACTTTAGACAATCTTATCTGCCGGTCGTGTGGTGGTTAGTTGATAATAAAAATACTTTTTTAGCTAGAGATATTGATTGTGTTAAAGAATCAATTTTTTATGGGGATTTAGGAGTGTTTGAAGTGATGGTGTTTCGCACAGAGGTAATGTTTTGGAGTGGTGGTTGTTTGTTAGGCCGTAATTTTCTAATGAAGTGAAGCGTAGGTATATTTTGATTTGCGGTGAGATGAGGTGGTTTGTGAGCGGTTTTTGTTTTGGGTAATAGTTTAGTATTGATTTTTTCTTGGTTGTTTTCCGTTTTCTTAATTATTTGGGTGTAAACATATCTTGATCTCCGTCGGATGAAAAAGATAAAGGTTTGATTCTTAGGATTTACTGTTGTAATAGGTAAAAAGGATGTGATAGATAAAAAGGATAAAGATCTGATATTAAAATATTCTGGTTTGATTTCATTATGCACAAAATAGAAAAAAAATACAACTTTACTCTAAGGCTTACACATTAGGGTTGTGAAAGGAGTGTAATTTTTATGATTTTGTCAAACCAATTTATTCTTAAGGTAAATGTACTTGTATCTATGTTTCATACAAAATAAGTTCCTCATTTTAAAATAAAATAAATGATTAATTTAATATTTGGAATTGTGTAAGTTACTCGTTTTAAAATAAAATAAATGATTAATTTAATATTTGAAATTGTGTTTTCATTGTCATAGTTCTTAAAAGAAAAAATTATCAAATAAGCCTTTGAAATATTGTAATATTTCACTTAATGAAAATTATTATCATTTTTATTTTGATTCCCAAATATACGTTCAATAAGGACAAAAAAAAAAAAAAATAGAATACATCTCAGAAATTTAAATGAAACTGAAAATTTCAAAGGCTCGTTTAGAAGTTTCTTAATTTTAAGGACAAATATGAGAATGATAACAAGACATAATTTTAGGAACTTTGTTCAATAATATTCTTCGCTTTTCAAAATGCGTGCACGAGAGTTGAAAGCTGCAGATAGGTGTAAAGAGTTTGCAAATAATTGGATCCAGAGATTGTTTAAAAAAAGAATAACTATCAATTAAATTAGTGAGAAGAATAATGAGAAGAAGCTAATGCGTGCATGATGATATGTGAGAGATGGCAAGATAGTGAGGGAAGAAAAGAAGGAAGAATTATAATCGGCATGATGATAAGATAATTAAATGACATTGACAAAAGGGAAAAATAACATGGCAAATCTAAAACGCATGTTTAGAAAGTTTAAATTATTGATAGAAAAAGGTATAAGAAATTGTCTTGAAGTAGGTTTGATTAAATATATAAAATTGTTGGAGTGGAAATTGATGTGTACCTCTTTACTTTGTCATAAAGGGTGTGAGGGTTATTTTGTGTGAGACACAATCCATTAATGGTGATGGAGCTAGCTAAGAAGAAAAGATGAGAAGGTTGAGTAAGCATTCAACATCAGAGTATATAGTATACTTCCGAAAAGGGACATGGCATGCAAAGCAACTCGATTCCCACTATTATTTTGTTTCAATCATTGAGATATTGCAAGCATTGTATCAGATCTTTCTTTGTGTAGGATTCTTAATCTGTTAATCATTGAATCATGGACGTCTCTTTTTGCAAAAGATTTTTGGTTTCGTAACATTTTTTGATGAGTGTTCATGGGGTCCTTCTATACTCTCCTACTCCTACATGTAACATGAAACAAGTTTGAAGTTGCAATATAAACACACTTACTCTCTCACCAGGGCAAAAGAAATATCTACATCAAAGTGTTAGATTATGTGGCCAAAAATTAACTATATTAGTAGCTACACCAAAGTCAATCGTGGGATGAAGTTTATCCAAATTAAATCCTTTATTATTCAACCTAATTGAAATGACAATCTAGAAATTAGTTTTTTAAACCAGTTGGATTTACTATTTAATTGTGATAGGAATCTAGGTTACTAGTCAGTCTCAACTACTGCCACTTGTTTTATTTTTTTGGTTTCCAAAGGCACTAGATTTTATCTTGGGATCTACTCTCTTAAAACACTTTTTATCGCCCAAAAGAAAATAATACCAGAAAGAAAAATCATGTCGTATATAAATCTCTGATTAGGAATCCCTCCAATCCATTGGCCCAATTAAGCAGAAATGTTTGAATTTTCAGATTACCATTTTAAATTATATATGTAGATTATTTTAGTTTTTGAAAACTTTAAAAACTTACGAGTATTATTTCACAAAATTATATTTATTTGAGTTCGTTTTATACAATTAATAGGGAGAAGTTAAGTTAACAAATTACTATAGTGAATTACTTATTCTGAAGTTAAAGTTAATTGGGAATTTTTTTATTTTCACAAAATAAAACATTTTCACCATTAAAATACAGAGGTGATAAAACAATTCATTTATCCATTGTTTGTCATGTCTATTAAGAAATGAATTCGTCTAAGAAAAATATAAAGATTCATCAATTATTTTTCAAAATCCAATATTTCCTTTAGTAAATAAATATAAAAAATATCAGAATTTTCAAAAATATTTTTTTCTTAAATTTCAAAATTTTCAAGCTTTCAAAAGTATCTTTTTTAATTTTTTAGATAATTTATTTTTAAAATATTTATTTTTTAAATGTTATTTCTGTGAATGAATTAGACACCGTGTATGAAAAAATATATTAACGAATAAATTAGAATGAATCTTTAAATGGATCAAATCTTTTAATTAAACTTATAATAAATAAAAAATAAATTATTTTTTTATTCAATCTACTATAATTCAAAATAAATTTTATTCTACGAATTCCATTTATTATCCATAATAAAATGACTAATTTTGGGGTTTGTAGTATATACTGTAGATGATATTTGTGCAGGTTTAGAAGAGATATTGTAATGCAACAATTTAATATGGATCCTCATATTTTATGACTACCTAAATATCCATTCCTAGAATCATTGCTTGCATTTTTTTATTAAAGAAAAGTATTATTTTATATCTTAATTTCAAAGAGAAACTATATTAGAAGGTTGCTAACGTTTCTCCACTAACAAACTTAAGGAAAAAAAAACTTTGCAATATCGTTGCATCATTAAGAACTTAGGATGTTCAATTTTAACGTAAAAAGTAAATCATTAAAATAAAAATGTAAATTATAACTATAAAATTTAAGAGTGTAGCGTTAATATTAAATACATGTAGTTAATAAAATACCCACATTTTTTGAATAAAAGCCAATGCTCAGATTAGGTGTCTTGTTAGATAAACTATTGTAAAAATACCTAAATTGTGTAAAATTTGATATAGATGATTATGAGAAATCGTCAATGATTCAACTAATGAATTGGTTAGAAAAATATCGTTAACTGATATTAGTTTGAGAAAAATATTCGACATTGTTTATATAAGTATCATTTTTATGTTAATCTGTAGTTACGTAATTATTTTAAAAAGTCATGCGTTTTTATTTTTTTTAATTTTGACTATATGTTTTGTGTTTATAGTTCCTATTGGTCACAATAAACAAATTTTCAATTATACACTCCATATTGATGACGTTACGTGATAAACTATTCATATATTATAATTATGATGATATTATGTGATTTAAATATTTATATATGTAACTGAATAGTAACATCTTACAAATATTTTAGGAAAGGTATACATTAAAGTAAGACAACGAAATAGTAATTCAATTTTTAATTATTTTAAATTAGTAAATTCATATAATTTATGAAAATTAAAATATAAAGGTTACGTTAATAACATTTATTTTGATAAAAAAACTAATAATATCATTAATAACACTTTCTTTCCTAGCAAATATATAACATCGAAAAATAACATTAAGCCCAATAATAATGGGCTGGGAAGTGGAAGCCTGGCTTAACAGTTCTATACTGGTCCATTAAGTTTCTTTTCTAAGGTTTTGATAACTAAATTTATTGTTCTTATTAATGTTGATTAATTTTAATGGCTATTACTTTTCGGTAAAGTTATGTTCCCAAATTTCTTGAATAAGAATTATTTAGAGTTTTATCCACTTCCAATATTTTATTTTATTATATGCTAATTATTTTTAAAAGCTAAAATTAAAAAAATGTTTTTTTTTTAATCTTATCCTTTTTAGTGAATTAAATGCACTTACACAGATGCACCTACACAAAATATGCACTTAAATAGCTTCACGTATGTCGAGCTTATTAATTTAACTAAAAAGAACATTATTATGTTTATTAACACATACAAAATAAAACTCAACATTTTTAAAATCTGGACTGGTAATTGAGTTGAAAAAGACATTGATATTAGATTTAATATTAATCGTGAATAATGATTAAACTCATAAAAACTAAATTATATTTTTAATATTATATAAAATTTAGAGTAATAATTAAAGAAATAATATAAATCATAATCTCAAAGTTGTATGTTATCAATGTTTTAAAGTGCTTCAACCGGATTTTTTTTGTTATAAATGTTAATTAGTTTTAAGATATTTAGTTTTCTTGGTTGAGTGAGTTACCGTATGTCTTATTATGGATCTAATATGATTTTGAAAACAATAATAACCTAAATGTAATTAACACGGAAAAACTGTCTAGGTTTAATGTACATCCATATTATATATCATCATTTTACAATCATTATTAGCATATATGTAGTTATTGCATCGTATAACGAAAATATTATATAGATAGAGAAAATAGCATCAAATTTATGCACGTCTTTCGCCGTCGGTTTGCTCGTGCAAGGATTGTTTGCCAATATATCAATATACGATTATAAGAAAACTGAAAAAAATATCATAAATAAAGGTGAAATAGTTATTTAATTAAACATGCAGTGAACGATGTTAACGTATAAATAATCATAAGTCAAGCACAGAACATAATTATATCAATAAATAAAACCGATTGCTTTTACAATATTAATATTAAGATTAGACTCAGAAATTAATATATAATAATATATGGTTTGCTTAATAACTTAATTTTTCTATTATATATTTCGTTTATATTTTTTATAATAAGATAATTTCTTACCTATAGTTGAATATTGATATATTTTCATCTTTAATTTAAGGTAAGAAATCTTCATATATTTTGACCATTTGATATATGTGACTTGATGTACTAGTAGAATTTGAAATTGTATTTAATTTCCTAACTTAATATACATAAAACATCAAGAATAGTATTTCTCTTGTTTCTACGTACATAACCAACTCATGCATGTAGTATAAGTATATTACTTTAATAATTGCTTATTAGTATTATATCATCTTTTAATTCACCCCACGTCATAAAAACCAACAATAACATAATCAATTATTCACAAACATGATTAACTTAAATTATAATAGAAATTGTTTAAAAGAAATAACTGTATATATCTTGAATTAGATATATTCCAATTGACAATTTTCTTTCTTTCTTTGTCCAAATAGATTGGTTGGGTAAATTAAATTCAGAAATTGTCAGATTTCTCCTATTGATATTTGTTGTGCAAATTTTCTTCTTGTTAAGAAAAATCATGAAATTTATTGGGTGGATTAAAATTTACTAGAAGAAATTAATTAAAAAAATTAACCTTTTACTCTTTCGATGAGATTTAGAAATTGTGGAACAAATTTTTATTTGTTGGACGAATGGTACAAAACTAGATTTCTATAAAATCAACTAACATCTCAACAATTCAAAATAATTACTTCTAACTCCCTATCAAGTTTTAAACATCAATTTAATTTATTTTCTACTCCAACATGCATATATACCAACTTAAGTCGTCTAAAACTATTAAGCACTAGAAATCAAGTCAAAGCAAAAAGTGGTTTATCTTAATTCACTTTTAATAAATCAATCCTTCCAAGAAAGTTTAAAATTTTTCAAATTAAAGTATATCATATTTCTATTGCATCCCTGTACTTTTTTTTTTTTTACCTCACCTCTTATTAGTTTACTTACTAATCATAAATATGACTATTCGAAAATCCAAAATTGTATTTAAGCATACACTATACAACTATTTAAGCAATTTCAGAACAAAAACTATTTCTTAATAGCATAACAAAATTTCATCATCATTTATAATTATTAATTCAACCAAAATTGATTAATCTTTAAACAAAAAACAACCAGAGTAAAAAGAGATTTGAACATATACCTAAAGTCATTAAAAATACAATGAAACATCAAGCAAACAACCAACAACCAAAACATTAATTAGTAATTAATTGAATTAGTCGAGATAATACTTTTTTTTAAACTTATTGAACACTTGGAAGCATCCACAAAAATAGCTGGAAGAGACAAGATAGACAAATTTCAAACTAGAAAAAAATTAATATTAAGCAAATTATTTGGTCAAATTTTTCCTTATGGGGGTGGATTAATTGTTACATTTAAATGCTAGACGAGTCAAATACCAATCAATTTGTATTTTTTAGATTACTAAATTCTTATATAAAAAAGTTATGTCTTCTCTTTGATTATAAGTTATAAATTTTAGTTTAATAATAAACACTGGTTTCAATAATTAATATTAAAATTAAAGTCATAAATTTGATTTTTAACTAAACAATTATTAAAAATACATTCATGTAACACACTCATAATAAATGAGAACAAAAAGTAGAAAAAGATAGAGAAAGAAACTTTAATGATATATATTATTACGGTGGTGATAATTAAATATTTGAATTAGAAAAAAAGGGAGACTTTAAATAAGATTTAGATTTTTAATTTCATATGTTGAAATGTTTTGACTCAACACATTTTTGGCTCATATTTTTTAAAAGAAAGCTGGACTGAATATCTTTTAGAAAAATCATAAACATAAACAAATTTATCTTAAGAATAGCTTATTTATTTTTTATTTTCTTTTAAATTTATCCATATTGTCAAATATTTTAAAAATTACTCCTAAAATGTAGAATAGTCACATTTAACGACACGTAAGTACTTTGTTAACATGGGATGTAAACAAGAGAAAAGTCAAAGATGTAATTTACAAAAAAAAATCAATTAATTAAATTATTTGGTTATTATTCATACACAGACAACTGCATCTGGGGTTGATTTTAATTAAAGTGACGACTGAAACAGATTCCAATTAACAGCTGCCACTCACGTGCGTGCATAAATTTGTGCTTCTGTTTGGAATTGATCTAAAGTAGCATTCAATTAATGCATATACGTATTTTTTTCAAAGATATTAGAATATTATAAATTATAGTTTTGTTTAGTGTTTAGTGCAGTTAATCGTTTTACCTATTACACATAGTAAAACTATCTATAAATAAAGTATTTATATTTAAAATTAATAAATATTAGGATATATTGAAAGAATAATATTAATAAATAAATTTAAATGTGAAATAAAAGGCTGATAGTGTGAGATAGAAACTAATTATACAATAACATGCTGAAATTCTAGATTACTTGAAAAAATTTTAAAACTATTTTTATTATATAATTCGTCCAAAGGTATTTTTATTATATGATTTAGGTTATTTTACGTTATTTTACTCAAGGACCATATGACCATTGTTGATTATATAATTTTATCAAATACAATTACTTTTTGTAAGCTAATAAAACATGTACTTCTAGAAATTATACCTTTAGTCTTCAACTAGTTATAGTTTTGCAACATCTAACAAGCTATTTGGTTAAATTTCATTCAATTATTGATTCAACTCGTTTTAATAAATGTTGCTGAGAAAAGCAAAACGCATTTTAACACAGAGAAAAAAGTATTTAACTTTCTAAACATTATACTTTTTACAAGTACTTTAATATCCTCAAACTTTATCTATTTATAAATAAACGCTTTAAATTTTAATTCTGTTCTATTTGATCTTTAAACTCTACTATTTTTGTAAACAAATGCTTAAACTTTTAATGTTATTCTAATTAATCCTTAAAACTTATTAAATTCTTATAAATAATTGAAATTTTTTGAAGAATAATTAGTATAGCATTAAAGATTAATTATATGCAATAATATTGAAAAGTTTATTTAATAAAATAGATACCTACGTTTTCAATGATATTCTAATTAATATTGAAAACGTATTAATTTTTTGGATATCTTTTATAAAGCTATTAGGATAATATTAAAATTTTAGATATCTTTTTAGACTAATAGAAGTTTAAGCGTTCATTTATAATAAGAGTAAAGTTTTGGAGAGTTAAATACTTTTCCAAAAAATGATCACTTGGTTTTCTCAAATTTCTAAGAGATTTGAAAAAAAAAAAAAAAAAAAAAAAAAAAAAAAAAATTTTTTTATTAAAATTTTTTAATAAAAAAATTTTAATAAAAAATATAAAAAAATATTTTTTTTGTTTTTTTTTTTTTTTTTTTTTTTTTCTAATCTCTTAGAAATTTGAGAAAACCATGTGTTCTTTTTTTGGAAAAGTTTTTAACTCTCCAAAACTTTACTCTTATTATATATTAACCCTTAAAC
>Ga0099825_1002064_pt1 | contig 26419 bp, 13 predicted proteins | sample SiratroredBW_FD_76838 | JGI IMG/M metagenome (GOLD analysis project Ga0099825, IMG submission 76838) | Root nodule microbial communities of legume samples collected from California, USA - Siratro red BW | ecosystem: Host-associated > Plants > Roots > Nodule | place: USA: California | collected... | reverse complement strand
TTTTGATTTATTTTTTTTGTTTTTTTTTTTATTATTATTATTTTTATTTTTTCCCTTCATTTTTTCTGTTTTTTTTTTTTTTTTTTTTTTTACTTTCTCCCCACTTCTCTTACCAGGCTACTTCCCCATAAAATGAATTTCTTTCTTTAAAGTGTTATTTCTACTCTTGTTCCATCGCACTTCTTTCTTTAAAATGAACTTCTTGCAACCATTTATTGCAACTGTAACCAAAGTACTAGAGTTATTACTTTTGGAACATGTTATCTTTTAAGAGATCCATTAGAAAATTCCCCTTTACTAAGTATCGATGGAAAAGAATAGCAAAATGAAAAAAATTAGTTTGTCATTTGAAATTAATAATTTTTCAACTATTTAACTTAGCGTGTATGTGGATATATGAACGGTGGAAGGGTTCGTGAAGAAAGAGGATCATCCGCATCAAGTTCCAACGATGGAGACTCTCGTTTCTTGGTTTGTTTTGGCTGGCGAAAGTAGGTATACGGTTGGATTGGGGTAAACTTGGATTCTTGAAGGTTTCTTGAATTGCTTAATCAATTTGGTTCAGGTTTGGGTGGTTTTTTTTGAGGAAGTTTGAAGTGATCTTTGTTTGGTTGGTGATGATAATTGGCCGAAGCTTATAGGAAAGATAGGTTCAAGAACTTATGGTATTGCGAGACCACCAGGGAAAGGAATTTTGGGTGGTTGGTTGGATATACCTAGGGTATGGTGCAAGTCACAGCCAAGAGAAACCAAGAAGAAAAGTATAAAGAAAAAGAACTAGATTATAAAGAAAGGAAGAGAGTTAAGAGAAGAGGTTACCTTTCAAAAGACAATAATATGATCAATAATGATTTAGAGGAAGATGGCTCTAAAATCATTACTCCATGACATAAGCAAGAATGGAGATTTGGCACCTATATACCTACTTCAAGATAAGAATTCCTAAAAAATAAGAGAACAAGCTTAAACAATGACGTTTTTTTATTCCTCTCTAAGTTGTTTACAAAATTGTCCTAGGAACACTCTTATATACAGTTACACCCAAACTTGCTTTTGGCGGCTCATATTATTGAGCCCTTTAGGTGGGAATATATATAAGCTATTAGATTATGGCCAGGAGTGGGTAAAAGCATCGCTGGCAATTAAATAATCAGTGCGGGTAAAGACACGGTTTATATTGCTGCAAAATTTAAGTGTTTTTAGGATATGAAATTTAGTTTATTTTACAATATGAGAATATCACTCAGAATGTTTCGCATTTAATTCACGTGTATTTTTCACCCTGAATTTTTATATAAGGAAAATTAAAAATTATGATATGAAGAAGAATGTAATAATGTAAGAATATTTAATTAAATATTATAAAAGTGTGGTCTATAAGAAAGAAGTTACCATTGTTATTCTTTAAGATGTTAACAAAGTTAGTGGTAATTTTATTTTAAATTATAAAATAAATTTCCTTTCCTCTTTCTTTTAAGTATAAATAAATAAATAAAATGAGGAAACTGTTATAATAATTAAGAACTTCCTTATCAAAGTTAAAAGAAAAGTCATCTTCAGTTTTTATAGATTTAGTCATATCAGGAATCCATATTTGAAAACCAAAGGAGTGAAACGAACAATAACTGTTGTTTTGCATTCGTAATATAGGCATTCTAATTCTATCAAATTGGCTACAACATGATTAGAACCAAAATGGTACTAGGTTAAGTAGAGATGGATCTCTTTTAACGAATCAAATTATCAAATTACAAAAGAAAGAAATTATCACGCACAAAAACCAAATTCAAACAAATTAACCTAACCAAAAGAAAAACCCTAAATTACAAAAATGTAACATACTGACCATTGTTCACCATGTAAGAATCACACCTTTGTTGAGATGAATTGAGCAATGCATTGTTTATCAAACAATAGAGCAATCTGATGTTAAGATTAAAATAAGTAAGTCATGACCGAGAAGGTAGAGCAGGGTGACGATGGAATTGAGAAGGAAGATGGAAAGAAAGAGAAATGGAAGGGAGACGTCCAAAATAAAGAAGGAAAACGTTGAGAAGGAAGAAGGAAGGTCAGAGTGAAGAAGACGTATGTTCAGTTCATGAGCCACTTTACTAGAGAGTGGATTTTTTTCCCATAAATCATTGAAGGATAATTTGAATTTCTTAATTTATTCCAGGTCACATTTTTATGGTTTAATCCAAATATTCCAAAGTTAACTCTTAAATAAAGTGACATAAAGTTGTCTTTTATATTTTATTTAATTAAAAAAATTATCTTTTAGTAACATTTTTTTAAAATAATATACTATATAATAACTTATTATTATTATTATTATTATTATTATTATTATTATTATTATTATTATTTATAGTAACACTTAAATGTTACAATACTGTATTTATATTATTTATAACAACATTTGTATAAACAAATGTTATTATAGTAATTAAAATTTATATATGGTAACATTTTAGATAAATGTAATTATAGAATGTTGCTAAAAATGATAAATGTTGTAGTGTAATGATATAATTGAAGCTCATAAATTGTGGAATTTTGAATGATAATTTTTTTTTTTTTATTTTGGATTGGGCTTGTATAAAGAATACAAATTTAAAATGAGATAAGGATGTAAGGTATTACAGTAAGACAAATATTAAATAAGAAAGTTTCTTAGACATTTTAGATCATCTCCAAACATAAACTTTAAGTTAATCAGCACTAGACACTGATGAAATAATATAAGAAGTAGACTTTTTATAGAGGAAGGCAAATTTATTCCATAAGTTAGATAACTAAAAACTTTTAATGACTAATGATCAGATTTAGATCTATATAGAATTTGACAATATTATTTATGTCATAGTACTAAAAAGAAATTATATTGATTAAACAGATGAAACACACTCCTATAATTGAATTGATCACATAAATTCAAAAAAATTAAAATCAAACCACTATGTTTTATTTTAATAATCTAAGATTAATGTTGGTCAATCTATCACTGGAGTTTTAAAAAAATGTAATGTTAATATACACAAATGTAATCTTGGAGCAATAATATACCTAAATGTAATCTTCTAGTTGAAGTGTGTGTGAAACTACTTTATTAACTTTTATCAACAATTAATGTTATTTGTGATTTATATTAAAGATCCATAAGATTTCAAAGCTCTTATTTATTTCTCTCATTTTCTTCTTGTCTAGTAATGACCTTTGGAAAATTTATTAAAGTAGAACAATTTTTATTTTTATAAAATATTAGAATGGACATTTTTCAATATTTTTATATTAATAAACAAATTATGGTCCACAATAATTTCATTACGAAAAATTAATATAAAAATGTCCTTGTAAAGCATTCATTATTTATAAGTTTAGAGAGCTAACCTTAATTTGAAAGTAACACTCTATGACACGCATTCATCAATCATTTATCCGGGTGTAGTTCTGTCGTTGACCTCATTGCCACACTGCGATCTTCTTCTTACTTTCAAAGTAAAATAATATTTTGGATAACGAATTTTGTATTCTACACATCAAATGTGCATGTTAATAAATAAGGAATAGTGTTTATAAATATTACATTAAAAAAATAAAAAAATATTTATTACGTAATTCTTTCCTGGTACTTAGTCCCTTAATCTGTGCACCCTTATTACATGTTTATACAGAACACAGAGAAACAGAAATAACCTTGAAAGGAACTTTAATAATAATAAAAAAAAAGGTTAATAATCCATCAGACTTTTACTTTTTAGAGTTTAATATGTACGGTTAAATATAAATAGTTTAGTCATCGATTTTTTACTAATCTAAATATAATTTATCAAATAAAGATAAATTCAATTTGATTTGGTTTATGATACAAAAATATTACGGTTATTAAACTTTTTATCTCCGTTTATTGTTATTTAATGCTATAAATATTTGATTTTATATTATAAATATTATTTTTAATCAGTTCTGTTTTATTTAATTTTTTTATCTTCTACGTGTAATTTATTTTTCATCCAAAATACAGTAAAAAAGATTACAAATAGACATGAAGACATTAATATATTTAGTAACACTAGATAAAATAATAAGAAGATTGAAATAAATAAAAAAGAAAGAAAAATACAAAAGCTAAAGAGAACTAGTAACCTCTAAAATCTCATAATCTAAAAAATAAAATATATTTGATAGAGTTATTGAGTTTGAATGGATTAGACTAGAATACACAATATTTGGATTGATGATAAAGAGTGAAACCAATAATCATCATATAATAAATGACATAAATTGAAATGAAAATGCAATTCCATCATTAACAAATATTTAATTTCAATGTTTGGAAAAAAATGAAACGTAATTAGTTATAATTTTCAATTATCATGTTATCCTGGCTGCTTGAGAGGTCAATAAATAGGACAATTTTATAAAAAATATAATTATTTTATTATTTAAAAGTTTTGTTCCACCGTTATAGATGTGAAGTCTGTGAAGAAGAAAATTAAAATTGATGAGTTACATGAGACTGATGACGATTAATTGTTTCCCTTATATTTCATTCATATATTTACAAATAAAGAACATCCTTTTTCATTTATCTCTCTTCATTTTATCACCCATAACCAAGAAAAGAGAGAAGTGATTAAGGTAAATACCTAGAGTATTGATGGAAGCTCATTCCACTGTACCTAAGATTATATAAAATAGAAAGTTTTGCATAAAAGTTTATTTTTTTATGAACACAAAAAAGTGGAGGCAGTGAAATTGTAAAAAAAGAATTAGGAAGGAGGCATTCAAGGATCCATGTGGAAGGAAATGGTGTTTTAGATTTTGAAGGCACTGTTGTTACCCCATCGTTGTCTCCGGAACCAACTACCAGTTCCACACTCACACCTTCCCTTTCAATTCACTCCAAATCGAATTCGTTTTCTTAGAACACATTCATTCTCACCCTCCTTGTCCCACCAACCCAATCCATGAGTTTCCATTGACCCAATTCTCCGACACCGGCCAAATCCAACCCCGTTTCGCAAAATGGTGGAGACCTCCACGCTAGGGCGCTTCCACCACCAAAGGCTCGACCTTCGCCGCTGGGTACCCGCCGTCCTCACCTCCCACAAAACCCTCTTCACAGTGCTCTGGATCGCCGCCTTTGCATCCGTTTTTCTCTGGCAGAGGAACATTGTCGGCGGCTTCCTCGTCTTCGGCGCTCCTCCGGCCAGGCCAATGCCCAAGCTCCGTCCCATCGCCTTCAATCTAACGGATTTCGGAGGCGTCGGTGACGGCTTCACTATCAACACCGAGGCCTTCGAGAGGGCCGTTTCCGCGATTTCGAAGTTTGGGAAGAAAGGCGGTGCGCAGTTAAACGTGCCTCCCGGACGCTGGCTTACGGCGCCGTTTAATCTCACCAGTCACATGACTTTGTTTCTAGCTCAAGATGCTGTTATTCTCGGCATTGATGTCAGTTATCTTTCTCTCCTTCTTACTTTTTTTTAACTTACTGTTAATTTTGTACTGTGCGTGTTATTACTTTTAATATGAAGGATATTTATTGTGGGAAGTTGTTAAGGTGGTTTGCACATGTAACAGAAGAAACATTAGTGAAGGGAGTGGATTGTATGATCTTTTAGTGTTGTGAAACTACGGAGAGAGATTGGGGTAAGTTGTCAAGGGATCTAGTAGGAATTAATTTCTCTGAAAAATTGTCTTTGACCTGATCGAACAGCGTTGTGTGATCTATTTAGCTGACCTTACCTAATGGTAAAAGGCATTTTTTTAGATGTTGTCTAATCATGAAGGGTATGGTTGGATATCTCGTGTTCAGAGTTGAAGTGCACTAACCTGTTTGATGTTGGGGAAGGTAAGCAAATGAAGTATTGTAAGAGTAGAACTGCTGTGTCAATTATATATTTTTTCAAGGCTTGGTGGTTGTAGTTTGCACTTTGGCTATTGTGACTGCAGTTGTTTGGCACAGTTTTTCTTATTCAATGAATCTTTTAAGTTGGTTCTAGCTTGAATACAACAATACCTTGGGTCCATCATGCAAAATGATGGGGAGATAGAAGGAGATTTCAACCACAAGATCCAAGGTTGCATGAAATGGAGCAATGCTCGTGATATGTGATAGAAATATACCACACAAGCTTACAGGGACATTCTGTCACGGAACCATATGATCTGTAATTTGTAGGGGACTGAGTGTTGAGTAGTAAAGAGACAGCAAAGAAATTCAGTTACAGGTACAGATGATAATACTACAATGATAGAGTTGTTACAATAGGCAAGATAGGATCAAGAAGATGTCCATTAGAGAGAAAGCTTGTGTACCTCCCATTATAGAAAAAAAGTAGTAAAATCTTGTCTCGAGATGGTTTGAGTCTATTTTAGAGAACACTTGAAGAATCACCAGTGAGGAACATTTAGTATATAGAAGATAGTCCAAGGGTTAGAGATAGTGAGAGACACCAAGGAAAACTATAGGCCAAATCATTAAGAGAGGTTTAGAGGTAAATGCTTTATCTTTTCACTTTATGCATGATAAAACTTTTCGCGTTTTACAATCTATGTTGCTGACCCATACCTAGTGGGAAAAAGATATGTTATTGCTGTTTTGTTATGGTATGTAAATGTCCGTTGTGGTAGACATATACTTCAATTTAATACAAGAGTAATGATCAAGCTTGGAGCAATAATAAGAATAATTCTTTAAACTGCTACTGAGAGTCCAATGTGGTAGGATTACCAAAGAGCACCTTGAACTGAGTTATACGTGATCAAATTGATATAAAGAGTTGTACAACATGAAATAATAGTGGATAGGCTTCTGGTTAGACCATATGCTGCTGTTGTACAACATAGCAAGTCCTAGTTAAGATTTAAAGAGCAGAATGTTGCTTGATTTATCTTTTTGAAGAAGTTATTGTACCTAGATCATAACAAACTTTGATGTTTTCTAAAGTCAATCTTCTGGTTTGCTGAATTTCTTCATACCAGCCAGATTTCTGTATAACGTATATCAATAGTTGGAAACATTAGTACCCATCATAGAATATTTCAGAAGTTAATGTACAGGTCTACATTGTGTACTTGGCTTTGAGTGGGAGAATTTGGACAGTTGAACTTAATAACAATGATCTAGGTATTATTACTGGATTTTGTATTTAGCTCAGAGGAGTGTTATCAATTCTGTTTTTCCAAATCTTATCATTGAGCTCTTGAATTATAGTTAACTCGTATTTGTAGTCTTGTATTTCTCCTTGGTAAATCTATTTCTTATGTTACATATTCCTTCCACTCTTATATTTAAACATTTTACTTACACTATATTTGTCACTTATGTGATGGCTGACAGGATGAAAAATATTGGTCATTGATGGCTCCATTGCCTTCATATGGGTATGGGAGGGAACATCCTGGGCCACGATATGGCAGTTTGATTCATGGTCAAAATCTTAAAGATGTTGTGATAACAGGTGAGTACAAAAGTCATCATTGTTCCTGAGTTCTTTACTTAGTATCCCTTGAGACTGGAAAATATGAAAAATGTCTAAGAGAGTTCAATGATCTCTTAGTTGATTCATTCATTTATACAGATGCTTACATTAGTAGAGAAACAAAAATGATATGATGATTTACATATAGGTGTCAGATAGGTAATAAAAAAGATGAGTTAACATATTCTAACAAGTTAACTCTTTCACGTAATTAAGCAATTTTGACATTTTCTCGGGAATAGCATTGATGCCCTTTTTGGAGATGTAGTATCTTAGGAAAACACATTTGATAACTCTAGCAGAGAGTTTATCCAACTTGAAATGAAAGACATCATGCACAAAACACTCAAACCCAAAGATACAAGGACCTATATGAAATAAAGCCACATGATCAAAATTTGGGTGGGTGCATGGCACGAAGAATCATAACCATGTAGAACTAGTCTAACTTTTTCTTAATCTGATTCAAAGAATCAACTCTAAAATATCTTCAATTCCTTAGCATCTGATTGGGATTCAACAGTAAAGGAGGTCATGGCATGATCTGTTTGTTTTAGAGATGTCAGTTTATGAGTAGAATCCTAAAGGCATTGACTATCATTTACAAAAAATACTCTTAGCCTTCTTCCAAAGGAGTTACGAGTTTTAAATGCTCTAAGAGTACGTAAGATATTGGGTTCCACAGATTGCCAAAACGAGGCACAAAGTTGAAAATACATCTTCTTCCACTGTTCAACCTTGTTTAATGGTATTTTAATAGCAACTTCTTCCAAATGATCATGGAAGTCTTGTACAAGAAACTAGATGTAGAGCAAGACAAGTAATAGTTTTGCCATTAAGCTTCTTTGAAGTAATTATGGGAGAACCAAAAAAGGAATGGACAGGTCCAACAACAACCATTTCAGAAAAAAGAAAGGAGAAGATAGTGTAAAAAGAAAAGGAACTCGCAAGGTGTTCAACGGGGTTGTTCTTAAACTATTACGAAATGAAAAAAAGTGGGTTGGAATAAGAACAAAAGAGGTTGGCAACAACAACAGGGGTGACGCAAGGTCGTTTTGGTGGCCGGGAGATGGCACGTGGAGAACATGCACTTAGTTGTGCCATCTACAAATGTTGTGCATGGCAGCGTGTGAGGATGAGTTGGCATCTGAGACTGGTTTGGTTCTCCATCACTCGAAGAATCACTTCACATCTGGTGCTTTTCCGGAAAAAAATAACAGTAGCTGGTTATGGCCGACAGGAATGATGGTGAATGTTGAAGAAGGATATCTGGTGTTGTCACTTGACGAGATGAACGCAACCACCGAAAGGCAGTGGCCAATAGTGGACAACAGTGAATGCACCAGACAATGACAAATAGAGCAGGATCAACCCACTCTGATACCAACTTGAGATTGGAAAATATGAAAAGTGTCTAAGAGAGTTAAATGATCTCTTAGCTTATTCATTCATTTATATGGATGCTTATGTCAGTAAAGAAACAAAAATGATATGACAATTTACATATAAGTGTGTATTCTAACAAGTTAACTCTTTCACATAAGGTCAGAAATTGTGACAGTATCCAATGTCATTGTAAGCACATTCAAGTCTTTATCTTGCAATGCAATCTAAGTGTTGCTTTCAAGGAACAAGAAGGAAAGTAGATGTTTAGAGTCTCAAAATGAAAATAATTTTGCCCAAACTTCCTTTAAAATTGATTTGATTTTGATATATTTTCAAAGGTCTTAAGCTCTTGGTGAACAACAGCTGGAATAGTTCCTTATTGACTAGTATTTTTTCTAGTGTTTATATCAATTTGAATCAATAATATTTCAATATTTGAAGCGAGATGAATTGATTTAGCATTTACTAATACTTCCTTGATGTATTTTAGTTTGGTCATTGATAAATTGCCTTGCACCTAATACCTCGTTTAAGGTAAAAGGCTTAGCATAGTAGGAGTCTTTCATGATTCGTGTCAATTTTGGTGCAATTTAAGACTTATTAGTTGAATTGAATAACCTCACTGAAGGGTGGCATAGTGCACTATTATGGAGAAATATGTGACCAGGTTTTAAGCAGTACAGCAATTAGTAGGCAATAGTTATAAGAATAAGCAAACTTAGCACAGCAATGTTTTCCTCTTTTATCTCCTCCTCCCTCTTACTTTATATGTTGCTTAAGCTTTATTTGTAAATTTATGTGATTCGATCTATTGTCATAACTCACAGGGCATAATGGTACCATAAATGGTCAAGGACAAGCATGGTGGAAAAAATATAAACAGAAGCGTCTCAACCACACTAGGGGGCCCCTTGTTCAGATCATGTGGTCTAGTGACATTGTGATCACTAATATTACTTTGCGTGACTCTCCTTTCTGGACACTTCATCCATATGACTGCAAAAACATTACAATAAAAGGTGTAACTATATTGGCTCCTGTGTTTGAAGCTCCAAATACTGATGGCATTGATCCTGGCAAGTATCTTCTACTGAATACAAAACTGTATTTCATCTCTTATTGTACGATTTATAATTTGTTGATTAGTTCTATCCTATCAATAAGGAAATAGATTTTGACAATGAGTTGAGGATAGCTTCTTCTTGATAGTTGCCGATGACAAAGAAACCAACTTGAAGAGCCGTCATGTTAAGGAAGTTGCATAGATGGGGATTAGTATAATTATGTATGGTGGAAAAATGGGTGGAAGCTTAATCCTGGAAATATTTTGATTTTTGTGGCTAACTGAACCAATCAAAGTATGATTATACACTCTGATTGATTCAGTGGGAAAATTATTATACTGGCAGGAATGGATTAATTGATCTTTTTTTCTTCTTTTTTGGGTAAGCTTGTATGAGATGTCAGATTTTTCGGAATTCTGTGTCAAACCTGTGGGTGATTAATTTTAGAATTTAGGTTTGCATAACATGTGCGAGATGTTTGTTTGTGCACAAACATGGTACACTCAACTTATCTGGCACTGATTTGGTTAGTGTTTCAATCATCAAACTGAGAGGAATCTAAATTTTATTGTAATGTTCATCTAATTTTATTGTTTGTGTGAAGAATGTTAATAAGCACTACTTTCTACGGTATGTAACAGACTCTTGTGAGGACATGTTGATAGAGGACTGTTACATCAGTGTGGGAGACGATGCAATTGCAATAAAAAGTGGCTGGGATCAGTATGGAATTTCATATGGAAGGCCTTCCATGAATATCATGATCCGAAACCTTGTTGTACGCTCTATGGTCAGGTGAATCCCTAACAAGGCCAATTTGTAATTTTCTGCAAACCTTTCAGCATCTTTTCCCATTGATGATCCTGGATATTATTTCTAGTTAACTCTTTTGTGCATAAATCAATCTTAGTTAACGTTGACAACTGCTTGCTAGTTTGTGTCTGTCTATGACACGTATTGAGGTCTTCATATCTTAACAATTCTTTATCAAATGAAACAGTGCTGGCATCTCAATAGGCAGTGAGATGTCTGGCGGAGTATCCAACGTCACGGTGGAGAATCTTATTGTATGGGATTCTAGGCGTGGTGTTAGGATCAAAACCGCCCCTGGACGAGGAGGATATGTGCGCCAAATAACTTATCGGAATCTAACATTTGAGAATGTCCGTGTTGGAATTGTGATGAAGACAGATTACAACGAACACCCTGATGATGGATATGACCCTACGGCACTCCCAATTCTCAAAGACATAAGCTTTACCACAATCCATGGCCATGGGGTTCGCGTGCCAGTACGTATACACGGTAGTGAAGAAATTCCTGTGAAAAATGTGACTTTTCAGGACATGTCAGTTGGTCTGACGTACAAGAAGAAGCATATCTTTCAGTGTGCCTTTGTTGAAGGCCGTGTAATAGGGACCATCTTTCCTGCTCCCTGTGAGAACCTGGATCGGTACAATGAGCATGGACAGCTGGTGAAGCATTCTGCGTCCCAGAATGTGACAGATATAGATTATGATTTTTGAGGTCTCACCTTCACTAATTTTGGGCCTTGTTCCTTTTACTAGGCCTCAATTTATGTCTGTATTACATGTTTTTTAGGAGGTTGGAGAAGTCAAGTTCCACTTTTCTTTTTTTTTTTAATTTTGTAATTTCACTTGCCTACTCCATTTTATAGCTTTCTGAAGTGGAGTTGTAAATACAGAAATTTTTCATATGCTTACCTAAGTTTACTAGATTACACATGGCGCAGTCTCATGCTTTAGGTGTTTTAAGCTTGAGAATTACTTTACACTTGAATTTGTCATTATGGTCTCATTTTTCTGCTGAGGAAGATTGGTACGTTCCTGCTCATCTCAGCATGTAATGCATAGCTGTTTCAGGCTTCAATCACATCACACTATAATTTTATATAGAATGTATTTTTGTCAATTTAACTTATATACTCAATTATTTGTGTCAAAATTAAACCACTGTATAAATATGGTCAAGAAATATTATTTTCGTGTACTTTACATTAAATGTAATGTGTATTAATGTGATTAAATAAATTTATATTCATATATATATATATCTTTTTTTAATTTTAACAGTGACTCTTTAGATGAAATCATTCAATAAAAAGTCATTCCTGTAGCACTGAGTTAAAATGTCAGAACAACACAAGTTGATCTTTTTCCTCTGATATCTGGAAGATATTTTTGAGTTAAAAAATGTCAGAACAACACAAGTTGATCTTTCTTGGAAGATATTTTTGAGGTAAGATGGCGCAACACCTTATGGAAATAGGGGTTCTACTGTGCCCTAAAGAAACGTGACAAACATGATAATATGTTCATAATTAATGTGTAAATTGGACTACTTAACTAGTACATGGAAAAGTGGACCTAGATGTGAAAAAGTGACTAAGCCCTATGATAGGAACATAAAAAGCTATTTATGTATAATTTTCTTCAATACAATAACAATTAATATATTTTATTTTTGTACAATACAAAAATAAATTATATTTTTTTACAAAAATTTTGATTTTATTAATTTTTATTTAAATTCTGTTATTAATCAAGATAATTGAAAGACATATTTTATTTTTAATAATTACTACGTGTTTATGAAAAAGAAAATTAATATTAATATGTACTTCATTTTAAAAAAAATTACTAGAGATTTTAAATTTATAAACAAAACAAAAGTAAATATTTCTTTAAAGTTAAATACATAATAACATTCATTTTCTGTTTAAAAACTATGCATGCCAATTCATAAAGATTTAAGTGTACAGCTATCTTCAATTATTAGTGGAATTAAAATAAAATTAAGATAATTAAAAATTTTATACTCATCGTATTAAAAATGAAATAGTAAATATTGATTATAGTGAACCGATTATTTCTCTAATTCTTATAATATTTATATTAATTAACGTATTATTAAATTTTAATATTCATCGATAAATTTCTGTCTTTCCTGTCAACTGAAATAAATAGAAGAACCAAATTTCACCTATAAAATACAGCAACATAGATTAAAGAAAACAAGCAGAAAACGTTAAAGTTCTTTACCAGAACCAGCTTTTTTTTTTTACAAAAAACTTTTTTTTAATTTAATCTTTATCTATTTAATTATATAGTTAAATTAAATCAAATAAGTTTAATCGCCATTATTTTTTCCTTATAACATTAATCTCTAAAACTAATTTTCAGACAGACATCTATTCAGTTATCTTCTTAAATAGATTATGAAGTTTCTTTTATCTGAAAAAAATATTTTTCTTCTATATATTGATACCTATATGAATTTATTAAATAAAAATTATATATTTAATACAAAATGTAGAATAAATAATTTTTTAAAATAAAAAAAATTCTACTTAATTAACGAAAATTAACAATTTATCTGAAATCACGTCAGTATCTAAATTATTATAATACAATTATATATTATTTTATAATAAATTTAATTTGAATTTATGTTTTACAACTTTGTCTTTTCCAACTAAAATAATTCATTGAAAATCTTATTTTATTTAAAATGAATGGTAAAAAATATAATCAATTAATATTTTCATGAAAATGTATAAATAGATTCAAATTTAACTTACGAAATTATCTCCCCAATGAGATAGATTTTAATCATTGCTAAGAGAAAGTTTAACTGTTCCCATTTTCACTTTTTGTCACCTCTTTACAAATAAATACTAGATAGATTATAAAATACAATACATGTACAATGTTTATAATGCTTACATTAATTAATGTTATTTTAGTATTTATCAATAAAATATAATTCTTTTGTATGTGCTGCATGTAATATATAAGTAGTATATCTAAATTAATTGTTGAAGAAAAGCAAAAGTCTTTGTTAAAGTAGCATGAATAGATTATAGTTGGGTGACGGCGATGAACACGGATATCACGTGGAGGTGTACAAGTAAAAACAATGAATGTATGGATGAAAAGTAGGTGTCAAAAGATAAACTAAGAACAAGCTAAGCACACCCTTAGGATTCAGTCTTCACACGTGACACTTCCAGTCATACCTCTATAATAGGTAGGTACATGAATAGAAATAGTTAAAAAAAATATATGAATTTTCATATTAAAAAAAATAAAAATCAACCTTAACTTTAAAGTTCCAATTGATAGATGTTCAATTTTTTCGAAATTCATAACATAAATGCTTTTGTTCTGATAAAATACATGAAATGAAATTACAAGAAAACTAAAAATCCCAACCATTAATAATCATGAGAAAACTCTCACGGTCTCTGTCTACTAGTGCAAAGAGAACATTTATTTTGGTATAAGATTTATTATATTTTTGTTTTTTTAAGTATATTGATTTTTCTTTTAGTTTCATTATTTAAAAAAATCGTTTAACCTTGTAAACAGAAAAACATTTCTTGTGTGGATTCTCATATATGAAAAAAAAAGTGTAAATTATTTTTTAGCGTAGTTTACGAGTAAACAAAATAATCGATATTTTATAATGTTGTGGAAAGACAAATCAAGCCATTTTCTTTAATAAAGGTTAATTATTAACTTTTTCAATATGGTATTTCACTTTTTAAATTAAACAAGTTTTGGTGTTTATTAAATTAATTTGATTTAATTAAACTGAATTAAATGCTTTTTTTGACATATCTCTGTTTCTAAAAATTTAATTAATTTAGTCTTATAATAAATGTTGAATCTAACATAGATTTATTCTTAAAAATGGAAAAATATAATTTAAAAATTGAAAATTGAAAATAACTTCATTTTAAATATTGTCTTTTTATTAACAACTTATGAAAACTTTTCAACTTACATTTTTATTTTTTAATTATTAATTAATTATGAATATTGTACTGTTGTTTAATTTGTTATGTTTATTAAATTATTTATTTATTTATTTAATGTACAGTTACAAAAGTAACCTTAACTTCAGGAGAAATTATTTACCACAAATTTTCTTAATACATATACACCCACGTGTATATGAATTAAAATTTTGATATTTTTTAAAAAATTAAATCAATTCAACTATATATTAGGTAGAACTAAGATAATTTTTTTTAAAATATAAATTATGATTTAAAATTTAAAATTTGAAGTCGATCTCAATTTAAAATGTCGCACGTTCATTATGCCGTAATAATAAATGTTAATTATTAATTTTTAAATATAACAATTATCTGTTTCAGTTAATGATTAATTATTAATGTTTTATTGTATTTTAGTTTCTTATGTTCACAAATATATTTATTCTTTTGAAATAATGTCCACGATATATTATATTCCTTGCTTACCTATATTAAGGCATTAAGATATCAATTTTTTATTTTCCAAATTGATAATTTAAATCTTCTAGATAGCATGACTTCTATTTGAGTATTTATTTTACTATTTTTTCAAATGAAGTTGCATTTGCAGTTTATTAATTATGTTTTAATAAAATTTACTTGTTTTGTTAAGTACTCATACCAATCATATTAAAATTGACACCACTAACAAATATAGTATGTGGTATTTCATTATTAGTCTGTATAATATATAATATATAGATATATAGTCCGTATAATAATTGAACACACGGTTTGTTCATATGATCCTTGCCTCTGGCGTGAGCTGTTTGGCGGTGTCAGAAAACAATAAAGTAAGGCATCCACATTAATGACACTGACCCACGAAACGCAGTGTTCAAAAGCCCGGGCCCAGCCCAGCCCAGCCCAGAGGAACCCAACCATGGACTTGCCTAGGGAACGCAACGACAAACTTTGTGCTGCCGTTTCACCACGCAAACAACACGTGGTCCAAACCACCCTTAAGCATACCATAAATAAATAAAACAAAAAAAAAAGAGGAATATAACAATAAAGCAATGTCAAAGTCCACTGCAAGTGCAATGCAAGGTTGTAGGTCATAGGAGGCAGCCAAGTAAAGAACCAAAGCATTAAAAAAATAAAATTAAAAAAAAACACCCATTTATTCCTCGTGCTTCAATCTCATTTTCCCTCCTCCTTCAATTAAAAATTCTCACCTCCATATATATAACACAACAAACCCTTCCGCACCAACATTAACAACGCATCAACTTCGTGTCGTTTCTTCTCTTCATCTCTGTGTTCCTAAACCACTATCGGATTTCTGATTCTCTGCTGCGTTCATTTTACTTTGTACGGCTTAAATGTCGACCTCGTCGGAGTATTCAGTATTTTCCGGCAACCGGACGGCTAAGTCGCCGGCGGAGAAGTCCACGTTCTCCCAGACTTGTAGTCTATTGAGCCAATACCTCAAGGAAAAGGGTACCTTCGGAGACCTTACCCTCGGGATGACATGCTCCGTCGAAGCAAACGGTATGAATTTCATTTTATTTCCCAATTTACCCTAAATTCTTTATTATTATTATTATTATTATTATTATTATTATTTCCCTTTTTTTCGTGAAAACGTGAGTTATTATTTTTTAATTATTGGATAAACCTTTTTTGGGTTGGGTTCAATGTTTGCAACGGTTTTTAATTGCTCAAGGTACTTGGATACTTGTGAAAACGGGACTAGTATAACTTCATGGTTTTCAAATTTCCCTTCTTTTCCGGAGAGCAAATAGTGGTATCGTAAGAGGGAAGATGAGAAGATAAAGAAAAAAACGTGTTTTGCAATTGGATAGGAATTCTAACTGTCCAGATATTTTATCCGTGAAATGGTACGAGTAATTCTCTATTAAAATTGAAAGAAAAATAAAATAAATGGTGTGGAAATGGCTATATAACAGAACTATAGCATGTGTGTTCCTTACTTGTTTTGTACACGAGTTCCTTATCCTTCGTGTTTCACAGGTTCTCCTTCTGAAACAACGTGTCACCCTGCAACAACAACAACAACCATGGAGTTGTTTCCCACCTTCTTGACTCAACGGAACCCTTCTGCTACTGTGGATTTCCTCTCCCCCGCTCCTGCATATCCTCACTGCTCAGAGCTTCCAACTATGGTTAACAAATCAAGGTGTGTTCTTGTGTTTGTTTAATTGGTTCGCAAGTGAAGTACCCTTTTGTGTGGAACCAAATTAATGAATCATTACTGCATATTTAATAAGTGTTCTGGTTTTTTGTAATGATCTACAGTGATTGCAAGGCTGTGGAGAAGGAGCCTAAAGCTGCTCAGATGACAATCTTTTATGCTGGACAAGTGGTTGTGTTTAATGATATTCCCCCGGAAAAAATGGAGGAGATAATGGCACTGGCCAGCAAGGGAATGTCCCAAAGCCCAAACTATGCTCATACTAGAAACCACCAAGGAAATCATACTTCCTTTGCTTCTAATGGCCCCCCTCAACCACCCCCCATACCAATTGCTCGTGGTACTTTCTCTTACTTTTCATCTCTACTGTTTTCAGATGGCCAAAGCTAATCAATTGTATATAAACCTTTTGTTCTGATCATACTTTTCGGTTCTGTGTAGATCTTCCAATTGCCAGGAAAGTTTCACTCCATCGGTTTTTTGAGAAGAGGAAGCATAGGTAAGAAGACTCTTGAAATAAAGTATCGTTTGATTTAGGCCCTTGTGGTCTTTTTCCATAAAAATAAGAAATAAAAACGAAAATGAATTGGTCCAAAATTGTCTCAGTGTGTGAATATTTCATTTCTTGTTTGTAGAATTCAAAAATAAACTTTTAAGCTCCTATTAGAGATTGATTATTTGAATTTGAAACAGTCTCTATCAGTACCAACCTTTTGTACATGACATCTGAAACCTATTTTCATAGGAAATGAGGAATTAATCTAAAGCATTCTCTGGTTTTTGTTTTATGGAAAAATATATGTATCAATTTTCATGTCAAAGGATAAAGTAATCCATTGTGCAAATTGAATTTCCTCTTTTCATGCAGCAATTGTTAAAGTTATTTTGGCCTGATCCATTAATTTTTGTTCTTTTTTACTGTGTTTGCAGAATTGCTGCCAATGCGCCATATCAAATGAACAATCCCAACTCTGCTCCAAATAAGCACGCCTCAGAATCCATTCCATGGCTTGGATTTGGTGTTCCATCAAAACAGATCTGATGGAAATTGCAGTTTTAAGTAGTTTTAACCATTTTTTTCTTCTTTGTTTGATTTGCTAGCTCTTTGTGGTGTAAGTTTCCACACTACTTTGACTATGACAAATCTAACATTAGTAAAACTAGTAAAGTATTAGATGAAGCTTAATATTTGCCCTGAGTAGTATTTCAGAATCTTGTGTTCAGTATATTGCATAGTACTTTGTTTTTAAATAAATAATTTTGATAAATTTCCTAGTTGTAACAATCTCTTAGCCAGTATTGCACGATCGAAATTTACAGCCATAAATAACATAACAATGATCAGATAAAAGTAGGATGGTGTATAATTAAATTATTTATTTTATCATAAAAAAAATATTTATGTTACAAATAAATATTTGAAATCCTTTAAATTTCACCAACAAACTTATGAATAAGTTATCATTTGATCAAAAAAATATTGAACACGTTTAATTAAATCATTTATAATAATATAAACATTAATTTGTAACCAAAAGAAATCAACTCATCTCAAAATAAAGTGCCTACCTCGTGGGTTTTGCATTGAGTAGTTTATTTGTTCGTGCATTCTTTCACGCCCCTCAGATTTTGGATCCCCCACATTCAAACCTTTGAAGATTCCCTAATTACTTAATTTCATAGCTAGACATTATATATATATACACACCACATTACATGGCACGGTCCTTGTAACTTCCTAATGCTTTCTTAAAATATTACCATGAATTAAACCTTTATTGACTACAATTTATTCCTTTATTCACTATAATTTACGCATTTATTTTGAAGAACAATAATTATATAGATTATACTGTTTTTATTATTATAGTTAAAATTTAAATATAATCACAATAGTTAGAATAAAAATAAACTATTTTAAACATGTTTTTTATAATAAGAATAATTATTATAATATTATAATATATATAGACAAACACTCGTATATGTGTGTAAATTAGGTTTCCTTCATGTCTCTTTAAAAAATTTTATATCATTTCTATTATCTTAATTTATCTATAATAATAATCTATAAAAATATCCTTTTAATGTACACATTTCATACCCCTGTTTTATTTTTAATTATAGCTTAATATTATAAAAAAAAAAGAAAAAAATATAAACTACTATATCTTAAAAATAACTGCATACTACAAATCACTAACTATTATCTTTATTTAACTAGTTTTTATTTTATTTTTTAAAATACAAAAATATGAAAGGACTTTTTTTCCACTAATAATATTTAATAAAGATTCTCCAATTTAGTGTACAAAACTTATTTTTCTATTTTATTATTGATAATGTTTTAAAATTATAATACAAAATTCACAATAAAAGTACGAATGTAAAAGGAAATAAAAAGAATTAAAATATAATAAATAAATAAATTAACAAATACTGCGACCAAAGTCCCACATGAGTTTTAAAATGAAAAGTCATTAATCATTAGCCAAGTTTGAAACCACAAACAAAACATCACTCTACAGACCAAAATAGGCAGATTGTAATCAAACTACATCTTTTCAAGATCTCTCATGGTCTTACAATAATACACGACTTTCTGATTCATTACTATTTTATATGTTTGTTTGTAATGTGAATTTATACATGTTTGAGATAGAAGATCTTTTATCTTACTTTATCTTTCTATATATGTATCACAATTAATATATAATTTAATATCTAATTAATTATAATATGTTTTATTGTAAATTTAGACTGTGATCTTATTAATAAATGAATGTCTATAAGAAAACTTAAAAAATATACATGATAGTGTGTCAAGGTAAAAAAAAAAATCATAAGACCAAAAGACTCACATAAACAAAAGTTTAAATTAAAAAAAAAAAAATCAAAACTTGTGGACTATACATTTTTTCTAAAAATAATGTAGTTAAAAGTGTGACTTTATTAACTTAATAAGTTTAATTTGATCGGCAAATGGTGTAATGTTGGTAAACTCAATATGGTATGAGTTTCTTATGTGATATAATTTTGCCTGTGGTTAGTGTAAAGTTAAGTTAAATTAGTGTAATTTTTTTTACTAAAACTACATAAAGTTTAAAAAGAACAAATAAAAAGTTGAAGATAACTTAATTGAGAAAAAAAAAAAAAAACATTTCGTTAAGATTAATTGAATAGATGCCTCGATTAAGGTTGTTGAAAAATATTTTTTGCGAGATCAGTCAAAGATACTCTAATCGATATCAAATCAAAGATATTCTTATAAAAGTTGAATCAAATATGATATAATTTGATTAAGACAAAAATATTGTGACTAAAATTGAGTTTATAAAATGTATGATTGTCAACCTTGGATCAAAATGTCTTAATCTCATCTGGAAGAAAATTGTCTTAACCAAAGTTGATTTAAATATGCATAAGATTAGTCAAAATATACCGCAATCAAAATCAATCAATTGTCTTGAACAAGGTTGAGAAAATTTTGTTTGAATCAAAATCAACCAAATGATGTAAAAGTTATTTTTGCTGAAATTAAGTAAAAAATAGTGGAAAATATTTTATAGAGCCAAGCATGCCCCCAACCTAGTTACAGGCTTGAAGATAAATATAAATACAACATATAAGATGGAACAAAAAATGTTCTTAATGATCTTACAAAAAACAATACTAAATATTGGATGGGTATAATGGAATTAAAGTTACACCGGCTTAATTACATAAAAATTTATACTAACTTTTAACATTAACTTACTTTATCATAAAAATGTCCAAATATAAATTAATTTCATTATGATTATGTTTACACAATTGATTTCATTTAAAATTAGCTTGGTCAAATTTGATGCGAACGAATATCCGTCATATCTGATTTTGAAAAAAATAAAATAATTACTCAAACGCGATGCCAAACTGGTTTTCTCGTATAACCAAATGAAAAAAGAAGAAAAGAAAAAAAAAAAAGGCAAAGTTTAGACTTTACACTGTTTTAATATTAAATACACTTCAAACCGTGTTGGGCTTAACTTGAAGGAGTGAGTATTAGAGAGGAACACGTCTCTCAAATTAAAAATATTTGCTTTTGGTTGCTTATGATTAGTACACATCTAACAACCCAACCAAAACCACTCTTCTTTTCTTACTTTAATTAATTATAAAAAACCATTGCTTAGGTGTTAGTTGCGAGGTTAATTGTTTATCATCCTGCATGATATGCTGAATTAAATGATTAGTCGAATGTTTAAAAAATATGAAAGTCGGAATGTGTAAGTTGTAAACAAAATATTCATTTAAATTACAAGTAGTTACTTAATCCATATAAATTAAGGTTTCTACTTCACAATTTCTAAAATATAGTAAAACATTTGACCTTTCTTACTATAATTTATACATATAAGACTACTAAACAAAGCTGAGATTGAGACATTTTAGCACAAACAACTTTTTTTTTCAACACTTTATTTAATTATTATATTATTTTTTTATTTAAATTCATGTTAGATATCACTATAAATTTTGACATTTCAGTTAGACTGACACTTTAAAGATTAACAATTATATGTAATGATATGACATATTATTAAAAGATACAGAATTATAGGAGATTAAGCTAAATCCACGACAAGAAAAAAATGACAAATACTCCTAAACTAAGCTAAACAAAATGAAATAGAGTGAATTGATACCTATTATAAAAAAAGGTCTAATTTAATAATAACAGGTAAATCATCATACCATTTAAAATCTAACTTATCATCAATACTCAACCAAGTCAGCTTGTTAGCACAATGATTTCCCTCACGAAATATATGAAAAACTTTAAACTCAATATCTTTATACACTTTTTCCATCTCCCTCTCAAAGACCAAGGAATGGGATTAAACGAACTAAATGCTTGACAAAGCAGAAAAAGAGTCACACTCAAGCTGAATACGTATGAAGTTTTTGTTCCAAGCAAACTCAAAAGCCAAAATGACTCTTATAACCTTAGTATATAAAGACTTTTGTAACCCAAGAAAAGAGGAGAAACTATCTATATATTCACTCATGCTATCACACAAAAAATACCTGCACATGCTGAAAAATCCAAATACCTTCTAACAACACTATTGTTGACCTTCACCCAATTGATATGAAGAAATTCTCAAATAACCTGAATAGTAGAGATATTTTTCTAACAATGTATGGTGATATAAAAAACTCCAAATAAGAGAAGTCATCATGTTATTGCACATATGTTTCTTGAAAAAATTATCAATTATTTTTATGAAACCTTTAACAATCTGGAGCCAAATAAATAATAAAAACTTTAACCGTATGGAGCCACATAGATAAAAATGTTTTATTGAAATTTCACATAATTTTCATCCTCCGTATCAATTGGGTGAATATCTAACATTCAATTATTATATTGACTTATGTGGGTACGTTTATAGTTTTTTTAACATTACGTTATTTTTCAAATTTCTCTAATGTGTTAAAAGTTGTAAGTAGTTTTTCTTTTTGGTTCATTAAAAAGTTCAGAGGAGTTGCTAGTGGTTGTAACTGGTAAGTAGTAATGTATGTTTAGTGGTGAGACCTTGTTTCAATGTAGTATAGCATGGCAACAAAGTCATATTTCAAGGTTTGTTTGCTATTTTCATGAATGTTGAGGTAATTACAAAATGTTTACTTTTTCATTTCAAGTTTTATAATATTGTTTTCATGACATTTATTTATTTATTTATTTATTATTATTATTATTATTATTATTATTATTATTATTATTATTATTATATGTTTAGCACTGGAGTAGGATAAAAAGAGATATAAATGCTGATAGAAAAAGGATATATAAATAATTCATTTTAATGCATGAAGACTTTCAGATGGAATTATTGACATTAACAAAGGGCAGTAGGAGAAAAAAAAATAATGAAAATCATTATCTCATTTAGAAATAGTTTGATTTTTTTTTCTGTTATTGATGCAATCACTACATCAAATATTAATTTTGTCCTTGTTGTTACTATAATGTGGTATTGAGATAACTGTTTACATGGCACTTGTATAATTTGTACAATTTGTATGAAATGAAGTAATCATGGGCAATATTAGATGAAGTAAAGATGTTTCTTAACATGAATATTGACTTAACAATGAATGATTATGGGAAAATGTTTTACAAATAATATTTAAATTGTTTTGGAGTTGTAGTTATGTTTTCACAACGTCCTTAGTATTTATTTTGTTTTGTTTATATTATGTTAGCATTATCACATTCATGTTATATGTTTTATGCACAAATATTTACAACTTAAAGATAAGTTAATGAAATGAGATAGAAGAATTAATTTTTCAATTAGGATTTGTTATTGTTATACTTACGTGAGACACATCTAACAATCAATATGAAAAGAAAATATTAATTTTGTTGGATCATGAAAGATGTGTATACAAAACATGATGATTGAGAATGAAAAATAAGATTATTCCTTTTATGACAAAGGATGAGTAATGAAGTAATCATGTTAGACTCATCAATCACAAGTTGTTAATGTAAGGACCGGACTTCCATATATTAAAATTATTTGACAAAAAAGAAATATATAATTAAGCCAAAAATATTATCCTCAAAATAAAAGAGTAAGTGAAAAAAAAAATTACAGGGACAAACAAGTATATAATATAAGGTATGAGCTCGGATTTAAAATAAAAATACAATATTTGATAAAGTTACTAGAGTGTTATATATTTATTCATTGATATAAAGTGAATTGTACATCAAAAGATGTGAGTGATATGTTTATTAATTAACATATAATGAACAATGGATATGTTTATGCATTAATATAGAAGAAATAACGAATACAGTGCATAGTACTAGATACAATGCTTTAACCATAAATATTATTTGCATAATTTTATTTTTCATATACTTCACGTGACCAACTTGTGCATTTTCACTATTATAATTTCTTCACAAAGAACATGTGACTTGATGAACTTAATATTAGCTTCTATGAAAATACTTACCAAACTGCTTGCAAAAAGACAACACATATAAAGTGTGATTGTGATCTCTTAGTGAAAATTGATCTTTTATCAACAAAAGATATTAGTTTCAACTTATCGCTATCCTGAATCTGTAACCCTAAAGGTGCAGAAAGAATTATTGTAGGTGTAGAAAGAAAAAGGCTTTTAATAGGGTTTGGTGAGTTCTTGGGCAGAAAAGTCCATAAAGTATCTAGAAACAAAATGTATGGGTGGTCCTCTCAATAGCTTATCCTCTCTCTTAATTAATTAGTATTTTTGGAAGAGCTTTAAACTTAAGTTTAAAAGGGGAAGTGTGTCTGAGACTAGGTCCCTCCAAATCCAGTATACCATCCTTCTTCGTTTTTAGCTTGTCTCCTTCTCTCCTTTCCCCTCCCTTTCGAGGGTTTTTATTTTTCTTTTCTTTTTTCCCTTTCTCTTGTTTTTCAGTTTTCCTTCCATTTTCTTTCAATCCCCATTTCCTCTTCCTCTGCAACCCTAACCCTAGAATTCAAGATGCAGCAACAGAGGTTAAGGCAGCATGCCATGATGCAACCCTCTCTCTACCACCACCCCGCTCTCCTTACTCCTCCTCAGGTTCCTCTTTTCCTTCTCTTCCTTTATTTTTCACATTTTTTTTTATTTTTCTCCATAGTACTTATAATTGATATTTTCAGCTTAATTCTCCTCAGTATTTATCGTTTTATATCCTTTATTACTGCGTGCTCTTCAATTTCCTGCTAATGATAAACTACCAGTTTTCTTTATGCTAGATATATACTAGTGATTTTAGTGGCGCGAATTTTTTTGTCGTTTTGGTGTTTTGTTTACTAGTTGAGACATTAGGTATTTCTGTGGTTTGTAAATGCTTTTTGTTTGATTAGATTAGTTGAGAGGTGAGTGTATAATTTTGCTTTTAGGAACTTTTTTTTTTCCCCTTTTTTCTTTGTTTTTTTACATTTTTATTTTGCAGATAGAGCCTATCTTGAGTGGAAATCTGCCACCTGGCTTTGATTCGAGTACATGCCGCAGTGTGTGAGTGTTAATAGACATTTTATTTTTATTTTTTTAAGTTAATATCTTCAACTGTTGTTTGCTTATTTTGGTTTAGTCATTTTTTTTTTCCACTTTAGGTGCCTTATTTAACTTGTTGACTTCATTGCCTAAGAGATTATACTTAGCTTGAATTTTTTTTTTTTTAATTTTATTGTTGGTCTCTGTTTTTTGTTGCAAGTAAATCCAACTCGTTTTGTCCTCGGGCTTATTGACTTAATCTTTTGCTCTGTATGTTTCATTTAAATATCTAACCACTTTTGAGTATATGCAGTTATGTCGGCAACATTCATCCCCAGGTTACAGAACCCCTTCTTCAAGAGCTTTTTTCGGCAGCAGGCGCCCTTGAAGGATGCAAGCTTATTAGGAAAGAGAAGGTTAGCTTGGTTCTTACTATATAATTTTATCTTCAAATAGAGGATAAAGTGAAGGACTGATAATGTTTGATAGAGTTCATGATTCCCTTTAGCTTCTTGTAGTGCATGACAAGTAGTATATTCACCAAAAGGTATTTGGCTAGATGATAGGTATATGTCTTTGCATGTTATCTGCTTTTCTTGTGTCATTTCAATTTTTGATCATGATGATCTCTGCACTATTTTGTCTTCTACAGTCATCCTATGGTTTTGTGGACTACTTCGATCGCAGTTCTGCTGCATTTGCTATTGTAACTCTCAATGGGAGGAATATGTATGTGGGATCGTATTTTTGACTTGTAGTACAAGTTTTATTAATTAATATTTTAACACAAACACATGGCCTGCAGTTTTGGGCAGCCTATTAAGGTTAACTGGGCTTATGCTAGCAGCCAGAGAGAGGATACCTCAGGTTATGTTCTTGTTAATCTTGTACTGTGAGGTGATTTTATTGTGCTTTGTTTTATAGAAAGGGAAATTGACCTTTTTCTCTTCATTTGGATTCAGGTCACTTTAATATTTTTGTTGGTGACCTTAGTCCTGAGGTCACAGATGCGACATTGTATGCTTGCTTCTCTGTATATCCTAGTTGTTCGTAAGTTTTTATGTACCCTTCTATTTTCTTTCTCGTTGCTTGTCCGTTTTGTGGTTTACTAGAGATATTTTTTGAGAAGTGCAGATACCTGAATGTATATGTAAATCAATTCATATTTGTAGTGTGATGATGCGAATTTTGGTATTTTGGTTACAGTGATGCAAGGGTAATGTGGGATCAGAAGACAGGCCGTTCCAGGGGATTTGGATTTGTTTCTTTTCGGAATCAGCAGGCATGAAATCATTGTCTTATTTCTACATTTGTTAACTTACAGTCTTTGTTTTTTTTTTTTTTTTTTTGTTTTCTGTTTTAATGGTGGGATGTTTTTTTCTGTTTTTATATTTATTAGGATGGTCAAAGTGATATAATTTTTTTTTCTTTTCATATCATTTTTGTAGTGTAA
>Ga0099825_1002063_pt1 | contig 26420 bp, 13 predicted proteins | sample SiratroredBW_FD_76838 | JGI IMG/M metagenome (GOLD analysis project Ga0099825, IMG submission 76838) | Root nodule microbial communities of legume samples collected from California, USA - Siratro red BW | ecosystem: Host-associated > Plants > Roots > Nodule | place: USA: California | collected... | reverse complement strand
GTGTGGTTATGAGTAAAGAAAGGAAGATAAGGAGGGGGGATAACCTTCAATTTATGAAGGCTGTTCCACTTTAAGACCAATTCTATTCAATATGAAGTGAAAATAAATCCCGAGAATTTGACAACTTGTACCTGATAAAATTTGAGCAACTGTGGTCTCTTCTTCTTATATGTTGGAGTGATAAGGTCACGTTCCATGTCAAATGGAATCGGGTCAAGATGAACTGCCTTTATAAACTCGAAACCTTTCAACTGCCAAATACACATTTCACCATCCCACATAACTTCAGGACATTTTACACGTAAGACAAGATCATTTAAAACAAGTGCTAGACCAAACAAAATATTTCTTGTTAAATATTATTACTACCTAACAATAGTTATTTTCTTATATTTGAAAAATATACCGTGTATGTGAATTTTAAAGAATCTCGATAGTTGTACAAAACAACTTTAAATTGATGTGAAATTTTATCATACACACAGATACTCCAAATATAACAATTTAGATATGATAAGAAAAGTGAACTAAATAAAAAGAATACCTTCTTTGCCTTTCCAATCTTTGAGAGCTCTTCAAGTATGTAACTTTTTGCTCTAGCATCTTCACAAAGAGAATTGAAGTCCATGGATATACCATTTTCTTGTGCCCATTGTTCAAGTGCTTCCTTTCTGGGATTAACAACGGCAACAAGGAAGGCCTCGAAACTGTTTCCGTAAACCCATATCTGAAATAGAAGACAAAAATTTTATATCTTCACGGAATAGAACATTTTCATCTCATTCAACGAAGCTAACCTTGTTTCTTTTTTGCACTGGACTAAAACTTTTGACATCATTATTCATTTATATGTCCGTATGTTAGAACAAATAATAGTAAAGATACATGCCCCAGGACTTGTCTTGTCTCTTTATCATACCGAACTACAGAATGTGGACACAAATATAGATCAACAAGCATCAATACCAGGGAACATGGGACTATGGTCAACATAGAAGGGTACTTGATGATGTGAAATTTTTTTTACTGTCAAAGAAAATCTAGCAAGAAGCTAATGCAATTTGAATGTGTTTACTGATGAAAGAAAAATATCAAACTTGAGAGAAGGTTAGTTGGCCACGATTGTTCAAAAAGTTTTGTAATTCTATCATACCCCACTGAGGTGATCAGCTCTAGTAGTATATGAGTAACATTTGCTAATCTTCTACATATTTTTCGAACTGGATATCAGCAATAAATTCGCTACAAATTAGGACAGCAAAACCATCGGAAGGAATACGGTTCTCAGGACTTACAGATTCAATAGATGAAACTTGACCATAAATGTTCTCCAAGTTTTCGACAGCAACATATTCTCCTTGTGAAAGTTTAAATATATTCTTTTTCCTATCAATAATTTTCATGCTTCCATTAGGTTGCCACTCTCCGATATCCCCTGTTGAATGTATCATTCGTGAATAAAAGAACTGTAACCTAGCTAATATAAGAAACTATCTATAAACCTCAATTTTGAATAACACAATAAAATAACCTGTATGGAACCATTCATCGATCAGAACCTCTTTGGTGAGGTCTTCCCGTTTGTAGTACCCTGAAAACAAGGTTTTACCCTTTACACAAATTTCTCCTCTTGGTGTGCTTGCTAGGGCATCATATCCCATTTCAGGAACAGATTCAAGGCACACATCAACATTTGGTACAGGAGGGCCCACTGTTCCAAGCATTTCCATTTCATTTGGTAGTGAGACAAAGGTTCCCGCGCAGGTTTCAGTCAGGCCTATTCTCATGTTAAAAGGAGCACCAAGTAAATAAACCATGTTATTAACGAATTCAAAAATGCAACTTTAATAGCTATTTGACAAATATAAAATGGCTATAAATGTTTTGAATTGAAAGTAGTAAGAAATTTTTACGTAATTTAAATTCATTTAAAGTAAATCTGTCAACATTTACAAGTTAAATATCAAATGAACTAAATGGTAAAGAAGGAAACTCTTCGTTTAAAAATATACATTTAGTTTTTAAACCAATTTTGGATTTTCTTTCGAATTCCCTTGCTACGCTATCATATACTATCTGCTTTCTCAAATTTTACTTGATTACAACAAGGGAACAATTTTAAAACTGGCGCCATTCTACCTAGTTTTATTTTGAACTGTGACAAACACTCCTTAAAATATTATAAGATATGTAATCCTCAGTTAAAAATAAAATACCACTATTTTCTTTGAAAAAAAAAATAATTTCAACCAAGAGCATACGTTGTTTGTGTCACCATCACATGGAAATCAAATTAATAACATTTTTTTTAAAAAAATTATAGCATGGTATAAGTTTGATTTTCATATTTAAAAAAGAACATACCATATCCTTGTAAAACATGAGAACAAGTCACCACCCGTAAGTAAGCTTCCACATGTGCAGATAACGGTGCTGCTCCAGACAAAATAAGACGAACTCTACCTCCTAAACCCTGCTTTACCTGATCAGGTAGTAAAATCATGATTAGGAATAAAAATCCTGTAATACTGAGTGGCCTGGGAGGTCAAATTTATAAATTTTACTACCTTCTCAAATACAATTTTATCACAAATAGGGGATGCCTCTCCATGCGTGAACCCTTTCTTCATGTTATTTAGCTTACTGAAATCAAATTTCGGAATTTGCATTATTAGAATATTGCAAAGCTAATTATGAAAAAAAAAAAAAAATATATATATATATATATATATATATATATATATATATATATATATATTGAAGTGCCCACTAAGAGGCCACAAGAGATTTAAACACAACATAGTAAAAACTAATATTAATCTAATATAGTTTTGTAAGTGCAATCAAATGAAAGCAATCTTAGTTCCATAACAATCATACAAATAATCCACGACAGTTTTTCTGCATGTTCATGATTTCACCCGGACTCGAGTAATTATTAACAAAAACAGCACTTACTATGAATAAGCACAGTTAAATAATGTCTTCTTCAAGAAGCCTCCTGAAGAAATCTTCTGTGTCAAACCTGTGTTCCAAATTGGGATTAAGATTCATAATCCAATTTTCTCCATGTTGGGAGGGGTAGGAAGAAAAATGGAAAATAAAAGCAAGAAAAATGCTACTCCAATAATAAAACATTGTAGAGTAGCTTTCTTTACAGAAATAAAAATTTGACTATCAACACTATATGATCATGGGAAGATCATCAAACTTGTCAGCAATCACCAACTTTTCAAGAGTTTACCTGAGTACACTCTATCAAGCACACGGGGAACAGCACAGAAAACAGTTGGTTTTAGTTCCCCAATATCTTCAATTAGCAATTTGACATCCTACAGTAATTGTGTAAATGATGGTTATATTACCAATCCAGAGTTCAATTATCATATTAAATCTCCATTCTGTAATGACAGATATACTACATATACTCACCCCACGCCAGAAACCTATTGAAGCACCATGCCATATGAATGTTTCCTCAATGACCCTATCAAAGATATGTGCAAGAGGAAGGTATGATATGTACACATCCTTCTCAGTCAGCTGCAAAGAAGGAAAGAAGAGGGAGACTATGAGAGTCAAAGAAAGGATAGCTATGCATTCAGTATCCTAAAACGTAAAATGAAATTGTATATTCATGTATTTCTGAGTATAGAGCAGGAGTTGTGAAAGAAAACAACATACTCGTTCATTGACACTCTCCAACAGTCGCTTAACCCCGGCTAAAAGAGTAATAATACTCTCATTTGATATCAACACTCCCTTGGGGTCACCAGTAGTTCCACTAGTATACATTATGGTACAGATGTCACTCCTTTTCTTAATTGGAAGATCATAACTCTGATTTTGACCCTGTGGCAGATATTAAAAATTGAATTAGGAACGGGAACCACAAAATACCGAAGAGGTGAAAGACATGGTCACTTCCTACAGGCATGACTGAATTTAACTAGAAAAATAAATTTGGATGTATATGTAACTATAAAATTGCTCCGACCAAATACTCCCCAAGTTTCCATTTACAATATCATCCTTGTTTTTTCATTTCCATTGCACAAAAAATTATATTCGTTAATGGTTTTCTATATGTATTATGCCAACTGTAGGTGGATCAAGCTTGTGAGACAATATTTTTCTGTGTAGTATTACAAATGTAATTGTCGAAGGTGTGCTTTCGTTTCTATTTTACAACTTTCTAGATGAATAGTATACGAAAAGAATAACCCACCACTTCTAAAAATTCATCCCACGAATATATTGTCAACCCAAACTTCTCAGCTTCTTGCTTTTGTTCAGGGGTAACCTTTCCGAAGCTTACAATTGCTGTAACGAAGATGTAAAAGTGAAATGATTCTACTAAAGCATAAGCATTTTAGGAAAGAAAGGACAGAATCAACAAAACTTACTCTTGAGATACTTTGCTGCATTTGGAAATGCCTTCAATAGCTAAAATGTTTCAAAAACAAATATATGGGTCAGACTGACTGTTTACATAAGATTGTACAAAACTCTCTATTCTTGCCTAACAATTAAACTAATTCAAAATAAAGCATTTCAATAGAAGAACCTCGGGTATCTTCTTTTCTTCTGCAAATGCAATTGAGACCTCTGCGTGGCATATAATAAACTCTACAGCTCCAGCACCTATTTCATTTCAAGGAGTGTCAAAGAAAATGATAATTACAAGTTTAGAAATTGAAAAACAAACAACTGTAAAATGGGATATTGTTTCTGTAAAATAGGATATTGTTTATGCACCATTTTAATTTACCGCATTGCAATAAATTTTTAAGAAAATATTTTTTCTGTTAGAAAAGTTATCAGAATTTAGTTAAGGGACGGGTTTCAGTGGAAGTTCTTTACTTCATTTTTCAAAAGGACTTTGTTCATGAATTAGGTGAGAAATTCAAAAGGTTACAAATTAGTGAACTTATTTGTTGGGAAAAAAATACGATAAAATACGCAAAAATAGATACAAAAGGTTGTGATAAATGCTTGAATTTAGAACTTAATTTTTCAAGATGTAATACTGTACATAAGTTTCTCAAAAGTTCATAAATTAGGGAATTTGTTATTTGTTGGTAAAAGTTACAAAAAAAATGTCACGTGGCCACCAATGTTGCAACATCAAAGCTTTTGAGATTATTGTTCCTTAATAGCAACTCTTGGTACAATAATAGATTACAAAAGCAAATTTTAATTGCATTTGAGTATAAGCATCACCATGGTGTAGAAACATGATAATGAAGCGGTGACATACCCAAGGTATCATATAAAGGAACACAATAAAGTCCATGAGCATTGCAGGCCTGCAATTATTTGCCAATATGTTAAAAACCATTGAGTGAAAGAAGCTAGTTAAGCAACATTATTGTTAGGTGAGCAGGGATACCCATAACTGGCACAATATAAGCATACCGAAATAATTAAAGAATTGGAACTCTCTGCAGAGAGTAGATATTCAATATAAGAAACGAAGCTTCAATCCAGAAATATGTTATTCTCCTTTAAGCTCAATAAGGACTAAAAAACTAACCACCAAAGAAACAACAAAGTAGATATAGAAATAATAACAAGTACTCGACAAAAAATACAAGCAAACATCAACATATGAATACTGCAGAAAACTGCAACATACAGAGTGACTCCTTCCCAGCGAGCAGCAAAAAATTAAGATGGAAAAATTAAGATAAAATTTACCTCCATGCTCATAATCCATTCTGCAGAATTGGCACCGTAAATACCACATTTTACACCCTGCAAACCAGTAATATATGAATTAAGCTCAAAAGAACAAATTGCTGGAAAATCATATCATATGCAAAAAATGATTTCAAAACATATAAACAAGGATCCAATATGCAAACTTATGTGCAAAAAGGAAATCTGTCACATGCTAAGCACTCCAAAATGATTCTCAAAAACTAGCCCATAGAATAAGCCCGAGTTACAACTATTTTCATCATATCACTAGACAAAATATGATCTCGAACAAATACCCATAGCGTTGATGATTGAACAGCTTGAGCATAAAGTTCACAAGAGTGAACATCTGGGAGTGGTATGATAATCACCAAATAACAGGCGACCCAGTTTAGAATTTGGGTTTGAACTTAACTTAGTCCCAAAAGTTAACTCATAATATGATGGTTGTCATCCAATAAATACCCTATTTCAGTTATATAATAACAAGTCAATATGAGATCTCAACCCAATTCATGCTCGTACAAATATCAACATTGCAAAGCAAGGTTGTCAAATTCAAGAATCTTCATAAACTCGTAGAATTTCTGTACACTCGCAATAGTTACCTAAGATAAAAATAAGATTAAAAGAATCTATTGATGACAACAATGCTTACATTAATACTTTTAACACAATAATAATTCAATATTTCAACTAAATGATAAAGAAAAGTAGCAGACCACAATAATAGAGTATGATATTATATTAGTGTTAAATACAATTAAGCTTGAATAAATTATCAAATCTAACAAAAATTCATAAAAGCATAAGTTCTTAAAGTGAAAACATTTAAAAAAGGAGCTAATTTCTTCTAATAGTTTTATCCCTAATAAAATATGGTTAGTGTGGTCAATGAATGACAAAAACTACGTTAGTTTCATACTCAATTGACTTGAGATTTTAAAGAGTTTGTCTGAGTTTTACTCTTTCATAGAGTTAACTCGTTGTCTTTACATAGGACTGTAAACTCTTAAGAGATTAAGAGTTAACTAGAAAGTCTCACAACATTATCAAGAACATGCAGCATTTCAAATATGTAAAAGGTATGAAACCATGTTAACTGCACATTAGTCTTGTTTGTAAATAATGAAAAAGTGGACAATCCAACATGTACTTTGAATCCAAGAATTTGGGATAACGTATAAATACTACTTAAAGAACTGGGGAAAATGCTTCATTTTTTGGTAACAAAGACATGGCTGACTTACTTCTCCATAACCACAGCTGCGGATGGAATTCCCAACTTTAATCACCAGGTCATATACTTCTTTGTATGTTAACCACTTGTACTTACCTGCCTGTAGTGTCACAAAAAAGAAATGTGCATTCAAGTCAGTTAAAACACAAAAAAGGTCAAGAAATGTCAAGAAAATTTCTAGAACAAAGGACTCAATCGGTAGACAAAACTTCACCTTCCCATCCACAATTTCCCGACGACCAAGCATTTGACTAGTTGGATATTTCTCGACAGACATTCTGCAAAAGTACAACACACTCAGAATTGAATTGACTAATATTTGATCAATACAAGCCGTAAGTTCGGTTGAACGTAACAGAGATCTGGATCAACACATGCTGTGGACCAGGTCCTAAATCAAGTAAAATTGAACCAAATGTTCAAGTCATCTCCATGCACATGAAAATCTCATCAACATTTATTAAAGTATCGGAAAAAAAAAAAAAAAACAAGACACCGACAATACAGGCTCTGGTGCACGAAATTAATACCTACACTGTTCCAAAATACATAGCTACTAAATCAAGTAAAATTAATCCATATACTTAGGTTCTCTTCATGCACACGAAAGTCCAACGACATTTAATTGATATTTGAAAAAAAAAAAAAAAAAACGGAGAAGCCGAAATTAATACTTTCACTGCTCCAAATAGATAGCTCCAATCGAAAGTCTGCCAAACTCTGATACCGATCAGAGATCTCTGCATGGCAAGTAGGTATACTAATTCGAGGAATTAAAATAAACACATCCGATTTGTACGTAATTAGATAAAATATATCTTCCGAATGTGAACTAAAAAACAACAACGATCATTGCTTCGGGCACCAGAACCTTCCAGTAAAGTCTCATAGGCAATTCTAGATCATACATCCACAAAAGTAAGTGGAAGCTTATTGATCTGACATTTGCATCAAAAATCAAAGAAGAAAACGAAGAGTTGTGAAATTGAAGTGACGAACTCACCGGAAAACGTCCCAGCAGCAATCGAGACCTTCGATAGGAGCGGGGAATCCATCCTTGGCGAAGAGGCTACGGTACACAGGTCCTCTCGACGGCCTTCCTTCGCTCGCCTCCTTCGCTTTCTCGACCTCGACGATATAGCTCTTCTGAGCCATCTCTGCGGCAATTCCTCTTTCTGAGAATCACGGTGAATCCGAAACTGAAGTGTTTGAAATTGGAACGGGAAACGGAAGACAAGAAAAAAATATGGAAAGATAATGTGTGGGAAAGTTGGGTGAAGTTTGTTTGACTTGGGCGATGAGAAGACTAGTAGTGTGGCAGAGAAGGTGGATAGCTCTGTCTTTTGGCGTTACTCTGCTTGCTATTTCATAGAATTAGGTTTGAGGTGGTCAACAATCTCCTAACCAATTTTTGCATTAATTGACTGCCATACTTACTTTTCTTTTATCATATTCATCCCTTCTTTTCCGCCGAAGGCAGAGTTTCAATTTCTGGAAACCGAATTTTCAAATTAAAATACAAGTCAATATTATGAAAAAAATTACAATTTTTAATTTCAGTTTTTATAAAAATAATATTGGTTTTTATAAATCTATTTTGACCATTATGTAATATTTATTAACAACTTGTCGTTAAGTTAAGCATTAATATTAAAAGTTTTATATCTTCAAAAGGTTTTTGATACTTTATACCTAACAAATTCTTAGAAATATTTTATAACCATTATTTTTATTTTTATTCTCTTTCTTTAAATTTTATTTTTATAATAACTATAATGTCTTTAAAAATAAATTGTTACAATTGTCAAAAAATTATTTCCTCTTCAAATTTGATAACAGTAACAATACTACTGCTATGGTGAAGACAATATTTGTATCAGGTGGTGTTGTAATAGTACTATCAGTGGTGGTAAAACCAGTTCAATTTCTTGGTGGTAATAGGGATGTCAATCATAGTAGTTTTATTAGTTGGTTGCAGTAAAATAATTACTGCTGATAGTAAAATTATTAAAGTCTGTTTAAATTGTTTTTTTAATAAACCTTTATAAGAAAAAAGTATAAAAAATGAATATATATATATATATATATATATAAATTAAAAATAAAATACCATAATTTATGTAAAATTAATTTTATTTTAAAATTTTTTGATATTTTTTAAAAATTATATATATATATATATATGTTTGTTGCAACATTGATAGTATAAGAAAAAAGTATAAAAAAACGATTATGTATAAATTAAAAATAAAATACCATAATTTATGTAAAATTAATTTTATTTTACAAAATTTGTATATTTTAAAAAATTATACATATGTTTGTTGTAACATTGATAGTATTAAAAATAAGTGTTATTAGGTAGTAGTTGATTTTTTTTAAGATCGAGTTAAAATCTTTGGAATGTTTTTAGGTATTATATGAAGTTAGCTTCAAAATAGTGAGAATTTAGAGATTATTATAATAAGTATTTAGTAAATAAATATAGATTGAATTAAATATGAGATTGAGTGGATATTTTTTAAAGAATTATATTATATTTATAAATTTTTGAATCTAAGTTGTTATAAGAATATTTTAGATTTATTTTAATTAATATAAATAAGTTGTTATAAGTTTATTTTAGATCTATTCTAATTACCATTGAAGAGATAATAAAATTAGAATTTTTGTGAGTGTTTACAATACTTTGAGAGTGATTTTTGCGGTGTGGTGGTTATTGGGTTTGTGATTTTGTCTATTAGGATGATTTTCTATTGGTAAGTTGTATTTGGTAAATATTCAATTATGGTCGTCAATGTTTGGTTTAGAGTTTTATGGTAAGATTAAAATATTGCAGTTTAAGATTTTGATTGTTTTATTAGTTAATAGTATATTTTATTGATTTCATTACACTTTCTAAGTTAATTAGGGTGAACATACAAATGTTTTGTTGTGTGTGGTCTGCCATTCCTTTTTTTAGTGTATATTTTGCTAGATTGCCTTGTAATTTGTGTTTATTTACTTGTGCATAATCATATTTGACATTGTTAAGTATATTTATTGGTTATGATTTACAAGAGGTTTTCTTACATCGTGGTTGACCATGGAGAGAGTTTGTAAATATTGAGAGACTAAAGTATGTTGGTTAGACAAGTACATGGTCATGTGAGTAAACAAGATGGAGTTGTTTTAAGATATCAAGTATTCTTAAGGAATATGGTACAGTGAAGTTGTCGTATTCTTGTGGTGGATGTTGTGTGTTGGATGATATGTGGCACTTGTTATCTGATGACAATTGTGAAATTGATATGGTCAACATTGCAAGGCGACATAGTAAAGTATATTTGTATATGGTACACATGGTGTTTAAACCTCAAATTGTCGATGATATTTTAGAATATATGATTGGCTAGGGTGGTGTGGTTACATAGAGTATGCAGATTAATGATGTAGAATATGGGAATGATGTTAAGGTTTATTGTAGGAGGGGAAATGGGCTAAGAATGGTAATGTGGGTGGGGTTGAGATGGAGAGGGGGAATAAGCTTAAGGTTCAGAGTGACAATGGGAATGGGGTTGAAACTGATAATGATGATGTGGAGGAGACTGGAAGTTGGAATGTGGAGGAAGGTGACAAGGATCCTGATGAGAATTAAATTATAGTTCAGATGAATATACTTTAGGACTTAAATAACTTGTGGATGAGCCAGTTGAATGTGATGTTGAAAATGAATTAAATGAAAAATTATGTAAAGGAAAGGTGGAAGTTTATATGGTATTTGATGAAGATGTGTGTGGGATTATGTACTTTTAAGAGAAAGAGAAAAAAAGTATAAAGACAACAAAAACACCTATGTGAGATTATAGTGAGGATAGTTTACAATCCTTAGGTAATGACAATAATCCCACTAATGACATAAGTGTAATCAGTAAAGGATTGTCAGATATTTAGTAAGACTTAAAGATTTGAACTTATAATCTTAAAGAGGTTTTATATATGTTTGAAGGCTTATAAGGACAAATTTTTGTCATATCCACCCATCATTGGTTTGGATGAAAATTTCCTGGAAGGGTATTATGGATGTGAACTTTTAAATGTAATAGAAAATGACCAAAATGATCATAATGTTTTAATTGAGGTTGAGAACAAGGATTCATGGTTATAGTTTTTGAAATTATTGATTGAACATTTTGAACTTATATAGTGTTATGAGCTATGTTTGATCATCTTAAACTCGAACTTTAACAGTTTACTTATAAGTAAGTTGGTATATGACAATAATATACAATAGTTAAGTCTATTTAATCGGGAGTATCTTAAAATTTTTGTCAAAGGTATTAAATTTTAATAATAATATTAAGACATTTAAATATTTTTAACACAAGTCCTAAATTAAAGAAATGTACTTTTTAAAGTAATATCTTACTGTTGAAAAAAAATATAAAAATGAACAAATATAAAATTAAAAGGGAGTCAGTGAAAAAAAATAAGTTAATATTTTAACTTAAGATCTGTCATACTTTTTTTTATTAATGAAATACCGTCTATATTCACATCAATTAATTGTGTTAAGTTATAATTAATCAAACTTTATAGTTTTACATAAGATTATACTTTTAGAACAAACCATCTTAAGCATAAAATAATTTGAAATGAAACCACAATAAATCATTCTTAGTTCACAATTGAAATGTTTTGTGCACATCAATTGTGAAAAAGATTTCAATGATATTAGTCAAACATGTTAATTAATTCCAAAAATATTGTTTAGAATCACTTTTAAATAATTGTATATATAATTATTTATAGATTAAAATATAATCAAATGAAGATTTTAAAGATTAATTTAGAAATTATTTTGATAGATTTATTCTTTATTAACATTTATTATTTTCTTTAATCTACTGATTTTATTAAACCTGCCATCCTTAAGCATTAAATCAAAGAAAATAAAGAAGAAACAACCGAAATTTACTCCTTAAATAGGCACATTGTTATAATTTTTGGCTGTTGTAACAGAAGAATTTGCATTTATCCACTTTTTTGCCGAAGAAAAAGGGTAAATAAATTAATAATATTAAAAATACGTACATGTCAAGAAAAAATAAAATAAAAGATCTTGACAGAGTAAATATCATGAGTTGAAATACTTTCATTAAAAAAAAAAAAAGTAATTTTTGTAACTGCATTGGAGGAGGAGGTAACAAAATTAATAAAAAGTGATTAAATTATGAATGACATTAGATCGTGCATCCATCAAACCATCATTTTCATTCATTAAATAAATGACTAACATCACATCCATGACATAAAGCATTCGGCAACTACCTTCTTCTTATTTTTATTATTATAATTATTATTTTATTATTATAGTTATTTTATTATTATTATTATTATTATTATTATTATTCTCCTTCCTATTTCTCTAACAGACATAGAGCATGGGTTTGATTTCGGTCACATCCATATATACTTTAATGTTATGTTTTACTTTTTTTTTTTTTTTTCCTTCTTTTTTACAAAATTACGTAGCATTTATTTTTACACTTTTTCAATAAAAAATCTTAACCACCGTCATTTTTCTTGTTCCACCGAAATCCTGTGACGCTCCACGCAACCACTACATTAGCTATTAAACAACTTTTTATAACTGAATTAATTAACCTTGTATAAAACTAAACCAAACTATTTTGTTGCTTTAATTCCATAAAACTGAGCCATTAGAGAATAATTTGGTTCACTTTTTTTTTTAATTATGAGGGACAAAACTTCGTGTCTTCACCTTTCACCAATTAACTCTCCAGAAAGAAAATATTATATATTGGGAAGGATTAATCTCAATTTGATGAAACACAACTGATATTAAAAAATGTTTAACAACTAAAGATATATCTTTTGCCTAAGTCTTTTATGAATTTGGTGTGAAATTGATGTTTGCCAAACAACTTTCTCAATCAATTCTCTTCGGTAAGTTTTCCAATCAGTTTAGCAAAACCATTTAATCAAGTGTTTAGCGAAATATTGAAAAAATTAAGAAAATTATTATGTTTAAAATACAATTAATGATTAAACTTGTAAAAAGTACTTCATTATTATGATGCATCTCTATTTAAGTTTAAGATATAAGTATCACATAATATTTTTTTTGTAAGAATTGTTCTATGAGATGATGATTTATTTTTTAATCTTATAAATTAAGCTTTCTTTAAAATTTACATCACGTTGATATAATTTAATGTAAATATCTTATAAGACTAATCTCTTAAACTGAATATAAATTTTATAATAAAAACATTTTAAAATAATTGCATTAAGATGACATAAAATTTAAAACTATGTATTTTAAATAAGATTATGGATTATCAAAGATTCTTTTAAAAGTACGAACAGCCAAATAAAATATATATAATTTATAATACTCTTTAATTAAATAGAAGTTACAATAATTTTTTTAAAGTAATGTGATATGATAAACTCATAAGAGACAAATTAAAAAGCCTTAATAAATCTATGATTATTTTTGAAATTTTCTCTCTATTACCTAACTTATTTTTTGGAAACTTTATTATTCATATCTAACTCAATATTGTTGAATTGAGAGGGTAGGAAACATACAAATTTTTATACAACTAAAATAATGCGTGCAGTGTTTCATGAATTAATTAATGTTACTTTAACTTAGAATACACTGTCTAGCTATAAATGTTTTGCCATGATTTTTGGATCTCACTTAATAGTCGCAGAGGCAGGGGAGGTGGTTATGGCCTTAAGGTTTTTTTTTTTTTTTTTTTACTGCTTAATATAACATTGCATGATGTAACATTTTGCATTTAAAAAAATTATCAAAGAGAAAAATATAAAAAACTTACTTCTAAAATAAGTTGATTTATTACATAGGTGATTTTAAACAAATAAATAAATAAATATGTATATTAGTTAAATCAATTTCAGATCGTGACTTTTTAGTTTATAATATTTTAAAAAAATTAATAGATTAAAAATTAGTTTAACTTATGATATATTTCACGTTTTTATTAAATCAAAATAAGAGTTACAATAAAAAAGATGGTATGTATTAAATTTCCTTCCTTATCTATATGATGATTTATATAATGAAAATATATAAATTATTATGAAAAATAAATTGAAAGATAAAAAATTAAAAAAGTTTAAAAAATCGACGTACTAAAGTAAATAAATATTTTTTAAAAACAAAATTTTGAAAAATATATTAAACATTTAGTTTTAAAAATTTCAATCAGATAGTGACACCTAGAACTTACTTAATCTGTTGGCAGCATGCTAAAGACAACTTGGGAAAGACGTGAGTAGTTGCGTGACGTACAATGAGAATTTATTTTTAAGGCCATGGATTTATTGATTCCAACTGATTTTCATAAAGTGAATGCATGTTTCAACCGACACATATTCAGAAAATTGTCTATAAATACTTTAAGCGACCAATAAAATAATTTTTTTAATAAGTCGAAATTAATTTTAAAATAAAAATGAAAGAAAAATCACACAAGAAACTTTTTTTATCTTATTCTTTAAAATATTTGTTCAATCGTGTAGTATGAATTATATTTTCCCTTTAATGAATTTTATTTTTAATTTAGGAAGATTATTTTAATTTCAAGCAATACAAAATATATTACGCGAACCGTTGAATTGATGTAATCGTGGGACTTGTGAAATTCACGCACGCAGAACTGGACTAGTCCTAATGTTTCTAGAGGACTCAACCATTTCTGCATCTTCCTTTTATGGGCTAAGATTTTTAAAGTTCGATAACAGTTCTAAACAAAAATATACGGAATAATGGCGTACTAATAACACTTCGTTCATTAACAACTAATTGAGCAATAGAAGAACGTGATAAAGAAGTTGAATCAAACCATGGGCAAAACACCATGGGCTTCTCTATATAAATCAAATACTGAAATTTGGACTGGTTGTTAACAATAACAATACTTTGACGTGATTCTCAAACAAACTGAACACAATTTTTCTATCAAGTTCAAATTGTCTGATTTTAAATAATTTATTTTCCACCCATCATTTACCAGGTTAATCTTTAGATTAAATAAACCAATCTAATGTATAGTTTTTAGTTAGTTAGGTTTTAAAACATCAATCTATTTATCATTCAATAGTAAAACTATCTATTTAAGTGAGTCCAATTCATTCAAACTAATCCAACTTAAACTAACACTCTTCTGGTTAAACATGATTACCTCAATTGGGTGACTAGATAGAATTTTGCTCAACTTTTAGTGAATATGAGGCCGAATCAACCACTTACTTCTTTTAAGTATAAAAATTTAAAATTATCAAAACAACAGCAACATTTGTAAAAATCATTAAACATGATTAAAACAACATGTAATTCACAATAACAAAAACAAAAGAAAAAAATATAAAAAGTTATAAAAAAGATTACAATTAAGGGAGTAACAGAAAACGAGAAAAAGATAAATTTTTAAAAATATATTTTAATTTATCTTTTCAATTTATACTCCATATGAGATAAATAAATAAAAACCAGTTAAAATTATTAAATATTAAAAAAATAAAAAATTGATTGAAACTTAAGTTAGTCAATAAAAGTGATTATAAAGAGAGTAGTTATGACTTCGAAAATTATTTTTAAACAATTATACATTCCAAGTCAGTTATTAATATATTTATTAATAACATTTTGTCAACATAACAAACTTATACAGCCTTCACATTTTATTTTATAATTTTAGAAGGATTTATACGTCACTACCTTTCAAAATATGCATTCACAAACTTTCTTCTTATTCCCTTTGGGAGTATTTTATTGTCAATCAGAACGAAGAAATATTTATAGTTTATACAATTAATATCTCATCGTGGCTCTAGAAGATTTGGATCAAGTGGAAGAAGAAGCGCAATACGGAACTTGTTCATAAATTCGCGAAAATGGGGCAAAATAGATATATTTGTATTTTAAAAAACCACAAAAATCTCCGAACGGTCACAATAGTCTTTGTTCTACAACTAATCCGCGCCCGAGTAAACCATCACCGTTTCTTTTAAACGCAAAGGCTCATAATATACTTGAGGTTAAACATCATAAAACTAGAGAAAATCTGCTCCTACGGGCTCAATGGGATACTCAAATGATATTAAGTTGCAACTGCTATGTGTCCCATACAGACCACACCACACATAAAAATCGAAGTCAAACATTAAAGTCATGGGCGAAACTTAATATACAATGAGCGGGGCCAAACGAAGAACTACATGGAACGAAAAGGCAAAATATTTTCCAACCAACGGGGCAAAATCTATTTTCTTTTCTACTGCACGAAAGAATCTTTCACTTGCACCAAAAACCCAGGGTTAAGGACACAGCAGGCCAACACGACCATTAGTTTCCAAATCGACCTCTTCCCCATGGGAGCCTCCTATTTCCATTTCCATTGCGCTGCACAGCATTATTCTGCATCGACAGAACTCTCATTCTTTGCTCCTTCATGTTTGCAAACAGCGAATCCAGCGTCTGAGGCTTTTGCTTTGGCATTATATCAACATTCTCCAGCTGCTTCTGAGGGGAACGAATTGGTTGCTGCTACAAATTTACGAAAGCAAGATATTACATTACAGAACGAACAGATAAATAGCACAGACATCAATCTTGAATACTAACAAGAATACAAGTTAGAAAACACAACTAGTCAAGAAATACCTTAGCAGCAAAGCCTCCATTAATTGCCCTTCTCTGACCTACCGGAACTCGAAATCTGCAACGAGGAAAAAAAAGAGGGTAATCCAGGTGGGGAAACAAAAAATATTCAAAGTACTCCATCAATGAGTGAGTAACATCAGGATGTCCAGCACGACGAACTATCATTGTAATCGAAACAGACATCACTCAGTAACCTCTCTCACTAGAGAAGTTGGGTCACTTACCATCAGATTCTACTATATCCAACTATAAAGAAAGAAAAAAGTAACTTAAGCAAAAAGACAACACTGGTCACATAGTTGAAGAACATCTCTGTCAGTGAACAACTTTCAGATTTTCCACAGAAGCCCACCAGTTGCGACATCATCTTGGCATTGTACTGGCACCCCACAATTTATGCTGCCGTATTAAACTTACTATAACCAAGAAATGGATATTACCATGGAGGCTGTCGTATATGTCAATAGAGCACTTAAGAATTTAAAGCTTCCACAAGTATAATATCAGTGTAAAGTAGCAAGAAAATTTATCTGCACGGTGACAAGTATAGCATTTCCTCGGCAAACCACTGTATGACACCTCTGCAATGGGCTAAAAGCTCGAAACAAGTATTAAGACAGTGATCACCAAACCCAGAAGAACTCCCCATTGATTTACTTGAATGCCAATAACAAAAAGTTTCCATCAATGCCAAATCCACGAAAAGAGTCCAGATTCTTGATCACAACTTTTTTTTTTCTTAATCCCACAGAATGAACAGAGTTCTTTTCAAATCTGTGGCCAATGGTTGAAAAAAACTACCTTATGATAATGAGTCAACAGAAAAATATTAAAGTGGCTTGATGCAATTTATGGAGGACCCCTACTGAAAAAATGATCCAGTATTTGCATTGCAGTGCACGAATCCTTGCAGTATTAGCTTAACTTGGGAGAAACCATCAGTGGATAGACCCAATATAATTTCAAAGTGGAGAAGTTTTATAGCAAATAGATAGATCAGCAAGAATCAAAGCCCAAGCACAAGGGATATTGACAGCCAATAAAAAGGTAGCAATTCTCACAACGAAGAAGTCTAAAGGAGACTGACCATAAATGTAAGCCCATCCATTCAAAATGGTTAATTCTCAAAAAAACATGCTAGTTACTTAGTGCCACAGTCACTACACTTGTTTCTAAACAACTGAAATAGTGCATAGTTGTTTTTTTTTTCCACGTGAGTCAGCCACTAACTATTGACAATTAATTGTCCCAACATTTTGTGCATGTGGCGGTACAGCAGTACCCTTCTCCAAACTAGGATGAGATACTTGATAAATAATGTTATGCTATCTTTTCTAGCAATGTGTTCACTGGATCAGACTCCATTTAACTAGTAACTCATTTGCATCACCGGCTAACCCAACCAATATAGCTCCAAATATCTAGCATGAACATCCTCAGTAACATTCAACACAACCCACTCAAACCATGCAGGAGTTCGGACAATAGTTTTATGAGATTATAATGCAACATTCAATTCAGAATCCCAAAACATAGCTGGCTTGCATTCATGATGTATAACTTGCTCCTTTTGAAGAGAAAAAAAATCTTAGATATGGAAGGCACATTGAGTTGGGCCATGCTTTACCTGCAAAATCATTTTACAATGTATGAATGCCACAACACAATATCATCATGCAGGGTTAATTGTACACAGTAAAAAGACATCATAATACAGTTCAAGAAAATAAATACCTTGTTTTATTCCAGTTAGCCACCCTATTACGGTTAGGAACTCTATTCTGCAGAGGAGCAATAGCAGCTTTTCGTGCAACTTCAACTGCAGCAGGAAATTGGTTCCCCTGGAAATTAGACCTTCTTTTTGCAATAGCCGCCTGATAACAGTATTTAAAAACAAAAAATTTGAGACAAGTACATAGGCATAATATAAGAACTTCAAATAGCTATGTTTCAGAAACCAATGCACCTGTCTAAGAGAAGATCTTGATTCCATATAACGCTGGACCTTTGCAGACTTATCTTGAGTGAAATTGTTTGAAAACTTCTGAGGTTTGTTCTGTAAGGGTATAAGAAGAAAGTGAAACGGTAACCTCCACAAATATTTCAAAGCAACAACACAAAAAGAAGTGGAAAACAATTTTCCAAAACAAATGAATACCGGAACTCTTCTTTGCTTCTTATTCTTCGTATTTTTAGACATTTTGATTATGTCATCTACCAATAACAAAGAACGATATATATTAGATATGTCAGAAAGAGTGAGAAGAAAAGCCATCACACAAAAGGTTCTTTTAAGCACACCTAATGTCATGTCCATCTTCTTTTCTGTAAGCGCAATTGCCTCGGTAGTAAGAGGTTTGGCTGCCATCTAGTACTGCACGGAGAAATTTAGTTCAACACAAACAAGAGATCCGTTAAAATAAGAACTTAAAATTATCAACCAAAGAATAAACCACCTACCAAGAAGTTCATAAAACAAGACCAGTTATGAAAGAAACTAGGGTTTATCAAGAATTTCATACAGGATTCGTCATGAAATAGTAAAGAAGCAACAAACATCGAGTACATACGATATTAATCATCAGAAGGAGAAAAAATTAGGCCAAAGGAATCAATAAAACACCAAAAATAGAGGAGAATGAGCAAGTAACACGTTCCGCTATGGAATTCTAAAATAAAATGAACACATAATTCAATCGTAAAATGAAAATCAACAGAGATAGCAGAACAAATCAACGTGATGCCTCCTCCGCGACACCGTCAGAAAAACCCTAATATCAATAATTACACATCCATGACTCTTCACAAAATTAAAGAGATTATCATTCTGTATTACTTTTCTCTCGGGACGAACTTTCTATTAAAAGAACATATATCCGATTCATAGCAAAATTAAAGTGAGATTTCAACTTTTTATGAGAACGATGTGAGCAGAAAAGAGAATGGTTAGATGGAGGAGACTTACTCGTCTGCGACGGTGGAATTCAACAACTGAGGCAGAGTTGCAATCGAAGTTTGTTAGGGTTTTCGTCGGCACTCAAAAGCAACGCAAGGAAAGGAATACAGAGAAAGGGGAAGAAAGAGAAACCGAAGGTAAAGGGTTTGGAAAAGAAGAGGGTGCGATATTTATGCTATGGAGATGCCTCACACGGATCGCGTTATGTGCTATGTGGGGTCCTTGGAAACAAGGGTTTTGTGTTAATCTCACCCGATTAAAACGTGACATGTGGCATGCGATGGGTTATATTAAGGATTAATCGGGTCTTAATAACAACTATCTTTCTCTATTTTTGGATTGATTACTCTGTCCTCCGCTAATTTTTAATATTACTATAGAAATTAATTAGAAAAAAATGTATATTTAAAGAAAAGTATTATTATATAGCTATATAGATTCTCACAAAAATAAAAAAAACTTCTATAATAATTTAAGAAAAACGGCATTAAGGAAAATGTCATTAAATTTTACTAAATGTGAGATTTATTTGATCTCATATTAATGGAAAAAATATATTTAAATTACATGTAAATAAATTTGTTTTCAAGATAGCATTTTTATAATAATTGTGATATTTTTTCCAATGTAACTAAAGTATATTGTTGAGATAAAAAAAATCTACTATTATTCAATCATAATTATCATTTCAAATAAAATTATAAATTATTTAATAACTTTATAAATCATTAAATTAATTTTTAACTTATTGATAAAGTAAATTATGTTACAATGATGATATATAAAATAATTATTTGTATCTCTTTATCACTCATTTATTGCTTTCATATCTTTTTTTCGTTTCCTCCCATGAAATTTACTATGCGATCGATAAGATTATTCAATACAAATAAGTCTACAATATAATTCGTCACAAATTAATTGTGTTTGGAGAGTCATTTTAATAGTCCAAACCAAACTATTTTATCCTACATATTTAGAATGATTTTTTTGTTTATTTTACGCCATTAATACATCAAAGAAAAAAATCTTAACAACTGTAACCTTGAAACAACGTTGATACTGGAAGAGTTTTGTGTTTGTCACGAGCCCGGCACTTTGTTATCCCCCTGTATTTCTCTCGATCAATTACTCTGGCTTCAGCAAAAATCTCAGCTTTTGCTGTCAAAAATAGGGTCTACCAGAAAACCAAACTCGGGGCTTGTTGATCTAAGTTTCTTGAAGTGATGGGAAGATTTGGATAGGTTTTGATGAGGTAGCATGTTTGTTTCATTTTCACTTTTTTGCATCCATTGTTTGCCGAACAATTTCAACGTCGTTTATTTATCTACACATTAAAGTTAATGCACAGCATATGTCAGATTCGTCAATTTAAATGACCCGTCAACAAAACCAACCAATATCTCTAACTGTTTCAGTCCGAAGAACACAACTTTAGATCCCATTTCAAAATCCTAAATTGGAAGATCCTAAATTGCAAAGTTACAAAAATTTTATAACGAATGGATCATCCTAGTACTGTAATGAGCTGAAAGTGACAAAATAATCAGTCTTTATTCAATTACTGCTATCTCATATGGTATGTACAAGAAAAAAAAAAATGTAAACGGATTAGTGTCATATGTACTCGTTAGCTTTCAAGCCATCTTAAATTCACCGAACAGGTGCAAAATGTGTTACAACTGTATTGAACTATTGGGTTTTGATGTATCAGATTCCAATTTGCAGTCAGAACGTAAAGTTGATAACCAGGAGTCCACCTGAAAGAGGTATAACGAGTGAAATACGTAAACTACTTAGTATAATCGATAAAATAAGGATGTAACTATTTACTAGTTGGTCTGACACACACCTGTATTTTGGAACTGCTTGAGCATTCATATCGTAAACCTTGGCTAGTTAAAATATAAAAGGCGTCCCTCGTCTCATCATCTTCACGCTTAAAACTCGGTAGTTGCTCTATCTCAACAATATCGGATAGAAGTATTGCGTCGTGAGGACTTAGATCTGCCATTTATTCCCTTCATCAATAGTTGTAATTGAAAGCCAATCATCTAAATCTAGATCATAAATATATTTGATAAAGCCAAACAATTCTGCACAGTTAGCTTTGTTATAGATTTTGGAAAATATCTATTGCACTCTTGCAAGGGAGGATCCATCCAAGAGATTCGACACCAGGAAGTTAATTCATATACAAGACTATAATATCACCTTTAATCCAAAACTTTAAAACAACTAATTTGTAGATTTTAAAAGAAAATTTTAAAAGAATAGCCCATTATATGACACAGGAAATTCTCCTGACAATCTATCTAAAACTGAGTTGGTTTTTCAAATGAGAGTGTGAAGGTACATCCCATCTTAAATCTTATTGAGTTAAAATCACAATACACTTTAAGTCATGTAAGGCTGCATGACTATGAATATTAACTATGAATATTCATAGTTAATATTCAGGTAAGAATATCATGCATTTAACTATGAATATTAAGTCACTTATCAGTAAACAAATATTAGTATGTCTTGTACTACCTGTGATAATCTCATAGCGGTTAATCCATTACTTGAGAATCACATTGACCCGCACAACTCGGTAGCGAGCCCGCATAACATGGCTTAACTAGTAACTGAGTTAGTTGTTTACTTCTTATGGGCCATGTAATGGACTACCCAGCCCGCATAACATGGCTTCACTAGTAACTGAGTTAGTTGTTTACTTCTTATGGGCCATGCAATGGACTATCCAGCTCAACACAGTATAAATACTACTTTATTATTCCAGGAGTACCTAATCCAAATCTCAATACTCTATGCTTATTGATCATTTACTTAGTCATACACTAACTTGAGTGTCGGAGTGTCTTTTACAGGTAAATCTCTTTTTAAGTCCTCGAACAATCAAGTTCAGACATCCGAGTTGATGGTCTTCAAAGGATGACATCCGAGCTTTATTGTCCAAGAACTTGAAAGGAGATCCACTAACAGAAGATACTCTAACACTCAAGTTAGTGTGTGAGTGATTAAATGATCAATAAGCGTTACATGATCCATAAGAAGTAAATAACTAACTCGATTACTAGTGAGACTGTGTTATGCAGTAGGTGGTTACCTAGTTGTGCAGGTGAATGTGAGAACTGGTTGTTGTTGGGTTACTCAAGATTCTCGAGTACTGGATTAACCAAGCTCTGATATCATTGAGTGCGGGTAGTACACCATATCAAGTACAATACAAAATCAATGACAGAGACAAAAGATTTTCCTCATTTGACATCTTGTCATTGAATATACTTTACAGGATTAGCATTAAATACTTGCAATGAAGACCAACACAAACACCCAGAGTATACAATTTCAGTAAAATATATTATGTGGTAGAGAAATAAAAAAGAATGAGTGAGTGAATGAAGTTAAAAAGAACACAGATTCATTCCCTGAAAGGAATATAAAGATTGAAAAGCGAAATAAATATGAACACTGCAAACTAACAAGAGAAAAATATACAGGGAATAAGCATATATGTTAAAGATGTTATAGCAAGAACTACAACTTAGCATAAAACATAGGAGCTGGAATCAAAAGGAGAAAAAGAAAGGAATAGGGAGAAAACAAAAATAAATAATCACATTACCTGTACACAACAAATATACGAAAAGACATGCACCATGAAGAACAACAAAGCGAGGAAGCCAATCGTCTATGTCAGTGTCATCTATAGGTGGTGGTTCTCCTGGAAGTGTTGCCCATCTCTATAGATAAAAACTATAAGCAAATTAATACTAAGCCTCTGGGTAAACATTAAATAGATGCAGAAACTGAAGTAAAGTAAACCAAAGGAGGCTATTCAGTAAGTACTTTTCGAATATACAAATAGCCAGATAGACGAGCTGACCGCAAGGTTTCATGAATATTTTCCAACCTGTGAGAAACAGAAAGATTAAAAAATTACTGATATAGAAAGCACATTTATGACTCTTAAAGCATGTAAGAATTCCCCACAGAGGAATGTATTGGATTAAGATTCAACACTGAATTTCAGTAATCGTTAAATGTAGTAATTCACTAATTTCAACTCCAAGACTAGTAGATGCCTCTCTTACAGCTTGAAGAATCAGTACTAAGGAGTGACATGGGGAAAAATGAAAGACTTACCGAGCTTTCAATTGAGCTTCCCGATCTTCTATATCAGCAAGTTCTGATCGAAGTGACTCTACTTCAGCAGCTGTTAACACCACCTACAAAATATAACTTGTCCAGGTAAGATGTAACAAAACATTCACCAATGACAAAAGGTGCTTACAAAAGATTCTCAATGCAAACCTTTTCCTGGCCACCATTACCGGAGCTCCATGACAGCCTCGGAAAAGTAAACAATTTGAACATGGAAACTATCTTTAATGTTCTTCAAGTACACAGATGTCAGGGTAAGCTATACTGAGTGGTTGATTTGAAAATACAATCAAACACTCCTAATGAATTTCTGACTAGTTGCTTTCCCCTTTTCCACCAGGATGAAATACCTAAAGGATTTAACAGTTCCAGATGTTGGAAATCGAGAATGATTAGGGATGATCTTTACTTCCCAAGGAGCATCATCCATTAAAGAGACCTGCAAGAAGTGAAGATAAATCCATATCAGAGGAAGAGTGGAAGACAGTAATAATAAGTGCAAAATATGAATTATCCTGATACATGGAACAACGCCAAATCAGATATAAATTGAATCCTCTGCTGACATCACCATTTGCATCACTTTTCATAACCAGACAAATGTTAAAAACCAGTTATGCAGAATTTAAAAGTCTCAATTCCTTTTTCTTAAACCATGTGAGCATAACACACCGGCCAGAACTAGAATAATACAAGGACGGTTCCTGAACATAAATTAAAAGGGAAAAAAATGGCTAAAACTTCAAGACATTTTCACCTCCAAGAATTATGAACTAACACAAGCTAAGATGGAAGTTATTTCATAGGGTTAACACTTAACAACAGTATGAAGAGGAGGATATTATCTAGCTAAGCATTGAAACCCACATATTGCATGCAATTTTCTCTCTTAACAGCAAAATACCGATTTCCCCAAACTAAAATATATATAAAAAGATCCCCCTTTCACCTTGAAACGAAAATAGAAATCTCAAAAATAAATGAAAAAAAAATATATATATATATATATATATATATATATATATATGCAATAAACAGTGCGAATTGGAAGCAACTGACAGGCACAACGATCAAACTAGTTCATGTCATATTTGCTGATTCAAACCAAAATCTCAATCAGCAAGGATCGAATATAAACTCGTGTATTATGAATGAATAAGTTATTTTGGTTGGGAAAAGAGAGTGAAACTTGAATCCTAATTAAGTTTGAAGATTATTGTTTTAAAAAATAATAATTAGCAGAAATAAATTTAAGAATATAGGAGAAGAGAGAAAATAGTTGGTACCTTTGGTGAGAGGAAGAACAGATGAGGAAGGTAACAGCAAACGGATTTCACCCAAAAACCCACAACTAGGAATGGTTGTTGTGTCGTGGTGGGATACTTTGTATACAACAGTTTTAGTTTTTTAGCTGTTTTCACCCGAGTACGCTTCTCTACGTTCGTTGTTAACAACTTGTTAAACAAGACACGAAACCACACTTCTGCAAATACCTGCTTTATGTCGTTTAAGGATGATATTATTTAATAATGGGTTTTTTAATCTTTAAAACCATAATATAAGATTCTATTTGAATTCGATTTAAGTACCATATTTATCTCCAAAATATTACCAGATTTCTTTTTTTTAATCACTGATAAAAAAATCCAGAAACCAAAAATAAAAATATTTAATTTGTAACCGAAAATAATAAATAAACAATGTATATTTAATTTATATTCATACATCAGTTATAATAAATTCGATTGGAAACATGCATAAAATATTTTTAGGATGAGAAAGAAGATTCCATAATAATTTAAGGATCTGTTGAGAAAATAAAAGATTTTCAATAACTGCAATTTTTTCAGTAACTACAAAACTAAGAAAAATTTATAAAAACCAAAAGAGAAATTTGGTAATATTTCAAAAACTAAAAATATGTAAGTATTATAATTGTTAATACGGTTAAGCTTAAATAATTTTATATTTTTTATTATCATTTAAAAACAAAAATAATTTTCGCTTAACAATTATAAAACTAAAAACGCTTAAAATTTAAAATATCATTTCATAATTTTAAGAATTAAACTCATTAACCAAGTATCATATTCAACTAATTCAATTATAACTTTCCCAATGAACAACTCAAATGGATAAAGATAATTTATTTAGAAGTACTGTTCTCGTACAAAAGTTTTTTTTAATAGTTTTATTTTTAGATGAATTTTATACCAAAGGTCAGCGCATCGGTTAATTAATAGTTATTAATGTTTTTCCTCAATACAGATAAACAGTGAAAATACACATTACCAACTAGAATACATGATATATGGAGGTGAACTTTTGGTAATTATTATGCGAACTGGTTCTGCTATCTAACCATCATGATTAGAGCATAGTTGTAATTATAAGATAATGCGCGATAATTAATAAATAAACTATAACCAGGAGTATAATTAAGTTTAGTTGGATTTATTTTCTAAAAGGGGCTAATTTGAAGTCTAAAAATAGGTAAATATTCTGAGACATCATAAATTCTTAAATACTGATAACTTAATCTATAATTAATAATTAACTTGAGTGTTTGAATAATTAAAAAATAGTTAAAATTAATATTATAGTTAAAATGTAAAGGATTTATACAATCATACCACTATTTCTATTTATAT
>Ga0099825_1002062_pt1 | contig 26422 bp, 9 predicted proteins | sample SiratroredBW_FD_76838 | JGI IMG/M metagenome (GOLD analysis project Ga0099825, IMG submission 76838) | Root nodule microbial communities of legume samples collected from California, USA - Siratro red BW | ecosystem: Host-associated > Plants > Roots > Nodule | place: USA: California | collected... | reverse complement strand
TCTTTCTTTTTTTTTTTAAACTTGTATAAGTGAAGTTTATTTATATATCCAATTATAAAATTTCTTATAAAATGTCTTGTGTTTATACAATATTTGTTCTAGTGAAAAAATAAGAAATAATATATTTATTATTATTTTTAATAACATATATAATAAGATTAATTGAGAGTAATTATTAGCTAGTTATAGATTAAACTATAAAAATGTAATATATGATCGATTATAATTTGAGTTAGGTCTAGTTTACGTTGACTTCATATAGTTTAGACTTAATTAATAATAATTTGAACTGATTCAATTCAAATTGTTTTAAGTTCAACCTCACTTAGTGTCAACTTGATTTGGATCAAATTCGATTTAATTCAACTTGATTTATATCCAATTCAATTTAGATTGAACAGGTAAGACCCCACTCGACTTGTGATTAAATTTAACTCGACATACTTGATTCAACTTGGGTTCGATCCTTCTTGACCAATCTAAGCCACACATGCCTCACTTCAACTTGGTCCTTACTTAACATGGACCTGAATCGACTTAACGAGACATGGAACAATCCAAGATAGAAATGTTTGACTTGAGATCGATTAGACTCAACCTAATCTAAACTTGACCCATCTCAACTAATTTAGGTCTCACCCAACTTAATCCAATATGTTTTAGACTCAAGTTCCATCTTAACTCGACATTAGCTTGATTTAACTTGTTTTCACCTCGCCTAATCTTATCTTATCTAAGCTTAACTCAACTTAATTAAATCAAACTCTATGAACTTAACATTATTTTGAAGTGACCTAACTTATTATAAATTAATTTAACTTTAACCTGAGTCAATCTTATCAAAACTTAAATCTAACCTAAATTGTCTCGCCTCAACTTAACTTGTTTTGAATTTTGACTTAATCTATATTGAATTTGCACTAATATAACTTAACTTTAGATGTGCCTAATAACTAATTAAACACTAAATAATTTTGAGCAACTTAACCTTAATTTAACATCTTGATTTTAAATTTTTTAAATAGAAAAAATTATCTAAATTATATCTTATCTAAATTTAATCAGTTAGATTAAATTGTAAATTTAGAAATATAAATTTAGATTTCAAATAAATTCATTAAACTATATATAGATTTAGAGCATTATAAATTAAATTTATAGATTTGAATTTTTTTTTCTCTCTAATAGTTATGAAAGTGACAGGGAAGAAGAATATGGGATATTTTATATTGTTTAATCGAATTACGTGTCTCCTGTGTGGAAAGCTAAAACTTTCAAAACTCGTCCGCGGCGGGTATCTTTTTTCTATAATCTCTCCATCCTCTTTTTATGTGGTACAGTGACGTTAAAAAACCTCGTGTCTCTAAATCATTACACGTGCCCATTTACTTTGAACATGTGGGAGAATAGTTGTATACAAAATTTAGCAAAGTAACAAGATTGATCAATAGATCATTTTTACTTGAAGTCCTAATATTTAATAGCACGTGAAAACTGCTGATAAAAAAAATACTAATCAAATAACAGTCAATTATCATCAATCATGTTTACCAAAAACCATATATTTTGTTGTTAATTTTTTCTCTGTGATTGTGGTTTATGTTAAATCTCCAGTTGTTTTGCGACTCTACTTTTTCTACATTTGAAACTTTTAATTAGAATTTATCTTTCTTTTTTAAAGGAATTTGTGTTCTTTTATCTTTTTGACCTTATTACCATTTCCACTTCTAAAAATGGAGAGCTGGTCCACATTTTCAATTCATCAGTGATGCTGAGTGGATGCATCCCTAGCTGCTAACTCTGACCCCAAAAAGGAAAAAAAAAACATCTAGAAGCTTTTCATAATAAATTATTTAAAAGGAAAAAAAGTTGTCTCTTTCATGCCATGGGAAAATCCCACAAATGGTTATAAAATAAATAAAAAATTGGGTGTTTTTGATGTAGAAAATTGTTTAGTGGAAAAATTTATGTCCAAGATTTAGAATGTATATTAACACATAGTTTAGGAAAATATATTGTAAAATCAACTTATAAACGTTTGACTTTGCAGGTCAAGAGGCTGAATTTGAAGGGGTTAGGTGGTTTGGTTAAAAGTTTGAGTTCCTATAACTGTAATTTCCAAACATATCCTATAGAGTTTGAAAATTTTTCAGACATAAGTCTTCAACTACTCACAATTGCAGATAAATGGAGTGGTTCGCATGCTCAAATAGTGATATAGAAAAAAAGAGAAATTTATCAGATAAAAAAATATTTACCTTTTTATTTATTAAGATAAAATCCATTAAACTGAAGTTACCAAATTAAAATTTCAGGTCTTTTTATTATATATATATATATATATATACACACACAATATTATTATATATATAATATTATATATATAGAAAGGTAACTATCATTAATTTTAAATTTATTATGACTAATAAAGTCATAAATGATAATGAAAAAAATAAAGATTTGAAGTATTTTATAATTGAAAGTTTGACATTAAATATTTAAATAAGCAAATATTAAGTTAATTTTTCACAATTTTAACATGGTAAAATTTATTTATTCTAACTAACCACAAAAATAATTCAGATCTTTTAAAAAATAAATAAATAAAATAAGAATGAAAGAGCTTTTATTTATTTATATATATGTACATTTGATTTTTTATTAATCATTAAATGCTTTTTTTTCTCTTAAGAACATTGTTTCAACAATTAGGACCTCTAATAATGGAGACAAAAGATCATATTACCATGTGCAACACTCTTGATTATTGTTGTGAGTAGTGTCCTTGACTAAAAAATTCAAAACTAATTCATTTTCTTAAAACATAAAATCAATTTCTCTCAAATTGTCATAGGTGAGAGTCAAAAATTACTCTTCACTCATCTTGCGAAAATACACAAAACTCTTTAGTTGATACGAAGTAAAAAAATTAAAAAGGTGACGAAAAATACTTGCAACTGATATTTTATGGTTGAACTTCTTTAGTCTTCAACGTTCCACTAACCTAGAGGAAAATGAATGGAAAAATTTTAAACCCTGAGATTTTTCTCTCAAAATATTGCATAAGTGTTTCAAAAACATCAAATGAGAGAGATGAAGGTAAGAGAGCAGTAAAAGAATTATAACAAGACAATCAAACCATATGCTAAGAATAACAAATTGAAACTAAAAGGAAAAATTTAGAGAGTTGTAACGAGATTGACTCGTAATGCATAAAGAAAACAATGTGAAATTTTATTCACATTTTTGTTTGAGTAAGTTTATGCATCAATTTAAATTTTTTTCAAAACTCACCAAACTTATTTTATTCGTTTTTAACCTTATTAATAAGTTTAAAATATTCAATTACTAATGTTTAATGCTTAAAACTCATATAATTTCTATTGAAAGTCATCATTCAAAACTCAGTATAAGATTCACTTTCATTGAACCTAAACTTCAATACATATCCAAATTCCATCAACTACAATCTGATCATTTACCTTAAATCAACTTGAATACAATTATATATCTAAGTCATTCTATAGTTGTAATTGAAAATCATTTGCAAAAGTATCCTCAAAACCATAATTTTATACGTGCATATACATAATTCTACAAAGTATAATTTTAACGAAATTTTCAATCTAATTCATTAACAAAATTTTATTAAAGTTAATCTCTCTATATAAAAGTGAAATTTACATTAAAAAAAACCAAAAAGTTTTGAGAGTACAAAATATTAATAGACTAAAAATAACATAACCAAACTTTCGTGTAAGAAGGAATAATGAAAATATTTTGAAAAATAAAAAGGGATTCGCCATCATAGTTTATTATGAAAAACTATATAAACTGAAAAAAAAAAAATAAAGGTCTGTGAAACTGAATTTAAGTCCAGGAATCGGTTATGTGTAGAGAATGTATTAGCATCACCACATCACCACAATGTTCGTCCTAAGACAATATCTTTAACTAAATAAGTAAAATGAATATGTTTTTCAAAATGTTTATTTTTTTCCAAAAGAGAAAAAGATGCAAATAAAAAAATATGTTTTAGCTTTTTGGAGCTTGACAATATTTGACCTTGCTCGTCGTATTTTCATTAGGATGGAAAATCATAGTTATATAAATCTATTTAGAAAATTGATTGTTTAGGTTATTTGATATTTTTTAATTTTGAAAGTTTTATATATATTTTTGAATTTTTAAAAATTTGGTATTTTTATATTTTTGTAAATTGGATATTTTTAGGATTTTTAGAAATTTACGATTCGCTGATAGGAGTACAAGGAAGTACGAACGACCATGCTTAATACTTCTATAAACCAAATATATTTTCATAAATTTAAAAAAAAAGAAAATTCGTATTAAATACACGTGCGATCATTTGAGTATCTAACACTTTTTCAAATTAAATACTACATTATGTGTGTGATCATTTTTTTATATTTAATCGAATCATACTTTTTCAAATTAAATACTACATGATGTGTGTGGTCATTTTTTTTATATTTAATCGAATCATACTATTGTGTAAAAATAATTTAAATAAAATCAAATATAAAATTATTGTAAAAAACTGTTTTTTCTTTAATTTGAAACAAAATTTAAAAAAATATTAGAAAAAATACAATAATAAGACCAAATCTTATTAGAGAAAAAAAGGTACTGAAATAAAAAAAGGTATAGTGAGACAAAAACGTTGGGCCAAGGCCCAAAAACTTCTTTTTGTCTTCTTTTGTTTAATAAACCACTTGGATTCATCACCCTAAACCTAAATAGGTACTGGTATCTAGAAGTATCCATTTGTTTTTATTCTCCCTTTTTTCTTCTCTTTCTCTCTATCTTTTTTTCCATCTTCTGAAAAATGTTATTTTTATCTTTTTCATTCTTTTATTATTTTTATTTTATTTGTTTAAAAAATAATGTTTACATTACATTAAACACAATATTATCTTTTTTTTTTCTTTTTGTCAATTAAAATTTTATTTTTAACAATATATATAATAATTAGTTAATTATTTTTTTATTAATATTATTATTTCTTTTTAAATAATTATATATAATTTTTTATATTTATAAATATATTTTATTCATAATATCAATATATTATTATTATTATTTTATTTATTGTAATCATTATTATTTTTATTTTATTTAGTTATAATGTTTTCTTTTAAACCATTTTAATTTTTATTATTGAAATCTTGTATAAAAATACTTTTAAAATAAAAATTTAATAATATGAATTAAAATTTAAATTTTTTTAATTTTTATTTTAATAATCATATTTATATTGTTTATTTGATATTAATATTAAAATATTAAAAAGATAAATGTTAGAGATAAATGATAAAAAGAAGTTAAAGAAAGATTTTTTTATTAAATAAAAAACAAAAAATAAAGAGATAAGAAAAAAAATAAAAATAAAAACCGATATCACACGTGAATACCTGACACATAAAAGTATGAAATGAATGAACATTGAGATATGAGCGTGAAAATTGATGATTTTTGTTAATATATAATATTTTATTAATAAAACACTATAAGTTTGAGATTGGAGAGCAGAGCGCGATATGGGGACTTTGAGAGAAGGTGGGTGGCGTGGAAAAAATGAATGAGTGGTGTGTGGCCATTTGTGTATATGGTGCCAGAGAAAAAAGTGAGTGAATGTGAAAATGGATTGCCAGAGGAATGATTGAAGGTGAAAAATGGATTCAGAGAAATGAATGGATACATGTGATTTTCCTGTTATTTGCAGAGCAGAGTAGTGAAGGGTCAGAGTGGAGCATTTATTAAGCTTTAATTAAAAATATACTTTTTTTTTTTTCAATTGGCTAACTTAAAATTAAACTTAAACAGTAACAGACAAGAAATTAAAGGTTTTTTAGAGGAAAAAACACTATCTAAATTAAATTCTATTAGGATAAAAATAATTGTTTACTCGCCTGCTACTAAAATGAGAATAGAACTAGAAAACTTAGAGAGACGCTGATAATATTTTATAGAGGAACAAAATTTGGTTAAAAGAAAGAAATGTGAAAAAAAAAAGAAGTAAGACAGAGATAATGGGCTTAGGCCCCTGGATTTTACAATATCACAAATCGCTTGAAATTAGTGATAATTTAATAGAGAAAGTGCAAGAATAAACGCATAAAAAATACAACAATCATTATAAATCTTAAAATATGTGTTATTCAGTATTTATTATTCTTTAAATTGAATATATATACGTCTTAATATATTAAAACTACCTATTATTTAATTATATCTGTTTAGATAATTTTTTTCATAAATAATTATAAAAAATATTCTAAGCTAAAAAAGTTAATGTATTCGCTAACAATAATATTTTTAAAAAGTTTTAAGAAAATATTTACAAATTAATTAATACGTAAACTATTTCTAGTTTATGGAAAAATTCATTTCATTCTTTTTTCTATAAGTATTTATAAAAAAAACTTACCCAAACAATCATCTAATAAAAAAATATAATTAGATATCTTACGCACATAAGTTAGTTCCTAAGTGATGGATAAATATCTCCTAATAAAATCAATAATAACCATTTCTCCTTAAAAAAAACTCAACCCATTATTTAGGAAACAGTATATTAATCAATGAGAATATACACTATATGAAGGTATACCAAAACTCAACCCATTTTTTGGGAAACGTATATATACTCAATGAGAATATACACTATAGGAAGGTAAACCAAATTAATGCTGTTTCTTTTCTAGAGTTTTCTCTTTACTTTAGTGTTTTTCCCTAAACCACATATGTTATGTCAAGGTGGCTACGAATCTGGGGCAAGGACAAAGACTACACATACCATGTCTAAAGTGGGAAGTACCCCCAAAAATTTTAAGATAAAAGATTGAATATTAAAAGTGTAAGAAAGATATGACGTGGATTTTCACCGATAATTTCTTTTATCAATTTTATACACGAGTGACTTTGACTTTTCATTAGTAATTCGTAGATTGAGAACATAGCTTCTATTATTTTATCTATCACAAAATACGAGTAAATGTCATATAAATGAAATTTATTTTTATATTTATTATAATGGGTAAATTTTTTATTTATGAAAATAGATGGATAAATTGTGTTACTAGGATCCAATTTTAATAGTTAATACACAAATTAATTAATTATTTTATCTATGTGATAACTATTATACTTGATTGATTAATTATTTTGCGGATACAAACCAATGCACAAGGCATGATAATTAATGTACTTAATTAATTAACTATTTTATTGATAAGAATATCAAACTAATGTACAAATACATATATGATAATTATTATACATAATTAATTAATTATTTCACGAGAATACTAAATCTAATTAATTATTTCACGAGAATACTAAATTAATGTACTATGAGTCGGAATTAATTAATTCAGTTCACTATTATGGATTTTATTTTACATGTATTCTTTTTATTGAAATCGTATTACATAGATACCATTTACCCATGTTGATAATTTTTTTTTTTTATTATTGTGATTACATAATGAAATTACATATTTTCGTCAGTATTTTTATAGGTGCTTAAGTTCTCTAAATTATATAATATAAATAAAAATAAAAATAATATATTGCTCTCATTATTTAAATTTTTTCCTAATACATTTAATTTTATTTTTTTATTTTTTTAATTTAACTTTTTGATATCAGGATATAATAATTATTCTTTGATTTCCAAATTATAATTATGTTTCTATGTTTCTATGATATTATAAATCTGTAATTTTAATCCCTAAAATTTGATTTTATCAATTAGATAGAAAATATAGTTAAATATTCTTTAAGGGTAAGGGTTATTTATTAGGATAATAACTTTACCTTTATGAGACTTGGTTCTTCCTTAAGTTGGATTAACTTATTTCTTAAAAAATATTCATATAATTCATATCATGTTGTCATGCTATGGCCAACCTCTTTTCCAAGTGATATATATATATATATATATATATATATATATATATATATATATATATATTTTAAGTTTGGAGTTAACTTATCATGTATGTCATCAATTAATTACTTTCTTTCTTAGTTAATTTATTATCCTATAATCAGATTTGTAATTTTGAAGTTAAAAAAATATTTACCATGTATTTTATTATATGATATCATTTATACTTAAAAAATAACAATATAATTATTTACATGATTGATTCGTGTAAATTGTTTCGTTTAACTACTAATTTTAACTTTGCCTCTTCAATGTACCATTGTGATATATCCTCAATAAGTTTTACCATTATAATTTTTGTATTATTATATCCTGCATACATAATTTTTTTTTTTTTTGTCCACGTCTTCTTTGGAAGAGTGAACTTGTTGTATAAGTAAATAGTGTGATTTTCTTAGCAGCATAAGTAAGTAGTGAGATTCTTTTATTAATGTATTATTACGAGAGGTTCATTTAATAAACAGAAAGTAGTAGTGAAAGGGGTGACGTGTCAAGAAAGAGAATATCAAATAAATAATTAGTTGTTATATAAACTGCATATAGATTATAGATAAAATAAAAGATTATAAGTAATTTCAAATATTAAATTAATAAAAAGTTAGATTATACGTTTATCTATATTTATCCAACTTTTATATTTTTCCTTTCATAATATTTTGTTTGTAAATCATATGCTTGAGATGCTACACTGAAGTTTAGTGCAAGTTTTTTGTAAAATATAAAAGAAGAGAAAGTTTACTTATTTATGATCAAACATCCAAATAGTGATAATAATTAAAAAAAATTACCTCCAAAATAAAAGAGAACGAAAGAGACAAAAAAAACTTAAAAAAATATGTTTTTCAAATTGGTTTGCTTAAAATGATAAGAAATTAATTTTAGTTGTTTTACTCAAGAGAATATTCTAGAAAAAGTTTTAAACTAATTTCTCTCAATTACTTTATTAATTATATATATATTTTAAAAATATTTTAGACTTTTCTCTCAACTACTTCATTAATTATAGAAAATTTTAGAATATTTAGAAATAATTTAAAAAATTAGATTTATTTTTAACAATTTTTATTACATAAATCATTAAAATAAAAAATATAATTATATTCTAAAATTTTAAAATTTTTCTTTGACATAATATTTATCTATAATACAATATGCTACGAAACAAAAATAATCTTTAAGAGTTTTGTTGTTCCCATGACCTTAGGTTATGCTTTTATTTATAAAAACATTCATAAGATTGTAGATAACACATTTGATCTTACTGGAATGTGAAGTACTAAAAAGCCAACCTTTTTAGTTATTTATGGTAATTAAGATGTTATTTTTTCTATATTATCCAAACTTGGGAAGGTTAGTATTGGAAATAGCACTTTTGGAAAGATCAATCTTGGCAAGGTCGGTTTAAAAAGGTCGTCTTTAGGGAGATTAGTCCTAGGAAAGTTGGCTTTTGGGAGATCGTTTTTGAAAAATCGTTTTTGAGAATGTCAACCTTGAAGATAACATCTTTAGATTGAGCTTAAGGAGATTGATTTTAAAAAGGTCATTCTTAGAGAGACTGACCTTGTTGAGATTACTCTTGGGAAGGTAGGCCTTGTTGTGATATGTCACAAGTAAGACGATTTTGATTTTTGTTATGTATCATATAACGTGTTTTGATAATAGTTTTACTTCAATCCCATGATAGGTATCAAATGTTCTTATCAAAATTAGAGTAGAACCTCTTGAAATGAACTAAAATTGATTTTGAGGCCAATTATATATTTTTTTACAATGATCACATAGTTTTATTTGAGATATACATTTAGAAAAAAATTATACTATCCTCAAATAATAAGAGCTTAATATATATTTATAAATCTTTTATACGAAGACCAAATTATTTTTAACAAAAAATATTATTTTAAATAATAAAATATTTATTATACAGTTAATCATCATGTTTAATGAAATTAAATTAGTTATTAAGTATAATACTAAAAGATGGGTACACCAACATTGCATTTATCTTAGTTAAACATGTTTGTATAATTTTTTTTACAAAAACACTCTAATTAAACTCCTACTTTAAGTAATCTTCCTAACCATATCAGTCCTAGTCAAACGGATGATGTTACATCTAAAATCAAATTAAAAAAATATAATAAAAAATATGTATAAATAATTTTAAATTCTTAGCCAAATACTCTACTACAATCATATCATTTCAAATTTTTAGATCTTTTTATATAAATAATATATTTTGTTATAAAATATTTAAAATTCTTTATAAAAATAAATATCAATTCTCTATTAAACACGTTCTTAATTTTGGTATTTATATAATTTCTTCAATATAGTTGTTAGTAGTAGGAAGGGTTGCTCAAGAAGATTTGGGCAAATATAATTTAAACCATTTCAAAATAAAATAAAAATTGCTTGGGTGTAACTTAGTAACAGTTATTTTAAAAACGAAGCTGGAGAGTGGGTGCACCAGATTTTCCTCGATTCGGGAGGATCAAGCGCGGACTCCCGTATTTTCATAGTCTTTTGGCTTTCTCTATACGAAAGAGAGAGAGAGAAACAAATCACCTATTGGCTCAACGATTTCCATTAACCCCTTCTGCACTATTCTTCAATTTTCACAATAATCTTCTTTCATTCTTCTCTCTTGTTACATTCTTATATAACTAAATATCTTGAATATGGATATTTGCGTGAAAGAGGAAGTGTTGGAGGATCGAATTGTGACCGAGAGGAAGCCAAGAAACGGCGCCGTTTCGGTTCCTCCTCCCGGTTCGGTCATCGAACTGAGCAGTAGCAGCAGCGACAGCGATTCCGAGGACGACGTTGATTTGGACAGTGTAGTTGCCAGCGCCCTGCGGAAGCGAGGAAGTCCTTCAAAGAAGCGAAAGACCAGCGACGCTGGAGCGGTTTTGCCGGTTGGATTCCTCAGCCCTCTACCTCCGGCGCCGGCGTCTCCACCAGCACCTCTGCTGGCCTTGCCGCCGCCGGATTGGGCTTCCAACTCGACATCGCTTACGAGACCGGGAGCGAATAGCAGCAAGCAGTTCTGGAAGGCTGGGGATTACGATGGTGCTCCCTCCGCTGGCGCTGGATCTTCAACAGGTGCGTTTTGCTTTTGTCTATCTTATAGAATGACAAACCGTAACTCATTGTGAGAGTTTTTATGTTTTGGATTTTTTTATGTTTTGTTTTCTTGTCTTTAATCTGAAACTAACAGTGATAAAGAGTTGATGCTCTTATTTGATTTTCTTTAATTTCAATTTTTATTCTTTAATGGATGTTGCGAACCATTCCATTGATATTGTGCTTCAACATCTCCTGCCAGTTATTGAATCGAAATCACACCAACTATGTAAGGATAAACAATTCGGATACACAATGCCTGTTTTTCTACTAGTTTCTAAGGATGTTTATTCCAAACTGAAAGCATTTGACCACGTACAACAAAATGGAGTTTGGGAATAGAGAATGGTTTTATAGCTGTGAAATGATAAGTGCAACAGATTTTTTAAAATAGACTCTAATACCACGAGAACTTTAAACCTAGTCGATATTATAATTTGATGATATCTCTAGTCGATATAGTATCTCCAATAATATCCTTATAGGAAAATCCTTAGGGTTGCCTATTGGATTGGATTGTAGTTACTCCATCACATGTCTTATCTAACACAAAGTCCATTATTTTCCAAAGACTTTTGTAACACTTGTGATGAAAAATCCATTCAACTTTGAAAGGATCTTACAATATCAATCAGTTCAAGCCTCAATAAAACATCCATGGAGAAAGTAGGAGAACTCCATGATTCAGCCAAGAATTCAAAGAAATCAAAACTTGGAGGAGAGTAGGAGAGGTAGAACACACCACCTTCATTGAGAATGATAAGTGCAAGTGGGGATTAATCATTTGAATTAAGCAATTAAAAAAAGATAAGAATCTAAGAGTAAGTTTTAAACACAATAAGAGAAAATCTTTGTCAAAAATAACAAAACTATCTAAAATTTAATTGAACAAAAGTTGTCTACAAATGGTGGAGAAAGAAAAAATTATAGAAGAAGCTTTGACTAACTAAACCATTCCTATCTGCTAACTAGAGTCTTCTAACAAGGGTCGAGGAAACTTCCTAGGCACACCATACCAAATTGCGTTTGGCCATCACAAGGGCTGGCTTCCTTTACAAGTTTTGGTTCAAAAAGCGGATCCGCACATGCTATCACTGAGTTGAGTTCCACTTCATTATTGAGCATCATTAATGAACAGTAATGGTGTTTACATTAATGAGTCCTACTTGCATTGATGAACAATTCAGACTTGCAAGATTTGTGTTCGCTCCTCTTGGGCCTCACAAATAAGACTTCTACTAAACTGCACATGATAATTTGTCTAATGTAACTATACTGATGTTTACAAGCTCCGTTATTATCCTCTACTTTTACAAGAGAAGTTTGATGGTCTTGATGATCTGCCCTTCTATTCTTTTAGCTCTGACCTTGTTACAGCCGCCTGTACTCCTTGATTAGTAGTTCTTTGTGCCTCTAGGTCTTCATCAACCTGTCTTTACACTTGATATGTTTTTCCCAAATAAAGAAAGTAAAAAATAAATGACATCTATTGTTGACTTTTATCTTCTTTTTTTGCACGAGAGGGATTTGAGAGTTAGAATCCATTCATCTGCAAGAAAACACAGCCAGCCCCATCTTATCCTCACAGCTTAGTATTCATAAAGCATGTTTTTCATCTACCTTACCTTGTTAGTATCGTGTCATCTGTTTAAAAAACTCAGCATCCTATCCTATCCTCTCAGCCTAGTATTCTTTCGACGTTTTTCAGGACTACCTAACCTCTCAGGGACCCAAGTATTTAGTGGGCAAAGCCCATTCCTTTTCTGTCAGTCCTAGCTTCTTATCTCAGGTGTTTTCTGACCTCTGTTCCTCAAGTACGATTTGTTCCCAGTTTCTTCCTAGTTTGCATAGGTCTGTGCTTTTTAAATTATAATGCATATGATCTTTTTTCTTTTTGCATCTCCTTTATACTTGTTGATGGTGTTACTGGGTTGTTAATTATGACTAGGATTGATGATGATCGTGTATCAAGATTTTTTTTGAACCTTCTTTGTTATGCAATAAATAGATTCATTGTTATAGATATTTTATGCCCTTTTTTGGTTTATTTTTTATTATTTTTTTACTTTTTTTTTGTATAGCTGTCACAAACCTGACGTTCTGAGGCAGCCTGTGTTGTTGACAAAGTAATTAACCTGATATTTCTTCTAAAATCTGCAGTTGGTATGGATCATGTCAGAGTTCACCCCAAGTTTTTACACTCTAATGCCACAAGCCATAAATGGGCTCTTGGAGGTAAAGTGGGAAATGAGCAAATTTGTATCATTGGTTAATCATTATTTGTGATATTAAGTGGATTTTTGTTTTCCTTCCGCTTATCCTTTGAGGTTTATTATTATTTAGCATACTTAGATTGGTTGTCTTTGGTTTCTTTAGCTTTTGCTGAGCTTTTGGACAATTCATTAGATGAGGTATGCGTTGCTTCCCATCCTTTTAATAAAGCGCCACTTGTGATTATTACCCTGCCTTACTTGAATTTTACTTCAGGTTTGTAATGGGGCGACATATGTTAATGTAGATATGCTTATAAATAAGAAAGATGGCTCCAGGATGTTGCTGATTGAAGGTATTTCATTCATAAAATGTTTACTTAAAATATATATGGAAAAAAATGGAGCATATTCTTAGCTATGATGATTGATTTTGTTTTGGTAGTAAAACAGAAGGAAGTAGAGTATGCAAGAATTTACTGTAGGATTTCGTAGAAAATGTGGCTTTTATTTCTCCATGAAGAAAGCAAGTCTTAATTTATATTTCATTTCTGTTCAGAAATTCTTGCATGTAACTTTACCCAACTTGTCTTAAACAAGTGCATGATAGAATTGAATCGGTTATTTAGAAAATACATTTGTATTCCTTTAAATATTTAATCCTTCCACTGTTTCATCAATAGTCTGTTTATTTCCTTAAGTTGATATCCAAGGTACAAATAGCACTGCACCTTTTGACATGTTGACAACCCATTCTCAAAAAGTTCCAGCAACCCTAGGTAAGTTTAGGTTGGGTTTAATTCACTATAACTTAAAAAAAAAAGGTTATAAAAGGGTGACCCAAAGGTTGACCTACCAAATAAATAAAAACTAGAAAGAAAAGCTTTTAAAATGTAACCATGACCATAATTAATAACCATCGATTAGTCCATCAAATATATCACTGATACCTTGGAAATCCAAAACTAGAAAGATTAATACTTTAGGGCCAATTTAGAGTGGTTGCGAGTTTTTGATTTTCAAAACAAAATGATTTGGCTAAAATGGAGATGAAATGATTAACTTGTTTCGAAACACTTTTATTTTCATTTTGAAAGTGAAGGAAAAAAATTTGTGAATTTGGTTTATGGTTTTAAATCAACACACTCTCACTACATTTGATAGTGGTCCTTCCCATCATTGCTGCGATTGTAACCCCCATTTACATCAACGCTGCTATCACTACCACTACCATTGTTACCAACACGTTTGTCAAACTTGATGTCTACTTGAACTCGTGAAATTTTGTATGCTTGACTCATATACTTGTAAGATTTTACTAAATATAAAACATAATATTAAGAAATCTATTATGACATAAATAGATAACATAATAAGTTTAGCACAACAACAATTAAACTTTTTTAACTTCATAATAAAGAGAATTAGCAAACCTTATATTATAAATGGGGTTTGTAGTGTTGAATTAGGCTTCAATCTACTTTGTAAGATGGTATAAGAGCCTATCATAGTAAAGTTTGTTAGCCCTATTTTGCCTCTTGCTAGACCATCTATAAATATTTAGTCTCATATCCTCATTGTAAGAAGGGTGTGTTGGAGATTTCATATTGGTTAGAGATATAGCAAAAACAAAGTAAATAAGTGAGTGCTAGCATTATCTTATATATTGGTTTTGTATGATTGAGTTAAGTTTTAATCCACTTTTTAAGACACTGATGTCAAACACGATGACTCACTTCTTGACTAGGAAGTTTACACGCGTTTAAAGAGTTTGATAGAGATCTAAGTTGTTTCTACTACCTAGGATAGTGAACTCGTTATAGTTTAAAGAGCTAACTTGAGTTTGACAACCTTGACCACCACCATACACAAATACCATTAAACTAATTTGACATGATACGTAGCTTTCAAATTGAGCTTTTTTCAAAATTTGAAATTAAAAAAGAATTATTTCTTAAAAACTAAAATATTGTAGTTCTTTTAAATTTCCGTACATTCAACCAAAAACCACTCCAAACTGGTCCTTAGTGCATTGACATCAACAAGTTCACTACCAAAAAAACAAGTTCTGATGGGAAATTGTAAATACAAGAGAAAATGAAAATAAGTTAATTTGATGCTACCAGTGTTATACTGTTAAGAGATAACATAACCCATTTTTTCATCTCTAGTGAAAAATAAAATTTATTATTTGACATAAGAAGAATACGTGAAAAAGGTTTAGAAATTTGATTTTGTCTTATTGGTAAAATCACAATAAAGGTGCTATATGCTCTCTCTTCTTTTTCCCACTCTTGTTTTCTTTTTGTTGTAAAAAGTCTAAAATTTTTTATCTTTAATTTTTATTTCAGATAATGGTGGTGGGATGGATCCTGATAAAATGCGTCAATGCATGTCATTGGGGTATTCTGCGAAAAGCAAATTGGCAAATACAATTGGACAATGTAAACTTTTACTCTAGGGTAGAATATAAATCTTATTGAATATTCTAGTCAAAAGAGTATGCTTATCTTTTGTGTTCACGTGATAGATGGAAATGGCTTTAAAACAAGTACCATGAGGCTAGGGGCTGATGTAATTGTATTCTCCCGTTATCCTGGGAAGGATGGGACAAGGTTTGTTTGACTCTCTTCTTGCTTCATTCAAATTTCTTTCCTGGTTTGAGACATATTTTGCCTATAGGGGGGAACTTGCCATGACGCAATCTATTTATGATTTAGTATTTGTTGGATTTATAATGCTTGTTTTCATGCATAGGGATGACAACGGGGCGGATGCAAGTTTGACTATCCCATCCCATCCTCGAAGTCAAAATTGATTCCCGTCCCCATACCTAATGGGTATGAATTTTTTGTCTGATCCCCATTCTTATTGGGGAATGGGTATAACCGTACTCATCCCTTTACTGTTTCAAATATTAATTAAATCAAAATTTTATAAAAATTAAAAATTACAGTAAAGGAAAATGTCAAAAGAATCACATTTTATTTTCTCATATGTCAAATATCAAGAAAGAAATTATAATTTGTATAAATATCAAATAAGAGTATCAAATAACAATTGGATAAAAGTAGAATAATTATAATAAAAGAGTAGAAATGATTAAATGTATGACCTAGAAATAGATTACGAAATTAAAGACTAAAGAAAAGTTAATTTAAGTTTTTTAGTTTACCTAATAAAGTAAATGTGTTTTAGTAATTTAAAATGGGAACGGGTATTGGGATGGAAATGGGGACGGGGTGGGCGGATATGTATATATCTTTTCCTATCTCCATACCCAATTTAAAAAGTCGGGTATTACCCATACCCGTACCCAGTTAATGTGGGAATTCCTTGTCAAAATCGGGACGGACTCAGACAATACTCATGGGGATGGGTTCATTTGGTGTATTATTACCTTTTACCAAATTTACTAATAGCTGTGGAATGTAAGGTTGTCTTGCTATTTATTTATATAATAATAGTTTCTTCACAAATTGTGTGAGGTAATTCTTCATTTATCACACGAAAAGAGAACTGTATAATGTAAGGTTATCTTGCTACTGCATTTATGTGATATTATTTTCTTTTATCACATTAAAAATCTGAACGATCTGTTTATCTTTTATTATTTGTGAATTTTGGTTGATGAAGTTTCTATAGTTGCCGTCCTGAGGAGCATGTTTACATTAAGTGTGCAGCATAAAGCACACCCATATGAAATGTTCCTTGTTTGTTGGAGTTCAATGATTTTGTTCCCAGAGAAATAAATATATATTTAGTTGAGGTCACCTGGTTTACTACTGTCACAATCAGGAATTGTAGAATTGTTGTTGTTAACCGTCAGTGTTTGTATTGTGCTTGAGGTGAATTTGTCTGGCGTCCATGTCTACCTACTGCGATCATGGTTATCAAAATCGCAAGATAACCATAAAATTATGAGTTTAAAGTCCATTTAGTGAGCTCAGCTTGACACTAGAAATAAAAGCCAAAAATGACATTGGATGTGTTTGTTTCCGGGTCACGGTTTATGCACTATGCATCTAGGTGACAATTTCGTGGTTCACTGGTTCTCTCTTGTAAGCTTCTGTCTGTTTTGGGTGTTGACATTCTATTGTCCTATTGCGTGAAAATATCCTTGTTGGTGTTTTTATCAGCTCCGTTGTGTAGGGATGTTCTCCTTTGTTTTGTCCTGGACAGCCTCTGTGACCTCAACTACTGTCCCATTTCCTTTCTATTGTCCATTTCATATATTGTGGGTTGGGTCATATTAGGGTTATAGGCTTTTTTCCTCCTCTCAGAAATTTTGGATTGTTGTGCCTCAGTTCAAGTCCAACAACTTTTTTTATGTAAGACATACATAACATATAATAGAATCAACTAAATGATAATAATAAAACTATAATGATTATTGTTCATATAAATTTATTGTTTTTCACGACAAGCTTATATATCTAATGGGGTGATCTGGATGTTTTATTAGCTCTACTCAAAGCATAGGTTTGCTGTCTTACACATTTTTGAGGAGTACGGGGAAGGAAGACATTGTAGTACCCATGGTAATTTGTTTTCTTTACTTGTAGATTTTAGGTTTTTTGAGCATATATTATTATTAGGAATGAAACTAAAACATTTATATTGATTTTTTTCTAACATAATCTCGTATGAGCCACAAAAGCCTCTTTCGTGGTGTTATGTAGTAGGAGCTTATTTATACTATATATTGGTGGAATTCTCTGATAGAGTGATATAATTTGTCTGCTTGAAGATGGCTGAATTCCCATGGCCTCAAAATACATTGCATCTTAAACCTCTATCATTATTGGCTCAATCTTGGAATAATTATCTGAATTTTCTGCTGTGAGGACCACTGGGTTTTGAAAACATTATTCATGGATTGTAAAGCACAGGATGCGTCAGTATGTTTGTGGACTGAAATTAGACATCTAGGGATGAGTAGAGGTTTTGAAAACATAATTCATGGATTGCAAGACATGGGATAGGGTCTGGATGTTTGTGGATTGGATGAATTATTTAATTTGATTATTTGAATATGTTCTTTTAATTGTGCATCTAACTATTTATTACTGAAACTAAAGTTGGACTACGAAAGACAAGGGCAGCAATGGAATAAGATAATACGAACTTCTCTGGATGATTGGAACAAAAATGTTGAAACAATGGTACAGTGGTCACCATTTTCTGATGAGGCTGATCTTCTTCGTCAGGTACTCCCTTATTGCTTGAAGAGAGTAATTAATCTGATATTTTTCTTTTCTTACGTAACATCTGCTCTTCTTGGTGCTAATATCCTAATTCCATTAGTCATGGTTATATGTCTATATTGTTGATAAACTGTTATTGTCTTAATTTTTAGTTCAACTTGGTGAAAGACCATGGTACACGAGTAATTATATACAATCTTTGGGAGGATGACCAAGGTCAACTGGAACTTGATTTCGATGCTGATCCACATGTATGCTTGATAACTGAAAATCATTCTCCCTCAAGAAAAATTCTTTCTATAACAAATTTCATACAAAATCTGACACATTTATGGTTTTATGTCAGGATATCCAAATAAGAGGTGTTAATCGAGATGAGAAAAACATACAGATGGCTAAAGAGTTTCCCAATTCTCTACATTTTTTGACCTATCGGCATTCACTAAGGGTAAATCAAAATGATTATTATTGCTACTAATATTTGAGTAGAAAGAAAGCAGATTCAGCTGCTTTCTGCATGGTATTCCTGCTCCACTGTGTGTGTAATATGTAATGTAATATTTATCGGTAGTTTAGGGTGTATTTAGTAGAAAAGAAAGAAAGTTGTGAGAAAAAGTGTTGATGGGAATCAGGAAGAGAGAAGTAGTGAATGAAAATAACGAAATAAAGTGTTTGGTTTAAGAGTAAAAAGAAAGAGAGAAATAAGAAGTAAAATAAAAAATTGCCACATAATAAACTTTTTCATATAATAATTGATCATCTATATTCTGTAAGGTCACTTGCTCAGCCAATTATATTGGTTTTGCCTCTGTCTCGATTGATTATGCCTTCACGCAAAATTGATTATAAGTTGCAGTAACCAATTATGAGCTAGGTTAATAAGCAACAAAATGTAAACTGCTGTGCATTTCTTCTCCATTTCTCACAAATTTTGCATGGAAATTAATTTGAGTGGGAACACTGCTTTTTATTTCTTTTCCTCTGTATTTCATGGAAATTAATTAACTTTTGCTGTTCCCTCCTATCTCCATGTCTCCTCTCCATTTTTTTGCCATCTATTAGCCTCTGAAGACCTTCGTTCTTTTCTATATTTAGTATAGACATGTATCTGGTTTATGATTTGTGTTTATCATCATACTTATTATTTTCTTGATATACAGAGTTATGCTTCAATATTATATCTGAGACTTCCTTCTGGCTTCCGAATTATTCTCCGCGGTAAAGATATTTTACATCACAACATCGTGAATGATATGATGATGTCTCAGGAGGTGACCTACAGGCCTCAAGCTGGAGTTGATGGGCTTCTTTCAAAAGACTCATATGTATGTCTCTGTGTTTGATATTCCCAGCTTGTACAGAAATGTGATTTCATCTAGATCTTGTGACAGATGGTTGCTGTTGTTACTATTGGATTTGTGAAGGATGCAGTTCACCATGTTGATGTTTCGGGTTTTAATGTTTATCATAAGAATCGACTCATCAAGGTAGGGTTTATTATGATTAACAAATGATATAAGCATCAGAATGTCATATGTGATGCTCATCCTTCTTTCTCCCTTTCAAAGTTTCCGTGGGCATAGTGATTTTGAGATAATGAAGAATATATTTCTGTTGTTAACCTGTGTTTGTTGATTTCAAAGTTGGTCATTTGATGTATACTTTCTGTTTTTGCATGCTGGCTAAAAACACAATCAATAGGTCCTTTATAATTGTTTTTATTTATTTGCCTAGTATCACCCTTTGTTTTCCGTATTTCATTCTTAGAAATTATTAGAGAAATTCAGAGAAATTAGAATCTCTTGATTCTGACATTAACATACAAAGCGATCTGGTTTTGTTACATGTGCTATGCATAGCTTCAGAACCTGGGCAAACTAAAAGGAGCCATTTATGACTGCCTGCTAATTTAATAGCCAGTAAGGGGAATAGCGAGCAGTAAGCTATAATAGCAACAGTAGCCAAGAAATAGTATCCTCTTACAGAAAGCAGAAAGTTTGCAATTTATCCCCGGGCTGTTAGGTGTGATACTTTGGTGCGTCTGTTGGGTATTGTTCCGAAAACAATTTTGCTTTATCTGTTCTGAAATTGGCCTTGTTGTAAGGAGTTTCTTTTGAATTAAATTAAATTATTGTCAGTGGAACTTGGAAATCTAGTGAAGAACTCTAGATATCCTTTCTAACAGTCGTTAGTGGTTCCATAATAAAATAATAAATATGGACTTTGCCACTTGGTGGAGTTGTTCTCTTTGTTTTTAGGATCCAAAAACATTGTCACAATTCTTACAGGTTATTTTCTTGATTGTCAGCCTTTCTGGAGGATCTGGAATCCAGCTGGAAGTGGAGGACGTGGGGTCATTGGTGGAACCTTTTCTATGTTCATTGAGTTCTGAGGTCCCTTTATCAAGTCTAGCGCATTCGTTTAACATAAGGTTCATTTCTATTTGCAGGTGTCTTGGAAGCCAATTTTGTTGAACCTGCTCATGATAAACAAGGGTTTGAGCGTACATTAGTTTTATCAAGACTGGAGTCTAAATTGATACAAATGCAGAAAAAATACTGGTAATTGTTTGTTCTTCATTGGACTATTCATGAGATGGCTTGTGAATAACATTAATTCTTTATATTTTACTTATTTGTTATTTTCTATTTTATTTAGGAGCACTAACTGCCATAAAATTGGTTATGCTTCCAATCGAAATAAAATACAAATCAGAGATTCTGGTGATAAAGGTATGATTCGAGGCCTTGCTATTGTTGTTTGATACTACGCTACTTGGTCAGTGATTGAAATCGTATTATGGATGACCATATGGTATTCTACAAATGGATCTTGTTTTGTAGACACATCTTCTGAATATGTTCCAGAACCATCACAATCAAAAAGGAAATATTCTACCATGAATGGCAAGGTGACACCATTGACGTCAGACAAATTGCATTCTCAATCGAATAAGAAACGGATACAAAAACAAACAGAAAAAAATAGTGCATTTATTAATGGCCAATCTCCTGTGTCTCCTCCTGAACATATAATACAAAGTTCATCCGAAGAATCATCCTCTGACGATGATGTCAATGATGATGTCTTGCCTAAGAGAACAATTAAGAAGACATCTACTGCTGAGAAGTCATTTGAAAATGAAAATGGAGACACTACATCAAATGGAAAAGCCTCACACTACACACGGGCATCTGCATCAAAGCTAAAGGTAGTGCGCATATCGTCACCTTTATTTCACTCTCCTTTTTTCAGCTATTATATATCAAGGCATTAGAAGTTGAATTGTTAACATGTAAGGCTTAGAAAGGGTGGAATTGGAAATTTATTGCTTCTACACCGGCTGGGCTGTACAACCTTTTATCAGTAGTTAGGAATGAAGAATGAAGAAAGATAGAAAAATTTAGAATATGTAAATGTCCAAAGCAACAAAGCTTGTCTTATTTTTGAGGGAGTATGGGAGGTCATACATAGGTGCCAACTGTCTAGTAAAAGCCACGATGTTTAATATTTTTTAGTAGATTAAAAAAATTGTATGACATGCCTTTAACTGGTGCCAATTAGCCAGGTTATTACGGTGCCAATAAGCTGATATTTTATTATTGTCTCAGAAAGAATTCATTAAACAATAATAATGGCATGTAATTCAATCCGCTGATGATTTTAGTTGTTTGTTTACTATCGATGTTCCAAAATGAGTTTTTTGTAAAATTTAATTGTGAAAAAGTCCTCTATAATCTGAGTTATGGTGAAGATGACTAATGGTCTAAAATGCCTTTTAACTAAATGTTCTTTTTTTGTTTTTTGTCTGAAAATGTCTCTTAAAAAAGAGTTGATGTTTGAGTGCAGGGAAAAGATGTAAATGATGGCAGGCAACCACCATCGGACAATGATTTACTGACACTCGAGCAATTGAGGAAAGAGAACCGTCAGTTGAATGAAAGGTATATTGTAATTTTAGAACATTCACTGCATCTATTGCTTTCTTTAGTGAACTTAATTCATTGCGCCTTATCCTTGTTTTTTTTATAGATTACAGAGGAAGGAAGATGAAATTTTAGAAGTCTCTCAAGCTTTGCAGCGTGAGAAAGACAAGAGTAAATCTCTAGAAACTCAGGTTTGGAACATGATCTACTTTACATTGGTGTCACTAAATGATATAGATAGGTTTGCTAGTTTCTATTATTTGTTTATGATTATTTGTGTTAACTTTTTGTCTGTTGGAGAATTTATCTTGTTCGGGATTTTAATTTTATTTGAATTGTTTGATTAGGATAGAGGTAGTTTCGTGCTTTTGGTTGATTATTGTCTTGATTTAGTTAGTTGTTTTATTGGTTCTATAATAAGAGTCTTCCGTGATAAGTTTTTCCATGAGCACTTTTAGATGAAAAAAATAAGAAGAAAAGCATGAAATGAACTATTCATAAGTTAAAATTAAGAATTTAGAAAAATTATACGAGAGAACATTTACAAAATAGCTTATGGAGAAAATCATTTTATTTTTTCTTCATATTTCTCTTCTAGAAGTGCTTATACAGAAAATTGTCTAAACAGATCCTAAATAAACTTTTATTGTAAATTCCCTATACTCAAACAACATCTCCAGGAGTCATTGTAGGGTTATTTGGGGAATACCCTGATAAGAGCACTCTTGAATTGCTATGCATCAAAACTACTAAGGATAGCACCCCATCTCTTCACCTATAAGATGCACAAACATTTTTCTATTATAACTGGAAGCATGATAATTACTGTTACTTCTAATGGGTCCTGAATCTTCAACTCCAAAGTACCAACATGTCAGTTATTATTTTCACCATTAGATCCACTGTTACATAATAACTATCATAAGTGCTCCTCACTTTTGATTTCCGATGTTACTAGTTGAAAAATATCATTTCTGAAAGTAGGAAGTTTATTTTCCCTCATTATGGTTATCCATATCAGTGGCCATTACTTCTCCCTCTTTGTTTAAGGTTTTATTATCTCCCAAAACTAAGTACCTTAATTGTTTCTTCTTGAATCGGTCAAAGTATTAAAATTCTCATAACTCCTAAAACATAGACCCTATTTTCTCTTCGGGACTTTTTTTCAAAAAAATTCCTCTGTTCACCCTCTGTCTTTCCTCTTAGTCAACACTGAAGCAATAATATTGGTTCAGGTTTGTGAAAGTCCCCAATGGACTGAACCATCTCTACCTTGCGTTTGGATTAGGTAATTTCACAAGATATTCAAATACATTGAGCTTGAATTGTCCTCATTTTAAATTATTTCAATCAAGGGAACAAATAATACAATCAAGGGAACGCATGAGACGAGTGAAGGATAATAAATTAAAGAAAGACCCAAGGGCATAAAGTTTACAATGAGAGAAACCAAACTCAAGCAAAGCAAAGGTGATGTGAGTGAACCATGCCCGAGGAGATTACTTTAAGGCATAAAAGGAGCAACGAAGTGTACAGACAAGGCATGAGACGCTGGAGACTATAAAATACTATGACAGATCAAGTGTCAAGTTATGTGATCAGGGGTTTGAACTTTAGGTTCGCGCGTGTACGGAACTATTTTGAAAAATTATTCGTTGACTCATAACTAGGGGATACTCTATTCACCTAAAGAAAATAAACTGTGAAAGGCTTGAGAAAAGGTGTTCAAGTGGCTTCTTTCTTGGCTATATATACTATACCTTTATAATGGAGTTACTACTAGTGAGAGAACCTTTAAAAGTGTACTCAGGACTTTCCTATAAGGAAAGATTTACACTCAAACTCAACTTTTGAGTTCTAGGCTTGTTTAACATAGTCTTTGATGTGCTTATGATTGAGAATTGAGTGTTATGGGACACATTGTGTAATATGAGATGTTTGATCGAGTATTTAAGTTTTTGGCTAAGCTTTAAGGGTGTAGTTTTATAGTGCTTGGATACTTGTTAATTAGTATCAGAGCTGGTTGTGGATATGTTGTACAAGACTAACTAGGGAAGGTTGACTGGTAAGGTTCTAACCGAAGAGAAAGTGAAGCGTCCCGTAGTGAAGTTACAATGTGATATAATGTCGGGTATATTGTCGAACTTGCATCTTTGAAGTCTATCCCCATGCAAATCTACTTTTCTTTTACCCTTAGGGAATATCTCATTTGCACATGTGTTATGCTGAAACGAAATAAAAAAGAAAAGTCGTAGATTCAATTGATTGATCCAAATTTGAGGACATAGAATATTATACTTGATGAATTTGTACCTCCAGTAAAACTTCTTTTATCCTTGTTTGACCTCAGTTGCAAATTTCTTATTTCATTTCTTCGTCAGCTAAATGAGTTAGTAAAAAAGATTGACGAGTTGAACCACGATCAAGAAACTCTCATTGATGTATTCTCTGAAGAGAGGGATAGACGTGATGCTGAAGAGAAAAATTTAAGAAAGAAGCTTCAGGTTTTATTCTTACCTAATGCTCTGCCAGTCCCTCTCCATCTCTTTCTTCCCTGAATATATATAAAAATGAAAGAAAGGGTGCTATGCTCTTTTTGTTTTCTTTGAATCCAAAGCAAGTTGCAATTGCATTACCTGTTTTTTGGTCCTGTAGGAGGCATCAAATACCATCCAAGAGTTGCTTGACAAGATACGGATACTTGAAAGGAAGTCTACAAGTGGTAAACTATAATGATAATGATGGCCTTGCGATTGCATTTTCTCTGGTATCGAGTGTTATATCTACTTGCCGCTGGGAGCCAATGTTTTTTTGCTACGCTGCTTTTGTCATTTATAGGAAGCTTCCAACATAGCATGTGGGATGATACTGTTAATTGTTTGTATAGTTTCACGTCTACACTTCATTGATATTAAAATTTCTGTCCAGTACGGAGAATGAATTGGAGATTAACTGAACAATGTTCTTTACCATGGCATTTGAAGCAGTTTTGTGGATCTATTTAAATGTTCTTTTTAGTATCGTTGTTCTCAAATACTAGTAGGATTTTTAGTTGAGGCACTTGCTAGTTGCGACACTTTTGCTAAATTGACCATGCCTACATCATTCAATCTGTTCCCTTTGTTCAATTTTGAACTGTTGTTGAAATCCCACCCCTAACCGTTCACAGCATGAATGTCATGGCTTATACTGAGCCAAAGGACTTGTGTGTCATGGAATTTCTTTAGCCTAGGTGAGATGGTGGATTTTGCCTGGTTTTTTGGGGAAGAAGTTGATAGGCGGGTAGAGGAAGTTGATTATTGGACGAAGTTTGTTGTTAAACATTGATGTGTGATGTGGAACTGCTTGTTTCAAAATTGAGTAAAATTGATTTTAATATAACTAATTTTGAAGACTGTAGAACATAGTTTAGTTATTTTTATATTAATTTCGTTTCCTAGATTTTACATTGAAATGTGTTATTGTAAAGAAAAATTAAGAATTAACTACATTTTGGGTGCAAAATAATCAATCGAAGCTCAGATGCATTTTTAAACATGAACTATGGATGCAATATAGTTTCTTTACACTGCTCAATGTGAACTCCACAAGTAATTCAGAGAGGGGGCATGTAAGAATAAAGGTGCTAAACAATGTGAACTACTACCGATGACATGCAATACATTCACAATAATATGTAATACACTCAAGCATCCGAACTTCCTTCAAAACCAATTACAAAAATACTGGGTGTAAAGACTACTGGATCAACATATCAAATTTACTTGTGAAAATTAAATCAAGTAGAAAGATATCATATGAACGTGGTTGGTTTCTAAACAAGAAAGTGCACAAAAAAAAAAAAAAAAATTTTTCTAAATTTAAAAAAAAAAAAAAAAAAAAAAAAAAAGAAAATTTAAAATAATTTTAAAAAAAAAAAAAATTTTAAAAAAAAAAAAGTATATTTTTTTTTTTTTTTTTTTAAATTTTATATAAATT
>Ga0099825_1002061_pt1 | contig 26439 bp, 11 predicted proteins | sample SiratroredBW_FD_76838 | JGI IMG/M metagenome (GOLD analysis project Ga0099825, IMG submission 76838) | Root nodule microbial communities of legume samples collected from California, USA - Siratro red BW | ecosystem: Host-associated > Plants > Roots > Nodule | place: USA: California | collected... | reverse complement strand
TTTGGACTAATTTTATTTTTCCCACGATGTAATTAATTTTTAACCATAAAAAAATTAGGACAATCAACAACCTGTTTTGTTTTTTTTTTTTTTTTTAAATTATTTTTATTTTTTTTGTTTTTTTTTTTTTTTATTATTTCGTCCTTTTTTTTTTTTCCTTTTCCTCCAACGGTTTTTTTTTTTTTTTTTTTTTTTTAATTATGCTATTTTTCTTGTGGAGATTGTGTTGAGATTACAATGGTTTGTTAGGGTTAGTGTGGAATTTGTAGTTTGTAGTTTTTAGAACTTTATTTGAGGTGGAAATGAATAGGTTTTTCCAATTGTGATGTTGGATGACTTTCTAGTTGCAGTAAACTTGAAACCGAATTTAGGAATGGTTTGTGTAGATTTGTTGGAATGGATAAAACATGGTATATGGATTCATTTTTAACAGGACTGTGAGTTGAAGTTAAGAAGTAACATTTTGGTACAACAAATGTGTGAAATGAAGGAGCACTGAACATTCCATTCTGTTTTGAACATATACCAAATGCTACCTTAGTGAGGCATTTGTATATAACCAATATAAGGGGGAAAAAGAGAACTTTTTTTTAATGAACTGCTCTATTAAAACAAGTTCTCTGGGTTATTGCTCAAAATGCAGATACTGTTACCATGCATTGGATGGCATTGTGCTGCTGAAATGGGGTTAATGATCTGGCTTCAAGATGTGGTGATTTGTAATCTTTTTTTCTCAATGATTTTTTGTTTGATTATGCCCCCTTTAATTTTATATCTCTGGGATTTTTTTGGGGATCATTCGTGCTTGATTAGATTTTTATTATGTTGTCTAGTGAACTCTTCATTGCCTTCCCAATGGTTATGATGCTGAAAACTGCTTAATCGAGTAGGGGAACGTTAAATTTAACAGTAAAAAGTGAAACCTTTAAAACTGCACGATTCAATAAGTTACGGTCTCAATTCTTTTTTATTGCAGAACTCAGTGCACAATTCCATGTTTGACAGTGATAGATTGCAAGTGCTGCAGATTTCTTAATTGGTAACTGATAAACCCAGCAATACATTAGTATGTATGCCAAACAACTACAACAAGTTTGAAACACACTCGTTGATCTTGTTAGCACTATACATAAATGAAGTAAACAATCACTTTGGTTTGGTCAATAATATTTAGAAAACATATTCCAGTTAATTTGGAAGGAAAATTTAGATGAAAAGGAGTTTTGTTATGATTATGTGTCATACCGTGTCCTCGTGTTTTAAATCTGGGTTACCTTTTTGAGGATTTGGTCCGTTATTCCAATCATAAACTTTCCACTTCTGATAGTCAAACAGTGGAAAAGCCATTAACTCTTGTTGTCTTCCTGTTCTTTAGTTATTTAATTTTCCATTTCATTTTTATATTTGGTATTAAATTTAGTTTAACTGAACCGTACTTATTTTCCAAAATCTCAGTTGTGGCTTTTGTCCCTTGTTGTTCTGTGTTCCTCTGCTTTGTTAGCCATCATTATTTGTGTGCTTAGATCTTAATTGTACATTTTTGTTGTTTTCTTGCTAGGAAAAGTTCAGTTTCATGAATTCTAAGGATGGTAAAGGAATGTTTAGTATGCTATCATTTGAAGCTGCCAAAATTAGGCTTCTAAGGAGTTTGATCATTGAGACAGAAACAATGCAGGTGTTCTTTTAGTCCCTGTCACATATCATTTTATTATAGTTTGTTAGCTTAACTAAACCCTGTTTGTTACAGTTTGTTTTCCTTAATACAGTTAGCTTATCTACTATGGTTAGTTTACTAGCATAATTAGCTCATCTTTGTATAGTTATAAACAGCTGAAGCTTACAATAGTAAGATCAAATTTGTAATCCCTCCTTCATAGTGAAGTCAGTTTCTCTACCTACTTTGTTGTTCTAATTTGATACACAGAGCGTGAAACAGTCCACATCTCTAACCCTAGTTTTCTTCTCCTCCTCCAACAATGGCGACAACTACCTTTTTCTCACTCAATCTCTGAAAAGCTTGACTCGGAATTATCTCCTTTGGTGTCAACAAATCAACTTCTCCTCTTGTGGCTCCAGCCTTCCATGTCTAGAGAAATGCTCACTCGTGTTTTCTGGTGCAAGTCATTGTGTTAGCTTTGGAACAAGGTTCATGCATACTTCCATTTACACACCAACATGGAAGCTCACTCCAGCAGAGTATCACAATATGGCATACACACCACTGCTGAAATTGTTTTGATTCAAACTTTATCATCTGAACTTGAATTTCACATACTTTGTGATAACATGAGCACTTTAACCTTAGCCCACAAGCCTATTCTTCAATCTTGCACCAAGCATATGGAAATAAATATTTTCTTTGTTCGAGAAAACGTTGTTGCCTACCAAAATGTAGATTTTTCATGTCTAGTTGTTGATGTTCTAACCAAAGTCTTGTCTCCTACTCTATTCGTGACTCTGGTTAAAGCTCAAAGTTGTAGATTCTCATGCTCACCACCCCTCTTGAGCTTGCATGGGTGTAGTGGGGTATATTCGTTACTCAATTGTATCTCTTTCTTTTTTAGATCTATGTAACATAATCTCAGTTTGTTATAGTTAGTTAGCTAACTCCATTAGTTACAGTTTGTTATCCCTACTACAATTTACCTCCTCTACTATAGTTAGTTAGTTTACTAGCACGGTTAGCTCATCTCTGTAGGTATAAATACTTGAAGCTTCGCTTACTGTAGTAAAATCAATTTTGTAATCCCTCATTCATAATGAAATCAGTTTCTCCCTGTACTATGTTATTCTAATACAAATTGATATATGGTTGGTTTCTACTACTGCCTTTGCAGTACCTGGTAATTTATTTTAGCCATAACAATTTCAAAGTTTGATCTTGTATGAATTTATTTCTGTCAGTCTCAATTTTATTTTGCCTTTACCTATAAAGGATCCTTCATCTAAAATAATGCATGTCAACAAAATTAGTAAGCATCCTTTTTGTATCTGTTTCAACATGCAAGCTTTGATCCTTAGGAGGTATAACTCTTGTCTGAATATCTCATAACATCAATATTGTACTATCTTCGAATTTTAGAGTATGTTAGAAATTACCTTAGAGCTTGTGATTTCTTAGTTTCCAACTTTTTAATGTTTTATGACCTGTTTTCTTAATTAGTTAGGATTATTAGTATAATACAGAACAATGTGTAGGTAAATGTTATTTGAAGTTTTTTTGTTTTTTCTTTTTTTACCCCTATTCTCTCAATGATTCTTGAAATACTGTAGTTTCCACAAAACTGACAATCCCTTGTCCATTATTTTAATTTAAAATGTCTGTGACATCACTAATCATTTCAAAACTTGCTGACTTCACTACACAATATATCCTCTTAATCAGACTTCAAAGTTAATGCCTTTCACTGTTTCTTGTTTTGCATTTCTTGCTAGTTAAATCACTATAATAACAATTTCATTCGTAACTGTGTTGCAGTTATTTTATAGTAATTTCTTAATTGGGAAAACAAAGGTGGCCGAGATATTCATTATTTCTTAGTTGTTATTGTATCTCTGGATCCTCCTCATTTGAATTTTATGTGTTGGATTTCAGCCTAGTCCATACTTTTTTCCATCTTCATCTGAACTTGAACTTCAGCCTTGTCCAAAAATGATACAAGAAAAAAATTGTCATATCATTGCTGAAGTGTTCTTCTGTATTTTGTCCTGTCCGGAAATTGTTTTACGATATGCTCACTGCCTCTTGTTTTTTCTTGAACTTATGCAGGTTTTTGATTTTACTGTCTTTCCTGAAGCAGAATATGATGTCCCCATATTTTGTGCTAACTTTTTCACCTCTGCAAAATCAAACATTGTTGTCTTGTAAGTTAGCAACTTCTTCCACTGTTGCAATCTACTTATATAAAGGATGTTCTCCATTTTCTTTTTCACTTTTCGTTGTGGAAAAGTCTACAATGTGGACTGTGTTTTCAATTTTTGAACTTATTCCTGAGCTGCATTTCAACTTATGGAAATTTATGCATTGTGATGCATATTGTTTTCATCCAAGAAGAGTTTAGAACTAATTATGAAAACTGTCTTTGTATGCTTTGCATTGTGAAATTTTGTTGTGAATCATTCAGTTTTTTAAAACATAAAATAGCCTCTGATCTATGCGATATATTCTTTCAGGTGGTACATAACATAGAACTTTTATGTCTTCATTTGGGCGTAGTTAATGCGTATGTTTTACTGCCTATTAATACTCACTAAATTGGGTTTATCAAGTATCAACTAGTCTGAGTAGCAGGTATTTGATTGAACTTGTTAAAAGAAAATACCATATTTCGTTAAGTGTAAACTTTCTTCGCTAGTCACTTGAAGAGAGGCTTCATTCTTTTGTATAATATGTTCATGTCTCTTTTATGGTATATTCCTGATTATTCACATACCAATATTACTTTAAGCCAGAAAATTGTAGTTGTTTTACTCTAGCCCTTTGGTTTTGCTACTTTTTTTCTGTGATCCTTGAAGAAGATGAAGTTTAGCCCTAATCAGCAGCATAATAAAGGTCACAGATCTTTGCTTGCAAAGTTTCGGTGCTTGTTTTATAATTGTTATTCTCTTTAGAATGAGGTCTTGTAAACAAAGAACCCTAAAACCTTAGTTCAATAAATCTGGCTATATCTGTCACAAGGTGTCAGTACTATGTAGTTGATTTTAGCATTGGTGTATTTGATTGACTATTTGAAATTAAGTTACATTATATGTACCAAAATCATCCTTGTTTTATGCATATTGGCCTTTGCTTTCATTTTCTTATGTATTGTAGCTTTATAATCGACAGTTATAGAGGCTTCTGGATGGTATTGACTCGTTGTGATCTATCTTATAAAGAACTATTTGGTGCAACCATTGTAATAAATGAGAAGAGTTTGTCTTTCTTGGTCAGTAAATAGTAAAGGATTTTGTGTATGAGCTGCATATCTACTAGAATTTACCACCTACTCAACTGTAGAAGAATTCTTTAGTGCCCATCTAAGTACAGTTTTTCTTTTTAGGTTGCATTATTCTTCCACAATTTAGGTGTCCTTAGTCATATTGTCAGTGCATGTGCTTTACGGGAGTTGAGACTTAGCCAAAATAACATAATGAGAAAGACCGTGCTTTACCTAGGAACAAAGCATAAAACAAGTCCATGAAAAATCATTGTGACAGTCAGTTCTCCTCAATATTATTTACACCTTAACCTTAGAAATATAGCATCTGTTCACGTATATATCACTGGTACTTTGATAAAGGTTTTCAACTGTGCTATTAATAGGTTCAAATATTATATAAGAACAAATCAGTGTATGTAATGCAGAGCACTAACCTTGAATTTATTATGCCAGGGACCTTAACCCCTTGCATGATATCATCAATCAGCATGAGTACAAGGATAAGTACTTTAAAAGCTTAATTCCTCTTGGCCTTAAATATACTCAGGTAAATGCAAATATTTAAGGCAAATTATTAGAGTTATTGGTAGAAGTATTTTCAGTTTTGAAACAGTTAATCACTCAAACACAGCATAACAATGTGAAAAATTTTTGATCTGATTTGCCACACGAGTGATGCATTGTTCTCAAACTATATGTACTCCTCTTACTACAATTTCTCTGTTTTGAATTGATTCATAAAAGTCCTCATAGATATGTCTATGTTGTTCTGTAAATTATAGATTTCTTTCTTAAAGGAACTAGTGTGTTGACTTAACACAGACTTCATGCAGCTGTTTCCATGGGGAGGGAAGCTCACAAGTGAGTCTATAAAATTTTTTTCACCAATTGTCATCTGGACAAAGTTTACCTCAAACCCAGAAAAATATGATATCCTGTATTCCGCATTTAGGGATTATTACAAGGTAATGACCCCAACATCATGATAAACTTTATCAATGACCTTTCATATTTTTATAAAATATATAGTTGACCTTGTACAAGTGCAATTTTTATTTATCTTCATGACTGACCCTGGCAGGTATGGTTGGAATTGATAAGCAAATCAGTTAAAGAGACAGATGAATCTCAGATTGTGCTCAATCTTGAAGCGCAACATAGATACTTGACATGGAGAGTTGAAAAGGTAGTTCACATTTTCTAATGTTTTTTGACAGCCAATCACAAATATGATTGGTAATCTGTCCACAATAACACATATTTGTCATAGGTATAATTGGTCTAGGTTTTTCTAATTAACCAAGGATCTACACTCATTTAGCATTAGTTGAAGATAATTTAGATGATAATAATACGGTAGATGATTGTGCTTGTGATATCTTGAAGAGGGCTACCTTGTTATTTATATAGCAATATTGAAATCTGTTTTCCGCATTCAAATCTTGACAATAAAATTGGCAAATAAGTTTGAAGTGTAGTTTTGAAGTTTGAACTATCAAAACTGGACAGTCAATCCAATCGGCACTTGAGAGTTTAGAATGAATAGTCTATTTCAAATTCAATTTTACAATGGACCTGATTCATGGACATATTTGGAGGTAGGATCCAGGACAAGGCGTTTTGAAGAAGCTGATCGGGGACACTCTTGCCAAGGTAGGTTAAATTTGTGGTTGTTTAATTCCTTCCAGTTTAGTACTACAGATGCTCACTTTTGGTTTTATACTAGGATTTGTTGAGAAACTTTCTCTTTAATGGAGTTGATGAACTAGGAAGCAAAACATTCTACGATTATTTTCCACACTACTGCACTGAAGAGGGAGTGATCAATAAAAAAGGCAATATTGTTGGGAAGTCCTTTGAAAATCGTCCATGGGATGTTAGAGGAGAATTTATTGGTAACTGATCTTTGAATTGAGTTTATTCATGGAATTTCTGTTATCTTTACATCTACGTTTGCTGTCTTTTGTTAGCCTGAGTCTCTCTTATCATCATGCCGTGATCAATTGGATTTGGATTGTTTCCCTTAACTCTGCCTTTTATCTCTTGATACAAAGATTGGTTTTGCATGTTTATAAGTGTAAATTATGCATGTACTGTATATCACTGGTTACTTGAAGGTCTGATCTGACTGTGATTTTAGGTGCAAGAGAAATTAATTGAAAAAGCACTAGGGTTTAATTTCTATGATTTGCCATCAAGCATGAGATGATTTCAACAATGAAATAGTTTTTTAGTTTAGTCAGCTAGCAAATAGTGCACAAGATAGCAATCACAAGCAAATACTATATTAAGATCAAACAATCTTCTGAATTACAATAGTAACTAGGGGTGTTTAAATATTTTTATTGATTTATGATGGTCATTTATAATTTATAATATTTACATTAGAATAAGTTTTTTTAACTTATTTCAGTAATTGAGTTAATTTTATGGTTAATATTTTATTTTATTGGAGTTTATTGAGTAACTACTCAATGAAATTATTATCTTGGTTTATCTTAATTTTTAAGAATCCTTATACTATTATTTGACCTTTGGAATGTTTTAGGTGAATGACTGTAGACTGTAGAAGCTTGTGCACACGTAAGGAGTCAAACTTTTCAGACATGTTACTCTAAAATTTCGATGGTTCCACAAGCATTCAGAAGACTGACGCAATTCTTGTAGACAATTATGCCATAAGATGCTTGTAATACAAGTGTTACTATATTGTGTTATGTAAACACAAATTTTTGCATGACAAAAAATTTCCTTAACAAATTTTAGGCTACATTGGTTGTACTTGTGTTATTTTAACATTTATATTGTAAGATTCCAGTCAGGTGTGTCAAATTAGCTTTGAAGTCTTATAAATTTAAATTGTATATTACCATCTAGTTTATATTAATTTGTATAATCTATAAATTGTCACCTGATCAACTCTCGAGAATAAAAAAATTTCTTCAAATCAATCTGATCATTTATATGACATGCTAGTTAAATTGGATTTCTAAGAAGAGGTATTTTGAACTTTGTTATTTAAAGTATCATTCTACAACTTATCACCTATATTAAACTACTTTGCATACATAGATATGTTTTCATCTCAAACATGGTTAAAGAATAATTTATAAATTACGATTTATTGATGCACTGTACATGTAAAAAATTATATAATTGTAAATTCTTGGTCTAATTTTTTCATTATTTTTTCGTGTAAGTCTTTATCAAATCTTATACTACATTTTGATAACAAGTTCTGATTCAAGTACAATTGAAGAAATCATTATTAAGTAAGAATGAACATTCCTATGTCGAAATGTGAAAAAAGTCATTCCCAATTCTCCTCATGTCCTTTCTACTATAAAAAATTTGAAAATGGACATGGTAAAATTATATAAATAATTTTATTTTATATAAATTATAGATCAATATTATAATTTTTTTTCAAACACTTCATATTATAATTTTTTATAAATTATAAAATTTGAATAGATTAAAGTCTTCCTCATAGTTTTTCTAAACAATGAAACTTTCTGGATTATACACAAAAATAGTATTATGGTCGATTCTCTTGGTTTGTCCAATACTCCCTCATCTCAATTATCAATGTTTCGTTTATCAATCTTCCTAGGTAGGTTAAAGATGTTCGATGTTAATTGTTTTATAGTTCAAAATATGTTTGACACTGATTTCCACTTGTTTTTTCCACCAGCTTGTTGATAATTCTCCATTAAAGTTTAAGAAATTTAAGAAAAATAAGAAAATTACAACTCATTATCTGTATTTGTTTTTTCGAAAAAAAAAATCAAAAGAATTATTATGGACCGTTGGAAAAGTTAATGCAGTCCATGTTTCGAAGTAAATTTTAGAAAATTAGATTTGAAATAATGTTAGGTAGGTATGTGAATATAACCGAAGTCTGGCTTTTCTAATTTTTAGGCACCATCTTAACATCCAATCACACTTAGCATGAGGAATCAAAAACACGTGAATCTGAATTTACTTTTTAAGCCGGATTTGAATGGACCTAACTGAGAACCGACAAAAGCCTTGATAAATTCAAAAACCATCTTAAAATTCCAAGAAAAATTTATTTGAATGGCAGCATGCATGAGTCATAAAGTGACTCATTGATTCATTGATCAAGTGGTACTGGTAGAAGAGTCAAATGCGACATAATTTTGTTTGATATTGAGATGAACAAGGTGGAAAGACATGGTCAGAATAGTTTCATTCCATTCTCAATCCATCTATGCCATGCGCGTTGAGTCTTTAAAGCTTCAAATTAATGAGGTCCACAGAGAGAACATCGAAGGTGCAGCCAATGTTCTGCACTATCAGCAAAATATATATACAAAAATATATACTTTTTATATGAGAATTCAACAGGGCTACCTAGCTAAGAAGCTGAGGGATGGATGCAGCAGTAGCATGCAGCAGCAGCTAGCTACGGTATCAGAAACAGACAGAAAAACAGACAACAGAAGAAAAGCATCGTCAAACATAGAAGCAGGAGAGACTAGGGACTAGAGAGCAGTACTAGACTCTACCATCATCTGTCTATCTCACTTTGTCCTTCATTCATTTTTATCATATATTCAAAATGCCTAATAAAGAATTTTCTCCTTTACATTTTTAGTCATTTTGCATAACTATAACTCCAATATTTTTTTCTCTGAACACTTGCACTTGCGACTTTTTTGCATTTATTCAACCCTATGTAGTGAACAGTGTTTGTAATGAATTAATAGAAACATGCTTATGACCAACGAGTCAAGTTTTTAACAATAATATATGGTGTACTTTGAATACGTGATCATGATGTGTTAAACAGTAGACCAAGTTTTTTTAATGTCTCATGTGTGACAAATCTTTATATTTGGATGTTGGTTTGGTTCTTTTACTGTTTTTGGGATAGATATATGTTCATACTTTTTGATTTGCTGCTCTCAACTTAGGACAAAAACAAATTCCTAAACAGAAAGGACTTTTGAAATGTTACTGTCTTACATTATGCATGAAATAATGTTGTTTTGCTTTACTTAGGTGTTACAAGAAATTTGAAAGTATTTTAAGTGCTAGTTTGAAACATATTTTTCACTCACATTAATCTTCAAAATTTATACTGAATGACTTTAACTGTTAAGTAAAATCACCTATAAGATACCTTCATTTACAAGCTAATTGTGCCTAAAATGTAAATTATCCATTTTGCTTTTAGAGAATGCATATGATCAACATTATGGCGCCATTTTCTGTCACTTTAGAGTCATTTCAATAGATTTTTTGCTCCAATCATGATGTATAAATTTGTTAGCACTTAAACTATGTGTTAAAAATTGGTTAGGTTGAGATTAAAGGAGATGAAGGAATTGAACCATTTGTTGCTGAAGTGTCTAAAGTCTGTAACAATTGACTTTATGAGCAATTTTAAAATGACAGTTACTTCTAAAAAATATAACATGGATGTTTGTAAAAAATATAACAATTGACTTTATGAGCAATCTCTGCAGGTGATCCATTCCCTCCCATGCACAAACACACAAAAAGTGCAAGTTGCTGCTTTCTTCATTTATTAAAACAGTGAATTTAAACCAATTTAAAGGACAATAATGACTCCAACATTAAAGATTCAGGTCTGGTCCTCATATAGTATCTTAAAAATGTATTAAACAATACATCCTTTAAATCCTGTAAAATTCTTTCTTTTTTTTTCCATTGGATTAATTATAATCCTTTATATTTTAAAAAAACAGAAATTAGTATTCTTTTATGTATTAATATAGATTAACAAGATTATCTTAGCTTCTTGAAACAGGTATAAAGATTATTTCGGTAAATTAGTATTAAAAATTGTAAAAAGGTTCTTTGGTTTTGTATGAAAGATCAAATAAGAATTGTATGTTATTCTTCAGCTAATGCAAAGAGTGGAGAAAAAGATAACAAGTTAAAGAAGGTTCTTGGCATTTTAAGTGACATCTATTGGGTTTTTTTCTTTTTCTTTTGAGAAAGTAATAGAGACTACATTTTAGTTTTGTGACTAAGATTTTTTAAGTCAAAAGTCATTATCAAAATTTTCTCAGATCTCTGCCATCCTCGAATTGGAAAAGATGTTAAAATAATTTCATTTTAAAAAACTATTCGACAAAGGTAACTAAAAAAGCATGTATAAGAAACAAAAAGTCATGACATCATTACCTAATCAAATTTATTTTTATATTTCCCGATTGAAATTTTTAATTATTTGCGAACACGTACAGATGGAGTGGCGTGATAACACGAGATGAATCAGAACAAAATTTATCTTTAATTTTGATTAAATGGAAAGTTTTGATAATCATTACATTAGTCAGTAAGCTAACTCAATATGAATGGAATTACATTGATTTGAGCAATAAACAAAAGACATCAACACTTGTCATTATTTATGAATAAAATATGCAACTAATCAAATATTAAACGAAAATTACCCATAAATAATATTAGCACATAAAATAAGACGTAACCATTGTTAGAACAAAAATGACATTTTTTAAGTAAAAGGAAAAAAAATGTAACAAGAATATTGATTTTACAACATTATATAAGACTAAGTAATACATAAAATAAAGCACACACCCACGCCCTTAAATATATTATATTATAACCTAATTATAAGTTGTAGATTAGATATAAGAAAACTAATAGAAAACACACAAATTCTAAAGCAGACAAATAGTATAAGAATAAATACTAAGATTAAAATATAAAAGAGCATAATAAAAATCAATAGCAATAACATAAATAATTTGACATTCGAATATCCAAATGAGCACATGCATGGTGGATTCCCATGCTTGTCTAAGTACTCACCAAACAATCAAATAGGAACATGCCTAGGATGAAGAGAGAGACTGATAAAATAATAAGAGTAACAATGGAGGAGATTTTTGTGAAATAGGTACAAAAAGGAATGGAAAGTTAGAATGAATGGGAGGACATAGCATCAGAGTACACTCCTAGTTCCTAACCCTAAACCTAACTCTCTAAGTCTAGGGCTAAGGATCCTGTACCCCAAAATCCAATAGGTTAATGCCATTGGAGGAGATAGCCACGTGTCTCTCATCAGCCACCATGCTATTCACCTCACCTGCTCGCAGGTACAGTCTCACACACAACCGTCCTTCCTCTTGCTCAATGTTCCAAACCCTCAAGAACGGTGCAGGGTTCGGAGAATAGGTTAACACGTACCCTAGGTTCATGCAACCCCACAACCCCCGAACCCACGAACTCCTCAACCGGAACCGGCTCATCAACTCCATCGTCCCCACGCGCCAAACCGTTCCCACCCCGCCACGCTCCACCACCACAAACGCCTCCTCACTCACGTCCATCGAACTCACCACGAACCCTGACGCCGACATCACATCCCTCAGCAGAACCTCCGGGTTCCAAGCGTTGAAACAGATTAGTCTCAACCCAGTGCAAGCCACCACGAACTCCCCCTCCGTCACGCGCACGCGCCCCACCGGGTCAACCAACTCCGTCAGCATGTGCCACCCCATAACCGTTTCCGGGTCAGTCAACGACCCCCCAACGAACACGCGCTCCCCACTCTCCGCGTTCCACACCTGAAAGGCCCGGCCCGCTATCCCCGCGAACAAGCCCACCCACCACCGCGCCGTGCCCGCGAACCCGACCAACACCCCGTTGTTCATCACGAACCCGGACACCGCCCTTCGCGCTTGGCTATGCCCATGCACGTTGATAGCGCCCACGTAGATGTCCCCGTCCAGCCTGGCGAAAGTGATGTCCGAGTCGGTGATCACGATTCCCGAGACGGAGCGCGAGAAAGGCCCCAAGAGGTGGCCGTGGTCGGACAGGAAGGTGCTGACGTGGTCGTAGGTTACGAGGTCAAACACGCGCACTGAGCCGTCTACATAGCCGCACGCGAGGCGGTTGTCGGAAATCGTGAGGCAGCGGCACATCAAGTGCCGGCGTTGCTCCGAAGGATCAAACTGCGGGGTGGAAGAGGAGAGTCTTCCAGTCTCGAAGTTCCTAGCCGTCCGATGACAGTTGATGTACTCCCTCTGCCACGTGTCCCTCACTCGGAACGTCCTTCGCCAGATGCGCCTCGTGAGGTGCTCCCACAGCAGATCCGAACGCGAGACCTCGCGCCACGTGGAACAAACCTGCATGCACAAATTTTCAATCATGATCACCATTGTCAACCCAAGTCCGAATGAACGAACCTGGCTCTAAGTTAAAATAGCTTTCGGTTGCACGAAAGGTGCATTGATAAATTGAGCAAGTCCCTAGAACTGTTTTCTAGAAATAGAAAGCGTGGAAATTCTTTTGTTTATAATCTCACATAAAACAAAAAGAAATGTACATTTATATCTTGCTGCTTTTCGTTAACTATAAGTAGGTAGCAATGGATGAAAGGGTGGAGAGAGAAACATTGAAGATGGCAGAAGCAGGTAGCTAAGCTAAGCTAAGGTAGGGTTGAGGGAGCAGAGAGGTAGCATCATCCGCGTCAGGAAGCAAGGCATAGCAATGACATCGACTCGGGACTAGAGACCACATTATCAGCTTCAAATCAACAACATTACAATAGCAGCTAGTACTAAACCACTTCTCATTTAATTTTATTTATTACCATGTCAGTGTACTTATTTTCAGTTAGATACTTCAGAATCTTAGATAATCATAACACTGTCATATAGCATACTTTACGTATGAAATATCCATACATACATTGCCACCTACATTTCATACTTCACCCCCCCCATATCATATATATATATATATATATGTGATTGCGACACATAATTTAATTTGTCACAAGGGAAAGTGCACATATCCAAGTACATTTTTTCCATACTTCATCAATGGTATAGAGAATCAGAAGACTGGGAAAAATATTCCATATATTATATAGTATAAAGGTCGTCATGAGGCTGAGGATGTTGGTCAAAAGGGTATGCCCCTAGAATGAGTTACCCAACTTGCCCTAGAGAGAGAAAAAAAAAAAAAAAGAGTAATAGAACATGTGCGTGGAAGCTATAGGAAGTAGGATGAAAGTTTAAGATGATATGAAATTGAGAGTGGGGATGGAGCAAGTAGTGAAAAGAAGATGCAGATTATATCAGATGATGGTTAGTAGTAGTATTATGTGGTCCATCCCAGGTATACGGCTAGATAACGAAAGTGGTCAATATCTTTTGTTCCTGTTTGTGTAGGCATGTGTGTATAAAATGTAAACATGGTATGAAAAGCGTGCTTCCCCACAAACATTTCACTTTCATTTCCAAGAAAGGTATGGCTAAGTGTCTGTCTTGTTCCAAACACCGAATCTCTAGTTCTATTCACGCACACAAAGACCAGTCCAAGCCTACCCAGCAAACTTGAGTAACAAATTTCTGGACAACCTATTGTTATTTAGTAGTCAAAGAAAAGATCAAATAAACATCAGATGAAATTGAAAATAAGGGTACAGAAACAAAGACTTTAAAAAAAACAAATTTTTACGAGTATACTTCACACATTTTGAAATATGAAACTCTATTTATATAGCAGGCGTTCGTACATATATTTATCCAAATTGATCCATCTTTATAGAAGGGTGATAGTTTCTAAGGACAACTAAACAATATGCATGCCCCATCTCCCGAGTCCCAACTTTGTTGTGTGTGTGTGCAATTATCATAACGTATATAGTACATCATATGATACTATTTAATTTATTGGGAAAGAAAACTAAAATTATAATAGTTGTGAACTTCTCAGATAGAAACAAAAGGAATGGAGTGTCGTCACGACAAGAATAGGGCTCCATGTGCCTTTTGGCATTATACAATAGCTGCTTGTTGACCCCATATATGCATCTCATTTTTAGACTAAAAAAATATTAATCACCTGTTATTAAAAGATTTCAAACCCTAATTGAGATTTGAGAAGGTGCAGAGATTATTCTGCAACCAAAAATCATGCAACTGGTTTTTTTCCATTACCATTAGAGTATAGAAGGGTACTCTAACTGATAAAAGTAGCTATGAATCTCTTCTCTATTTGCAATTATTTTTATGGTGAGAACTAATGTAACTTGAAATCTAATTCCAGATTTCCACTTCCATTGCTTCGAAGCACACTGACTGGTCTTAACCGGGAAAGCTTATTCTTTGAAGACAAACAAAATTATTAGAAATAGATTATTCACTTTCATGATGTAGACGGATACCTTCTCTCAATAATCTTTATAAAAAAAAAAAAAAAAAAAAAATTAGTGTGCTTCCGAAATATATATATGCAACCAACTATATATGGAAATGGTACACTTGCAAGGACGATAGGTATGAGACATTAACAACTATTTATGCTTCCATCCTTATGTTATTCTTTAAGAAAGCCAGTTATTTTTAAACAAAGAAAAAAACTAGTATCTGCATATGGAGATAAAAAAGGCATGCAATGGATCTTCTAGCCTAGATAGCAGGAAAAAGCCAGTCAAAAAGGATTCATGCCAAGAAAGGGAAACAGCAAATCGAAGGCAGTGTGAGCATTTTCATTGGTTTGTGAAAAGGAGGTCCAAAACTAGACATTTTTGAAGGGGAAGAGAGAACAAACGTTGCAAAGAAGAAAAATACACCCTTTTTTGAAAGGGACACACATTCGGTTTGAAAAAGACACACGTAAAGTGCTTTCGCGGAACAGTTTCTTCTAGGATGCTTGAAGCATCTCCAACCTAAACCTAAATCGGTACTCATGTCCCCTTATCCATATTGAGTTCAATGAATACCTCTAGAGTTTAAACACAAAAAAAATTTGCCTTGTATAAACATAAGAAAAGAATAAGGATATAATAATATATAGTATTAAGTTAGTCCATAGTGTTGATATTTATTAAAAATAAAAAAGAATCAGCATCTGCAGGTAGCGATACTAGATTCATGTTTGACTTGACCAATATTTTGTCCAGTTTCGGAACTGAAAAAGCTATCAGTTACACATGCTGAAGATTCTACAAATCTTCATTTTAAGCAAACTGAGAATCCGTGGTCAGATTCAGCAAAAGCAAAGAAGAGCAACACGAACAATGATTGCATATTTTTTATAACAAAAGCGAGATGGGGGGTAATAAAGATAAAGATGAAGAGGAAGAAGATCAAGAAAGGAAAAAGGTAGAAAGATAAAGAAAGTACCTGAAACAAATTGGCAAGGGCAGGAGCAGCAGCAAGACGTCCATTGTAGTTGGCAGCATCAAGGGCAAGTTGGTTGGCCAAAGCTTCAAGAAAAGGCTCAGGCAAGACCTCATTCATAGCACGTTGACGAGAGGAGGAAGGGCCTTCAAATTGACCGGTTCTCCTCGTACTAGGGCCAGGGATATCAGGAGCCACAGCGTCATAAGGGGTTGAAGTTGATGATGATGATGACGAGGAAGAAGAAGAAGTAGAAGACATGAGTGAGTGAAGTGGGTGGTGGCTATAAAAGTGGTGAAGGAGGACCAGCCCGGAAAGGAACAAGGACAAAAAGGTAGAAGATAAGGACACAAAGTGAGGGACCCAAAAGGAGATGTCTGGGAATTCTTGGTTATATCATATGTGTATGTGTATCCCTATTGCTTCCCTTTATCTCACTTTTAAACCAAACCTCACTCACCCTTTCATTTTTCTTTTTTCTTTTCTATCTTAAATAAAATATTATAATAATAATAATAATAATATATTATTATTATTATTATTAAGAGTCTCCTCCTAACTACTCCTTTTTACATTAATGATATTGGTTTGTGGTTTCTGGAGATGTTCCCGTGCTGCAATGCAGGGACTGCTTTGGGCTGGTTTTGAAGCCAGCTATGGCAACTCAACTGGTGCCATGGTCTTCAGGTGTTTTCAAAGCATACTTAAAATGCAACGTGGTGGTGGTCCTCCTCAAACCCTCTTCTTCTCCATATATTTTTTCCTTTTCTTCCTCTTCTTCTACTTTGTCCTCGAGTGGATTTTCGATTGCTGAAATTAATTTATTGGTCAATTTTATTGTTTTAAAACCAGACTTGGCGTCTGTCCAGATTAATATTCATTTTCAAATACTTTATGATTATTAAATTATCATGTGAGAGATCCCACTTGCATAATGGTGGTTTTATCCATGTAGATTTAAATAATTATGGAATGCAACTGTTCCACTATTATTTCTTTTTCTTTTGCCTGCTCCCAACACAGCCATACTTTTCTTTTCTAAATCATAAACCCTTTCTTATAAATAAATAAAATTATCATGTCATCACCAAATTTATTTTAAAGACATGTTTGGATAAGTTTGTTGACTGGTATATACATAAATAAAAATAGACATGATAAAATGAGTTATTTCTATTTCTTTTGTTTAGTGCAGAAAAAACAAGTTGAGATTAAATGACTCATTTTCAATGCTAACAAAAAGAGTTGGATTAAGTTAAAAGTAGATTTATAATTGAAATTCAATCCTACTTGTTAGAATGATGTTGAATCCTACTTGTTTCATTAAAAAAACAAAAGAGAAATGAAATATACATATACAGTTGTATGAATAATCTTAGTAAAAAACATATAAAAGTGAAGATATATATGAAGATCGTTTATTGAGACAGAAACTGAAGTTTTCTTTTTCTTTTTCTTCTCATCTTGGAAAGCAAATGGATATGGTATTCTCCCATCATGAAACCAAATAAAAAAAAATGCTACTTTTTGCACTTTAGATATATACCAAAGAAGCATAAACCTTATTGAATTCAAAGAAGACGAAAGACCTCTCTTCTTGAGTAGCTTTTCAAACTTGACTAATTTTCATTCTAAAATTCTAATCAGCTTTTGCAGTGTGATCATTGAAGGAAAGCACACACTAGTCTCTAGTGAACATGGCCTTTTTCCTTGAATGTTTCCAAGCAGAGAAAATCTTGGATGGTCAGAGCAATAAGCGCAAAAACAAAAGTGAGCGTGAATTTACTGTCCCTCATTTTTGTGCCACTATTATGACCATTTCATATCATTTACAATCATTAATATCCGTTCATAATCCACTCTCTACACTATAGAATCCATAGAGAACAAAGAAAAAGTTATGTTGCAAGCAGATGCATAACAGCGAAAAGATCAATAACTTTGCAACTCCAAGGGCCAATAACCTTTATCTTTTGTTCAAAAATGAATGCTTGAATTGGGAAAATGACCCTTTTGAGTTGTTGATTAAACAAAGGTTTCCAAATTTATTATAATGCTCCTAATTTTTTCTATATTGATGAGATGAGGTTGCAATTGAATGTTACTATAACCTTTAGAATGACAAAAGTTTTGGACCTTTTTACTTATTCAAGTCCGTTATTGGACCCGGTCTCTTCACTTTTACATCATTACAAAATCTTGGTGAAGTCAAGATTCTAATCCTATCACCTTTACCTTTTATTCTTTGAAACTTTTGAATAGAATAACATCTTTATCCTCTGCTCTTTGTCCCCCTCAATTTTCTATTCGAGGAGAAAAATTGTTTCTAGTACCAAATACTATGGTTCCATTTTCCATTTGTTGCTGCAAAATTTATGTTCTTTGATTAGTTTAAGGGGAAAAAATATTTCATGGATCATTTTAGTCTCCTAAAAAAAAAAAAAAACTCTTTTCGTCATATTGAAAAAGTGGTAATGATAATAAAAATACACATAAAAAATGAAAATTTCTGTTATAGTAGTCATTGTAATCAATTTTACATCCTTCTTCGACATAACATGAGAAAAATAATATAAAGTGCTAACTAATTCAAGGATTTTACTACTAACAGACTTTTCTGACTAACTTTCTTCTGATATAATGAAAGTATTAACTGGAAGATAAATGTGAATAACCTAAATTTTAGAAAAGTTTTCGTTATTGGATAAAATTACATAAATTCACTAAATAATAACCTAATTCAAAGAAACTGCCACGAACAAATGTGTGTTATAAGATGGGGATATATTTGTTTTATAAAGTTATCGTGCATACTTTAAAAAAAATAATAAAAAATAAAATAAAATTCTTTTTAAACTATAATTACTTTATTGATCCATAAAAACTATTTCATATAGTTTCTCTAATTTTAGCAAAAACACATATAGAACATAATGTTTTTGTTTTTGTTTTAACTGATTTGTAGAGACACTGTTATTTTTTTCTTTATTTCCCATGTCATCATGATCTAGTTTTTAGTGATGAGCACAACAATGGAGAATAATTCAAACAGAACTTTGGCCACTTTAGTACATAATTTGTTATCAACAAAGGGAAAATTCCACTTGAAGAGAAGATAGAAGAAAAAAAAAAGGAGTAAAATTCTCAGTGAGATACTTGTTTCAATGTTCCATGCTAACCTTTGTCCCCATGTATTGGTCAAATTTGAAGAATCTAATTATAGGACCTCAAACACCTACAATTGAGAATCTTCTTGAACATTATAATAGTTCAACAGATATATATCAATTCTTTTATGATCTTTTGTCGAGACAAATCTCATGCTACTTTATATTAGAAAGTTACAATAAGCAACTAAGAAACAGGATAAGTAGTACCAGTAACACGATAAGTACTACCAGTAGTGTTTTAAAAATGTTTAAATATAAGCAAAAATGTTTAATCACATATTAATTAATTTCTTCTAGTTTTTCTGATTTCATAAAAAATAAACTATACTTCCTTCTTGTAAAAAAAAACTACACTTCCATAATTACATTTATCAGACTAATTTAAAAATATTTTTTAAGTAATCATACTAAATATCATAGGATTGATTGATTTATATATTAATTCATCATAGGTATACTCTCTTTTTCCTTGTATTTATATTTAAGTTTAGAAAGAGAGGCTATTTTATTTTACATTCATTTAAGCCTCGAAATTGTTGGATAAATATTAAAAATAAATTTTCTAATACATCTTTTTAAGTATATACTCTTTTATTAGTTGAATTTCTTCAAGTGTTAAAGTTAAGAAAGTCGTTAAAAGTAAAACTCGTGTTTTTACAATTTATAATAAATTTTAACTGATAAAAAATATTGTATGAAAACTGTGTTTAATAACATTTTTGAACAAGAAATAGGAATACAAGACTCACAATATAAAATTTGTTCAACAACTCAAACGAAAAACAATAAATTGAATTTAATAAAAACAAATTATACTTTCATTTCCAAAATATTATGAATTGATTTATATATCTTTATAGACTAACTATCAGAGTTTGTAAATTTGTCCATATACATAATATATATATAGTAGGTTACCACATAATAATAATAATGTAGAAAACTGTCGATAATAAATATAATAAAAAAAGTTTCACTCTATCACAAATTATAGTTTTTTCATTAAACACATACACTCATGTATATACATGCAGAGACTCACATGGATTTTATATATTAAAAATATTTTTCAAGTAATATTTACTAACATTTTTTTAGAATACTTGAGTTAAGCAAGTCCTATCAGGGACTAACACTCTTTCATATAAGTTTCTCCCAATTTGCTTCTATAGATATAAGATAAGTTTAAGACATATAAACTTTCCTTCAATTTCTCATCACATAATATTTTAGTCTATATGACTTAATTCATCAATGAAGTCATGAATCTCTATATAACCATCATAACAAATCCACATTTCACAAATCATTCCAGATTCATGACTTTAATTCACATATTACGAGTAAACATGTTATTCACTCTTTCATCTAAACATATAATTCAATAATTTTTATATACAAATCATATGCACCTAAGTGTCCAAAAAAATTAGGAAAGTTGCATATAATAGAGACATCAGACAATATTTTGACTTGAGTGGAAATATTTTTTTTAACAAGGATATCAAACAATATTCTGTGACCTATATGAAACCTCTGAGTTTAACACTTCATCATTAATTTAAAGGATAATATCAAATGAAACTCTTGCTTAAATGACTCAAATGAGATATCTACTTAAGTATTTTTGGATTTGAATTCTTTTTAGCGCAAGTGTGACATGAAATCCCTACTTAAGCGCTTTTAAATTTTGATGCCTCTGAGAAGAAGCCAACTTACTTAAGTCTGAATAACATTTTAATCCTTCCCATTCAATTTTGTACCCTTATTCTTTCAAACAAATAAATAAATATACTATATTTTTAATATTGAAAGAAAATGAAGATTATGCGTAAGAAGATTATTTCCATCCAACAAATATTTTTCATATTTTAAATAAAATTAAAGAAGATTAGATACGTATATAATAAATATTCTTTATAACTTGGTTAGAGACCTTGTGACTCAACATACAATACAAGATGTTTCTATTAAAAATTTCATAGTGAAAGATTATAGTTTATAGTTCACTCTCTCGTGATCATCTAAATAGTCTATTCTACCTAAAATTTCTAATCTTAAGAAACTTTTAGTCTAAGCAAAAACATGTAACACTTAAAAATTTTAAAATAAAATGTTTTCCTTCTAAGGTGATTAAGTTCTTTAAAATATGAGATTCAAGAGGCATAAAATAAGTATAATGAAAAGACAGAAAGAAAATATGTTGATAGGTAGAAAATAAAATAATGAAAATGGGATCAATAAGGGTAAATTCTATAAAATTTTAATATAATTTGTGTAAGTTTCAACACACCATATCAGTTTTAAAGACCTTATGCAAGAGTTTTATAAAACTCACAATCTTAATATTATTTTATTGATTGTGGGTAGAAATATATATTTAATACAAAAGATATTTTTTTATTTATTCTTACAACCTAAAGCTTTAAATATATAACATTTATAAAGGTATTGTTTTATAAAATTCATAACTACCTGTACTCTAACATTATTTTATGTTATCTAGTTGATTTATTCATTACTAATAGGAGTATCCAATTGAAAAGAATAAAACCCCATAAACAAAAGGTACACAATGGAAAATAGAGAAAGTAACAGAGAAAGTACATCAGAAAGTAACCATTCAAGCAGCTTTAGTCCTACATAAATCTTGAGGTAACACATACAGACATTCTACATACCACAACATACCAAAATCTGCACAAACAATATACAAATACGAATGTAATATTAGCCCCTTTAAAGTTAATTATTTCTAAGAAATAAGCTATTGAATATTTACAACTCTTGTCGGAAATGATTGTGATAATATTTAGTAAATAGATATGCATATAATGTAACCTAAAATTTATCATATTTTTTTAATTGTGTGATTTATAGACTTTAATTATATATTTTAAGTGGGATTTTGTGCATGTTACTTTAGGGATTTTTTTTGAAAACAATAATGTTGATTTGAAACTTTCGAAAGTTATTGTAATAGGTAATTATTTATAATTTAAAGTGAACTAAATATTTTATATTTTTATTATTTTAAGATTAATTTTAAAGTTTAGATGATAGGATTTAAATTAAATAGATAATAAATAGGATTTTTCAGAAATAAATTTAATATCTAGTAAATTTACACTGGTAAAAACTACTTGAAAATAAAATAACTTTCATATATGTTTTTTAATCAAGACTCTAATATATGATATTTTTTTAAATCCTAATTAGGATAACATTTACATATATTATTATTTTGTTTAATAGTTTAAATTTAGGTAATAAAGATTTTCATTTAAGTTATTGAAAGATATAAATATTGAAACAATATAAGATAACCGATTATTAAAACAACAAAGAGTTAGAATTTTTAAGTATTGTTTACAAGTCACATTCATGAGGCGGTATTCATCTAATATTCTTTTTGCTTAATTGAAATATCTTTGAGCAGATATTTTAAGGTGTTATAGACATGATTATAAGTGTAAATATTTATATATGAAATTGTTTGATTAATAAATATAAATATAAAATTAATGAATGTAGGATAATTTTTTAAAATTGAGAATGAGAAGTGATGAATTATATAAGAATTATGCCGATGAGAAATTGAAATGAATTTAATTGGTTATGAACTAATTTGTTGGATTAAGATAATTGAAAGAATACTGAGTAGTTACTTTAAGAAAATGATAAAGTAATATAATGATAGATATATATTTTATACACATAATATGGTGAACAAGTTACAGGGACATTAACCTACTAAATAAAAAGAATTTCTTATTTAAATTACCTATATAAAGTCATGACAAATCCTTAAGAATTAGTTATAATAAAACACTATTCATATATGTTTTTGAAAAAGAGGTAAATTTTATAAACAAATATGATTTAAAAGTATTGAACGCTAATTTTGATTCCGAGGATAGTTGATAAAAAAAATCATGATTCAATATGATAAATTTGTATAAAAATCAATATTTCATGTTATATTTTAGAATACTAGTTATATTTTTGCATGTGAAAGTGTTAATATTTTAAAGATAATTATTATAAATATATATGTGTGAGAGATACCTATTATTGTTTATTCAGTGAATATATAATTTAAAGAGAAATAATTTATAGGTTTTTAAACCTAATTTCTCAAACTACTTTATTTTATTACCTTGGATATTGTTGAATGTTAAAAAATAAAAGCTTAATTATTTTTAATTAAACAGTAATTTAATTAAAATTAGAGTATTACTATTTTAACGGGTGTGGAAATTAAAAAAACATTATTTGTTTATTTTGTGATTGGAAAGTTTATTGCGTGGAAATGAAAGTACGATATTGGATAAAGTAAAGTGCAGTGATGTGTGAAAAGTATTTATCTTTTACTTATCCATCAAATCCTTCTCTCATTTGAAAAGAATCAAAATATGATCACTCGAGTTTTGACCACCGAATCTGAAATGTATCTCGTGATTGTGAGAGCATCTTCCATACTCATGGGAGATCCAAGCTGGAACCAACTCTCCAAAAATAATAAACAAATTAATTAAATATTAAGAAATAAAAAATAGGTGAAAAACAAAGCAAATCTAGTTTGAAAGTTTTGTAATTTGATTGGTTTAATAAAAATCAAAGAGATAAGAAATAATAATACAAGTAAAAATATCATCATTTCTTACAATTAATCTTCTTATCTTTTTTTCCTAAAATAAAATAAACAAGATAATTTTCTTTCTCCCCTTCCTCTCTACCAAACAAACCTAAAGTTTTGTAAGATTGTTACTCTCAGTATTATTTTATGATAGATTATGTACAATCTTAATTTTTATGCAATAACATAAAATGTATATAGTAATTTAAAAATGAAATTATATTAAATTTAAGTTTAATATTTACTCTGACAAATGGTATGCTTAAGATATGCATGTGATCTACTTGAGTGGTGTAAATAGAATATTGAATTGGGTTTGTTCTGGGTTGGAGTAGAAAAGTAGTATGAAAAGAAGATGAACTTAGTATTTTAATGGAGTGCATTTAGAAATGTAAATTCCTCTCTTTCTTTCCACTAAAAGCAAATATAGTATCTCTTCTTTAAAACATTTATTTCACTAATTATTCTCTTATCTAAAAAGTTATAAATCTTCTATTCTCTCTTTTTCTTCTTCTCCATTGTGATTGTCAAATTTCCTATTTCTTTCTTCTATTTCTAGTGATTTCTCTACAAGACATCAGTTTATTAGTTGTGGATGAGCTTTTGAGTTTGACTTTGAAGTATTTTTATAATTAGGTATATAACTTTTAAGATGATAAAAGATTTTGTTAGTGTTTTCATTTCTTTATTTTAGTAATTATAATTTCCTTATCTTGAAACTCAATGTAAAAGAAGTTAGTTTGGTATTACATTTTAATTTGAGTTATAATATGTGATATAAGGATGTTTTCAATTGAATCTTAAAAAAAATTATAGAAAGAAAGTAATAGATTATTGATTTATTCAATTTTTAGAGTTTTTAAAGTGAATATGATATCTTAAGACTATTTTTTGAAATAACTAAAAAATCAGTGTTGTAAAACCTTATGTTAATAATTGAATTGATATCATATCTATAGTTGTTTTTTAAATAATACATTAGTTGAAGTTGCTATTCTTGAATATGTCTTATAAATGTTTTTGTTTTAGATTGATAAAGGTAGATTGATGATTCAGGATGGTAAATGCTATATCACTAGTATGGTAAGGTAATTTTTGCATTTTATTTATATATTTTTATTAAGATAAATTTTAATATTATTTTAAACAAAATAATTTAAATCTAACTTAATGTTCATATTTTCAAATTCTCATATTTCTAAATTCATTTGAAAATGTGAATTTACACTTCACTTACATAATATTACTATTTTGCTATATCTCTAAATAATATAAAATATTTTAAAAAATATTATTTTTATGAAGTAAATAATAAAAACAAGTTTAAACTTGACAAACTAGTGTATCTTCATCTAACGGAATGATACAAGAAGATAGGTGAGACAATAAAGGCTGACCAACCATAGGTTAAATTCTATAAAGTCAATGCTGATAGTCTATTTTTGAAATAAACAATAATTGTTATCACATACTTAAAAAGACCATGAGATAAAATAAAAATGTGTATAAATATAAAGCATGCAGAAAAGTTATTATATTTGAAAGTATTCAATGTGGGCTTAATATTGGCATGTGATAGTAGACCATAAATTTAATGCTGAGAAGGGTTGGTGGGAGTGAGAGGTGTGAGTGGTGGAGGAAGAGGTGAGAGGCAAATGGTAAAGAGGAAGAAGAGGAGAGAATGGTGATCAGAAGAAGAGGAACATTTAAGTCCAAAAAAGTGCAGGCATGCAAGATTCTGGTCTTAAATTCTTAATCACGTGGGCAAACAGAACAACACCCTTCTTTCTTGTTCTTGTTTGTTTCCATCTAAAATTAAAACATTAATGAGAGAGAAAGAGATGCATTGAAGGAAGTGCCATGGTGAGGCAATGGAAGCCAAGCCAAGCCATGGATAGCAGAAAGGAAAGCAGAACTGGCTGGCTGGCAAGCAGCTATGCCTATGGCAGAAGAAGGCAGGCAAAAGCAGCTGCCAATGCAGCAGAAGGAGAGACTAGGCACTAGAGAGCAGTAGTAGAGCTGTCAGCTTCTGTCTCTTTTTTCTCTCCCTTCTTCATTTCACAAAAACTATTTCTCATCTTATTTTCATCAACCACTTTCAAACTTGTTTTACTTTCTCTCACACTTTTTTCATGTTAATGCATTTGTATATATTAATCATGTTATAAAGATGTTATAAAGAGTTCTATCTGTTTTACTCTATCAGACTTGTGGCTGCATGAAAGAAACACTGATTGCAAAAGGGTTACATGACAAAATAACTTTTAAGGTATTATCTGGAAGTGAAAATTTTAAGATTTATTTTACCTTTGTGTGTGAATGTAAGGTATCAAATGTTTTCATAACCACATAGTCATTTTCATCTCTTCTATGCACAATGATAAGTTTTTGTCATTTAGTGGTAATACCCTAGCTAAAACTAGAATATTGTTGTACTATGGTTTTCTATAAGTTACGTGAACAACACTCTTTTATTTTCTCATCAGTTTATTAGTCAATGTAGTGATAGTAGCATATGCAAGATTTTAATATATATATATATATATATA
>Ga0099825_1002059_pt1 | contig 26448 bp, 10 predicted proteins | sample SiratroredBW_FD_76838 | JGI IMG/M metagenome (GOLD analysis project Ga0099825, IMG submission 76838) | Root nodule microbial communities of legume samples collected from California, USA - Siratro red BW | ecosystem: Host-associated > Plants > Roots > Nodule | place: USA: California | collected... | reverse complement strand
CCATGTAGCAGAACCTGAATTGCCTAAAGAATTAGAAGTTGAGGCCGATCAGATGATTGAACCGGAGAGAGTGTTGGCGCATCGGGAAATACTGCGGTCTGGACAAGCAGTAAAACAGCTTCTGGTGAAATGGAAAGATTATGCAAAAGAAGATGCCACTTGGGAAGACGAATTGCACTTTTACAACCAATTTTCACACCGTAACCTTGGGGACAAGGTTGTTCTTCTTGGGGTAGGCAGTGATAGAAACCCAATTGATGAATCGGGCAGCCCAAAGCAAGAGAGGCCCAAACCCAATATTTGGAAAGTATATACACATAGGAATAAGGGGGTAAAACCAAAAGTCAGTTACTGAGATGTGCTGAGCTGTCGAGGAGGTGGGGGTATTGAACTTGTAATAAGGGAGAGAGAGGGGGGGGGGGGCGGGTTAGTTATGAAGAATATTATGGGAGATTAGGACAGAGAAGCGATTTCTCTAAGGAGCTCCGGCTCTCGACGTTTGCTTTGTATTGTCATTTTCGTTTTCCTTACCAGAATACATTTATCATATTATTCCCTTTCTATCAGATGATGGTGCAGAAATGACTAACCTGTGAGTGTTGTAGAGAACACTAGCTTTGTTATCTACACCAATCTGCAGGCAACATCATTGTGGACTTAAAATAACAACTCACATGCATCTATATACCCATGCAGGATACAAAATCAAAGCACTCAAGTCTGCTTTGGATCTGTTTGGACACACTTCTCCAAGAAAAAAATATGAAATGAACTTCTTCATAACTACTATGCTTAATTCTCTCCAACGTGATTGATAAGTACCCAATTGGGGGACCCACATCAAAAGCTAGCTATTAAAGGGGGGCAAACACTTATATACTTACCAATTGATAAGTGTGCCCAATCACTTGGGGAACACACCCTCAAAAGCTAGCTATTAATAGAGCAGAAACAAACTCTCAAATACTCTACCAAGAATTTCATACTTACTTGATGTTGGACTTAGGCACCCTATATATTGACAACCAACCTTGGTACTAATTGGAAAGTACCTAATCACTAGGGGAACCCACCCTCCAAAGCAAGCTATTAATAGGGGAGAACTAAAAGCTTAAAGATTTCACCAAGCATCTATACTTGATGTGGGACTTAGGCACCTTATAATACCCAAGTTTCTATCAATGATTCCCCTTCTCTTCCCCCATTATCATTGTCTAATAACTGCACCGCACTCACATATTTCTGTCTTTGTTAGCTTAGTCATTCATAGCTCTCTATTCCTCCTAGTACTGACCTTCTGAATCTAGGTCCATGTGACACATGTTGTCCCAATGTAACAATGCCAACATTACCCCTCACACTTGTTTGCACAGAAACATTGTTCAGGGCTCTGATGCTAATTCTTAAAAACCTTGGGAGAATCATATTGCAGAAGAAAATGAATCTTACACTAGAATTCCGCACTTCAAATTTGGAATTGGTTCCTAACAAAATCATGGCCCATCTGAAAGTGTTTGTTGCAGCTGGGCTTGTAGGTTGGGTTATGCAACTTGCTTTGTTTGTGTTTATGCTAGTGTGTTGTGTGTATTTTCCAGGGACTGAAGCTTTATGTTTCTTCAATTAATGCCTACCTGATTAAGGCTTTTTTTTTAATTTGGAAAGTACAGAGAAGCTAAGATTTGATTCCTTGCAGAATGTGGAAGTGGACCGTTTTCAGCTTTTCGCTTAATTTAAAAGTTCAAGTTTGTTTTAAGGTTCAATTTTTGCGTCTTAGTTAGTACACATCAAAAATTTAGATTCGTTGTTGGAAATACAGATAGTGTAAAGTATTTGTATACTACGTAGTTTATCTCCTATCCATAATTACCATTTTTAGTTCTCATAATAATCCAAAGACAGAAACACTGCAAAATATTGAACAACGAAAATGAAATCGAGATCATGGGACAAAGCTCTAGTATTCATTTGAGCAGCTTGTTAATTGAACTTGCTTCATGCTAACACAAGAATTTAAGAATTTATGCATGTATATTGGCGTGAATGTATTTTTACCTCTGTTTAATTATAATTTTTATGGTGATGATGATTACATGTACTGGGGAGTTAATTAATCAATTTATGCTGCAGGCACCTTACCATGATCCTAGAACTAATCTTCGGTACGCAAACACTGAGGTTTTCAAAATCATCAGATCGCTTCCTAATGAGTATGTTCAAAGATACCTGGCTCTAAGGAACGCAGCAATTGTTCTGAAGTAGTCCTGTTCTCTATTACCAATTTTTGAATGAAATCTTTTTAGAATGTGAATGAGTCTACTATCACGGCATTCTCTCAACTCGTCTAGTGTCAATCTGTCGCCATCTTTGTCTTGCCTGATATTAGTTGATTGCAAGATTTGTATCTTGACAAATAACATTGCCGGTTGGCCTATGAATGAAACATGCTGCATTTACCCAAGCTAGTATCTTGATCTGTGTTCTACAAATGATAAATATTTATTTATACAATCATAATATAATATAATATAATAAGTATTTTTAAATATATAAATTTGAATTTATAATAAATTAAAATTGTGATGAGATTATTGTTAAACTCAAATGAACGGCTGGTTAATGTAGCATAAAGATAAAAGGAGGCTATCTTGAGATACTTGACAAAGACAATCTTTTGGTTAGTTTCAGACCTAGTATGGAATGAACTTCTCAAGGAGAGGAGAGAGTGCAAAGAGTGGTTTCTGTCAAACTCAATATAAAAAAGTTCACATTAATTTTATGGTTTGAGAACTTCGTATGAACATAAAATTTTTGAAGATTTTTTTAGTTAATCCTTTTGATTTTATTGAATTTTGATTGTCATGTGATAAAGCTAAACGAAGGACATGATTCTTTCAACAAACAGGTAATTTGAAAAAGACGCGTCAAGTTGATAAAAGTATAAGGGAATATATAAGAAAAACTATATAAGAAAATGATATGTATCTATGTTTCTCTTCATGTTATAGGTGTCTTATCATAGACTTTTATAACCTTATCTTGTTAATTGTCTTCATGTTGTAGGTATATACTTCTAGTTAATTATATGTTATCAAATGATAACTGAAGGATTCTGCTAGGTAATTGCACACTTCTTTGGTACTTAGCTAGGTTGGAACTAAAAAAATGTAGTCTGCCGGTGAGGCGTCAAAATTTATTATTATAGTTAAGAAAAAAAAAATGACAATACATGCATCTACTCCAGTCTTATTTCGTTATTACATTTTTTCATGTGTGAGAGAGGAGTTTCATATTGACAACAATGTCTATATATAGGTTTTTTCATCAAAATTGGTGCAATTCGTTTTGTAAATTACGGAAATAAGTAAAAAGAAATATATTATATATTTGGATAAGTGGTAAAGAGGAAGAATGATTTTATATAAAGAAAATAGTTAATACTTTATAAATTTTAATGATTGAGAACTTTTATTATTAAAGTTGTCACTTGAGATAATATTTTTAGTATTAAAAAAGAATAACTAAAATCATCTTTAGTGATGGAGACTTTGATTAGTAAAGTCATCAATGTTGATGACATGTGTTTTTAATTTTGAATTAAATTTGCCGATACTAATTACTAACATTATAATATTTTGAATTGAAGTTGTTTTCAGCATTGATGATTAGGGTAATAATTTTTTGAACTTAAGTTATCTTCAAAGTTGAAGTTACAATTTACATGTTTAAAAAATTATTACAAAATTCATCAATGTTAATAACTATTTGAGTTCAAAAATATTATAATATTAATCATTAATCCTGATGACGACTTTAGTAAAAAAAATTCAAAACAAAAGTCATTAACACTAGTGATGATTTCACTAATGACAACTTCAGATTTATATATATATATATAAAAAGATGTTATCTCAAATGATGATTATAATAATAAAAATTTTCTACCACTAAAATCATATACATCATTGACGACTTCAATTATATAAATTTGTTTCTCCTTTTAACAACTTACCTGAGTAATAATTTTTTATAATATATTATACTATTTTATTTTTTTTAATCCTACATTAATAAAAGATTAATCAGTTTTAACATACACAAAATTAACAAAATTAAGCTAGGACTAAATAAATTTATAAGTAATCTAAAATATGAATAAATAGAAAATTGGATTTTTTTTTTTAATTTGTCAATGATGTTAAGCATCTTGAATAAAGAACTTAAACAATGATTGAGTGAGTACAATCATATGTTAAAAATGAATAAGTACCTTCAAAAGTACTTACGGTCAGCTTAAATATTTGATCTTCAAAATGTGAAATAAACTCATTATATGTTTCCTATCTCCATGATGCAAGGATAAAGAAATTTTGATGGAAGATTGATAAAATTTGCCATAAGATATGTTAGAGTATATTTTTGTAAACCATTTAAATTTGATATTGAGAGAATTAAAAAAAATAAAATAATAATAATTAAATAATATTAACGAAATCACATATGTTTGTCTTTTTTTTTTCAAGAAAAAAATAAAAGATAATTTAAGCCACTATTAAATATTACAATTAAAAATTTATAAAAAAATAAAACTGAAAATACATTTTAACTATCTTTTCTATATTTTTTTAATATAAGAAATATTGAAAAAAAAATTAAATAATATAGTCGTAGAAAAGTTATTCATTATATGTAAAGAAATAGTTATAATTAAGGTAACTTTTCGAAAAATCATCGTATAATAAAAATTTTATTATATGTCGTTATAGATTAATTGATAGATAATTATTTAATGAATACTATTTAAAAAATAAATAAATAATAATCATTAAAGCAATTTTGTTTTATAAAAAACTAAAATAAGAAAAAAGAAATGTATTAAGATCAATAAAATATACAATTTTAGTGTGAATTAAAAAAAATACACATACTGTTAGAAGACATAGACGAAAACATTAACAAAAGTTTCATCAAAATCAAAGCGAAAAATATATATTTTTATTAAGAACGACAGACAAAATTCACAAATGAAAAGATAGAAAAACATTACATACCCAATGATAAGCTAATTACATAGATATCAAAATATTTTTTTATTAAAATATATTTTATCTTTCGAATAAAATTGTCAGCTATTAATATCGTGACATAAAATTTTTAAGAAAGAGAGGAAGTGCAATCCTCACCGCCGAAGAAACCAAAAAAATCCGTCAACGGCTAAGAGCCACCGCAACGTGAACGCCGGCGACGACGGAGAGAAGTTTAGAAACGGACGCCAAATGTCGCTTGTGGATTACGCTTCCTCTTCAGACGAAGACGTTCCAGAACCCACTGAAGAAGAACGCAAGAAAGAGGCGGAACCCCAACCACCTCCTCCTCCTCCTCGTTCTCAGTAATGTCCTTTTTCTTTGCTTCTTCACTAAACTTATTCTAATTGCTTTATGCTTTTTTAAGTTTTCAGTTCAGCATTTGATTCCGTAGAGTTATGTTAGTTCTTTATTTTGGTAATATACCGATAGTTTTTCTGTATTCATTCGCAGTTTTAATGTTGTGGTTGGCATTTTTAGGTTTAGAGTCAATGGAATACTAGCTGTCAATCTTAGGACTTTTATTAATTCTTGTATTACTTTCTACTTTATTTGACGGACAATGATATACAAAGAAGGGACTATGACCATCACAGTGATGTGGATTGCTTGAAAGCATAGCCAGTAATGAACAATAGTGTCACAGTAGTAGAATCCAGACCGAAGAGTAGAAAGAAAATAAGGCAAAGTGATCGGGATGGTTATAGAATTACATAGACGTGGAATTAGTTTAGTGGATAGCTTAAAATCATTGTAGGGTTTAGCACAATCTAGGGGAAGAAATTGTTTGGTTTCTTACACCTACTAACTTATTTGAACTAAAAAATGAATGTTGGAACTTGACATATATGGCCAATTGTTTATGGTTAACTTTCTGTTTTAATCCAATTTTTAGCAAAGACACGGGTGGGGTGATCGCTGCTGAAAATTCCCTAATAGAAGCACAAATAGGAAATAGGTTGGGGGGAAACGCCTAACTGCTGATGTTAGGAAATGACTAAGATACTGTAAAACTAAGAAAAACTACCAGTGAATAACCATTGAGAGCTAGGAGATAAACATTGATTGATAATAAATAGTAAAGAAGAGTACACTTAAGAGATACTAACAACTAAATAGTGACCCTACAAGTGTCACCATGTAACTTTAGAAAATTAAATATAAATCCCTTCAGCCACTTTATTTTCCTTCTTTTAGGCCTCTTTAGGCCCATGTTATCTGCTGCCCCTTCTATTAATTAGAAAGTAAATTTAGGCTTAGCTAAAGTCTTAAAACTGACTTTTAAGGTGAGCTTTATATCTTTTATATATAATTTGCTCTTATCTCTAGTTGATGTGGTATCTCTAACACCTTCCTCAGCCAAGGACTAGACATCTCAAGTATGAGACTAGATGTTTGTGGATAGTTGGATAGCCAATACCATTATAGACCTAATAAATTTTGCTAGGATAGAATTTAGACTTAAACTCAAACTCATAAAACCAGCATGTAAGGTGAGGTTTGCACCTTATATACTACAATTTGACCATATATCTAGTTGATGTGGGATCTGCCACAAAATGTTTTTGATGATAAGAATTTAGAGAATCTACACGAGAGGATTTCTACAAATTAGCTTATGCATATTTTGAAGAATCTCATTTCATTGTTTCTTTTGATTTTTTTTCCTGAAAGTACTTATGGAGAAACTTATAGAATAAACTGAACAATTATCTTTCTACTGTCATTTGATTTGATTACAAAGAGATTATTTATAGAATGTGATATAGATTGGTGGCTAAATAGCGTATTGGTAGTTGTTGTAACCAGTGTTATCAAAAAACAGCCATGGTGGCACCATGGCAGATTTCGGAGACAAACTTTCCGCAGGCCACCACAACATGGTGGCGGTGAATTGGGTTTCACATGGTGGCTTGGGTAGTGTGGAGTGGTGGTTCGGAGTGGCCTAGTGGGAAATCAGGAACAACACAGTGATGGTGTGCATAAGGAAGAACAAGCCTTGAGTCTGCCTGACCCAACCCAATAGTGTTTATTTTTAAACCAAAGGTTTGGGTCATATAACCTGACCCAAACCCAAACAGCAGCCTCCTCTGGGTCATGTATTCCATGCTGCTGCAGCCTCATCTGGTTCTAGAGCAGCCGCACTGCTGTCCCCCTACAGCACTGTCCCGCGCTGTCCTGCTACCATCATGCCACTGCAGCCACCTCTAGTTCTCATGCAAGTACACTTTTATTTTCTTTTTCCTTTCTCTTTCAGCGCCACCTCCCCTCCGCAAATTCTCTTTTTCTTCCTTTCCACTCTAATTATTCTCTGAATATCTGAAACATTTGATCACTTATTTTCCGCAACCCCAGTGGCAACTGAACTAGACAGTTCAAGAACATCCAACAAATAATTAGAAATTTAGGACATTTGTCTTATGTTTTGTTGTTATTTGAGGTTGGAACTTGAATTTGGTGGTGTTTTTATTTGATTTCATTGTTATTTTAATTTCTAGACGTCATATTATTATTAATTATATAGTTTTCTTTCATTATTTTTGCATTAAAATTATGTTCTGCATTTTTTTTAATTATCTATATGTATTTATTGTAGTTTTTTTGTTGCAATGCTTCTGTCATAACCCGTTATGGCTTCCAATATTTTTTTCTTAAAGGAGTTTTTGGGGTGGCTGATATTTTCTGTTATCCACATTGTTAACACTGGTTGTAACGAACTCAGCAGCTGTCATTATTAACTGTAACTAACTGATAGGAAATACTAAGCTACCTGCAGGTCTATTAGATGAAGAGTGAAGCCTATACAGTATATTCACTATTAGTAACATACACAGACTCATGGTTCTATCATCAGAATTCTGCACGTGTTTTGCCTATGATTTCTTCAAGACTCTGTCTTTGATGGATATTCAGAGATATTTGAGATTCTTTCACTGCTGTTTTATTTTTGGTGTTTACTTTTCTTACCATTCTTCATAGGGAAAGTCTATGGCCATTTCAATGTGTCAACAGTTTGCTAGAGAATATTTAGGATATATTTCTTTATTTGTCTCATTAACTACTTCAGTGGTAGGGCTTGTACTAGTACTACTAGTACTTTAACTATTGTAACATATTATAGACATTAAGTATATTTTCTGTCTTTCGCTCTATTTTCTCTCTTACCATTTTTTTTTCATCCTAATCCTAATATTTGACTCCATTTTAACTGTTTACTGCCATGAACGGTATTGCAGCCTAGCCTAGAAGTTAATGTTTTGTTTCGTTTTCTTAGAGCTGCAACAAAGGCTAAAAGTAAACGTTCAGTATGTAATATAAGCTATTTGGTTCTAATCCTTGCTAAATTTTCCTATTACAAAGGCAATTATGAAATAGGTAGAATGATGACATAAAATTTATTGGTTCACCTATTCCCCCGTTAAAAAAGAGGATCAAGGTCTGACACAGGATGAACCAAAAGCTTTGTTAGTATGCTAAAGAAGGAAGAGGGGCCCTAACAGAATATTGTTAAGACAGATGAGTCAGTCAGGAATCAGTTAGAGATACGAAGGATAATAGACCCTTTCTAGGATAAATAGACCCCTTGAAAAAACTATGCAATTTTCCTAGAAGAAAGAGGGAAGCAACAACATTGTAGCAGTGTGTTTTATAAAGAAGCCTTTGGTGTTTACTGAGTTTGTGTTTAAATTAGAATTCACTGTGGTTTATTTCTTTTTAGCTTATCTGTGAAAGAATTTTCGTGTAAGCTCTCTTGTGCTGTACTGCTATGGTTTCTTCAAGGGTCTGTCTATGATGGATAGAGAGCACAGAGCTCTTTATTGATCATATAATTTAATTTTTATTTTACCCATTTTTCCAATCTTTTATGTGGATATTGTACAGTGGTTTCTTATGTGAAACTACAAAATAGAAAATTTTGGTAAAAGTTGTCTCAAATCTAGAAACATATAACCAACCAATGAAGCGATAATTAAGTCAATAAGTAATTGCTCATTAACCTCTTGTAAAAATCTTAAACCAGTGAATTTCTTGTTCCTGAGATGGAAATGTTTTTCTTAGAATTCTGAATTTTTCAATTTGTTTTTCCATTTCTTATTCTTAGATCTTACCCATGTATCTCTTTTAATTTTAATTTCATTCTCTTGTAAAACAACGTAATGTTTACTTTTTTCATGATTTTTGCGTAAGATACAAGTTAACCATAAAGAACCATCATAACTGAATCAGTGAGCTAGATCCATAAATCTGCTTTCCTAAAAAACAAAAAAAAAAAAGGACCTGGAGATAAAGGCATGCTTTATATATATGTGTGTGTGTGCACAGTGTGCACACGTGTGTGATTTTGGAGTCTTATGCAAAGTGTCAACCAACATAAACTATTATAGAATTTCACCTTTCTTGATCATCATTGTCCTCTAGTCTCAATATGAATGCTTTTTAATATGTAGGACTAAATCTGGATCTTCGTCAAACCAGCAGCTAGAAAATAAACCTCGTTCATCTCTGCCTTTAGAGGAGAAACTTCCTGATGCTTCTCTTCTTTTGGATGCACCCACTGTCTCATCAAATCTGATGAGTGCTAGTGATCACTTCTCTCGAGTTGCTGCAGCTCAAGCTGAAAATGCTTCGCGGAAGAGAGACTCAAATGGAATGGCCTCCTCCACTGTTCGTAGTAAAGTTCCCAGAGGAAACTTGCCTCATTCAAGGAATGTTCCAGAAACCTCGGGTGGTACGCTACTTCCACCACAGATCAGTGGAAGGTTCGTGCTCATTTGTTTTCAGATAGCGGTTTGCTTTTTAACTTATTTGTTCATTTGTTGCTACTTGTTTTTAGAGTTAAGTATGTTTGATTTTAAATTTTATCTCAATTATTAGTAGATCTTGAATTGATGCATGGGGTCACGTGAGGAGAATTTGCAAATGTTATGCACTTAGATTGAATTTTAAATGAGCTCTGCCTATCTGTTTATAATTTGGATACTGATTTCATGAATTTAATACTTGCATTTTCACTTTTTTTTTATTGTTTTTGTATACTTGTTATTTTAGTTTTGTTGGGAAGATTTTAGTTTAGAAGCCTACTTTAAAGTAAGCCCTTTTAAGCAGGCTAAAAAACTACTGAACAGGCTTAATAGGTGTAAATTTGTACGTAGGTTGGAGCAGGTTTAAGCATTTAAATTAAATATACTAACAAATATGTATGTAATTCGAAAACATTATTGTAAAATTTAATGCCATAATGATGATGACATTCTTATACTAGTTATTATTATTTGCTTTGAATAGCCTAAAACCTGACCTTTGTGAATCATTTGGCCTAACTTATTTGATAAATAGGCCTTGCATGACGTGGGCCTAATGTAAACCCCTAACAAGCATCTTGGGCTATTCCTATCCTTAGTTGGAATTCTCCAAAAATTGGTAAGGAACCCATCTCTGCTAGTAAAAGAGGCAATGGCAAGTAAGAAGGATCTTATCTAGGGTATCATTGGAGTAGAAGTAAGTCAATTAACAACAATCTTGGCTTCTTAATCATTCTTTGTGAAAATCATATTTACTACTCAAGTCATGATCACCTTGTATGAAAGAAATTCTATGGGTATTTTCGGGAGTTTGGTTTTGGATGGAAAGATAAGATTGGATAATTTTTTTTTTTATTTCTAATAAACATTATATAATTTAATAATTTTAAGGTGAAACTAAAATGGTAGATTAGCATGAATTTGATGTCCTAATCTTTTATTTATTGTTATAAATGTTATAACTCTTAATTTAAAAATAAATGGTTTCCCTTCCCTCCAAATCCCCACGCTTTAACTTAAACACCCTCTTAAGAAACTTTGAACTTTGACAAATGATATCAGATCTTATTCTAGCAAGATTTTGTTGAATCTATCATATCACCCGATATTAGATTATTAACAAATATCTATTCTTACACTCAAGATGTCTATTTTTAGTATGAAGCGGTATGTTGGAGATTTCATCCCGACTTGAAATATGATCAAATTATAATATATAAGTGAGTGTAAACTTTATTTTAGAAGCTAGTTTTATGAGGTTGAATTACACTTAAAAATTCACTCTCTAATTGGTTACTCAAACGAGAGTGTAGGATGGATTAGAAATATTGAAATTTTTGTTTGCTTTTATTTTCTTTCTATTCTGCTTCCTTTTAAAGGGTCGTCCTTGATGTAAGGGTCAGGTTGTAGGCGGAACCTAGTCATCGTAGATCTAATCCTGAAAACAACCACGCTACTTGTGGGGCATAGGGTCTGTAATATACTCTTCTTGTACCTCACCTGGTAGGAGGCTTTTGCACTAAGCCATATTTTTTCATTCGTTTTTCTTCCTATGGATAATTGTGCTTAGAAAGGGCATTGGATGATGTTTCCTGTTAGAGTTCTATGACCACTCTACTTGTGGGGCATAGGGTCTGTAATATACTCTCCTTGTACCTCACCTGGTAGGAGGTTTGTGCAGTAGGCCATCTTTTTTCAGTCGTTTTTCTTCCTATGGATAATTGTGCTTACAAAGGGCATTGGATGATGTTTCCTATTAGAGTTCTATGTTCCCTAGAAAAGTTGGTCATTGAGCGGGTTGAAACATTAGGTCCATGGGCCAATAGTAGAGATCACTAAGAAACTCGGTTGATCTAGTTTGCATTAGCAAAAATAAAAGTACAAATATAATATATGCCTAACATAATTTGACAAATCTAACCTAAAATTTTTTATCATAATAAATTACTAATGTATGAAATGGCTAATAAAGTTCAAGGCAATTTGATTTAATAGTTCAAATTTCAAAATATCATTATGGTGGATCCAGTCTGTTTAGATTTGGTAACTATGCAACTATCACTTCCTGCTAACATGCCACAAATCATCTGCATACGCTAGATGTATATGTTCGAGATGCATATGATGTCAAGCGATAAATCATTCCAAAATCCTAATCTTTTCTTTTTTTACTGTTTTGTTTTAGGCAATGCTAAAGCTGACTTAGCTGAGATACTAGTTTGTCTGTTCTTCAAATTCTCGTCATTGAAATATCTTTTTGTGTTTTCTTTATATGTGTGTGTGTGTTTATTCATGGATTTCTGATTTCATAATTTCAGGAAAAACATTGTTACAGAAGACATAAGCAAGCTCTTTGTCAAAAAACAGCGGTAACATTTGCATCGTAGAAGTTTGCATAATGAAATCAGTGATGGGTAAGAAATGTACACCTGAGGATCTGGCACTTTACCTGCTTGAAAGTGCTTGCTTTTGTAGAATGTGTACTCGTTTAACTTTTAAGCTTGTTTATATCCATAGGTTGTACTTTTTCCTAGTTGATCATATTAGGTTGTTAACCTAAACTCAGCCAAGTAAAAGAAAATGGAGCACAAAACCTGATACGGGTTATTTGCTTCTCGGCATATGAAGTGGGTTTGCTGTTATAATTTAGGATTCTTGAGAGTAGTACTATGGATGATATTTTCATGCTTTCTTCACATTTTATAAATATTTGCCGTCTTGCAAGGGCTTTTCATAAGGTAAAGGTGATTGGAAGGAGACACTTGCATAAAAATTCCTTTAAAATATTTGAACTTATTTGTCTTTCAATTTTTGCTTTAGTTAAACTGTGATATGATACTTCATTTTGCGATTTTTATTTTTATTTTAAAATTGAATACGATGATTAGGCTCTAAGAGATAATTAGGGACCAATTTTAGACTCCACTACTCCATTTAAAGTCCATATTACATGACGCTCGTTATGCTCTTAAACTAGATATAGCTATCACATCCTCACACCCCTTACTCATGATTCCAAAGTATTTAGATGCTCACAATTGAGCACCATAAACAGTTATATTAATACAATAATTTATATTACTAATTATATTAAAAATATATTAAATTATATTAATAATTATATTTCTATAATTTTTTCACATGTTTTTTTTAAATTATTATTATTTATTTAAATTTTAATTTGAATAATATTTTTTTTAATTTACATTTTTTCATTATATACTTAATTTATATTTTGTATTTTTTTTATAATTTTAATAGTAAATTTTTATTTTATTTTTAAATTATAAAAAAATTATAAAAATAAAGTAACTTTTTACTTATGAAAATAATTAATTATTAAAAATTATACTAAAATAAAAAATAATATTAAATAACATAATAATTGAATATTATTTTAAAATATATAATATGTTTTATATTTTTATATTCAAACATTAGTTATATTATATGAATTTATTTTGTTATATTTAAGTATATTTTTTATATTTAATTTATCTATTTCAGGAGATTAAGATAAATATATTCAATCAAGTTATTGAAGAAGATGAAACAAAATTCTTGGGGAGATATGTTTAAAGATTAAGAAAAACTCTTGTGATGGAAATAATATCATCAAATGTACTCTTGTGATTTTTTGTTTCATTTATGAATCTTATATTGGAGTAAGAGGAGTTAGAATTTTTCCAAATGTGATTATGTCAAAGCTGATTGAGTTTAAAAATTAGATAATGAGACAACATTGAAAATAGAAAATTAAATAAAAGAAAATAGAAAATTAAATAAAAGAAAATGTACATCTACCACCAATATTTGATAAAGGAAATTAAACAATTAGTGAAGTTAATCCCAAACTCAAAAGTCCTTTACAAGCTTCTTTCAATATTTGCTTCTTTCAATATTCAAGTGAGAAATACTCTAGATTGTGAAATATGTAACTAATATTTTGAATCTTAATAGATATGTATTGTTAACATATAATAAATTGAGAAGTCATTTACTTTCTAACTGAAACCTATAAGAAACTTATGGAATCATAAAGGTGTGAATTGTTAGTGATGGGTGGAGTGATCCTCAAAAAATGTCACTTATAAATTTTATGGCTATCAGGAAGGGTGGACCAATGTTTTTAAAGTCAATAGATGGATCTAGTAAGATAAAGATACAATTATGGAGGTTAAGCCTAATAATGTGGTACAAATTACAACTGATGTACGTAAGGTCGCGAGTATACTCATATAATTGGAATTTTCTTTAATTTATACATACTTAAAGGAAATAACTACATATTCCTGAAGAGCAACCTACACTCCTGAATAAAACTAATTTATTTGGAGTTTAATGTCAACAAATTTCTCTCTTAAACTTAAATTTTCCCATCCTTTATCTCCTTCAAGTTAGTGAACTGTTACTACTATTACCAGTAAGTAAATTTGGCATATCCATGGAATGACCAACTGAGAAATCATAACCAATAGCTTTTTCACATTCATCCTCTTCAAAAGATTTTTTTTGAAGATTTTTACTTGAAGTACTCTTCTTTGTAATCAATGAACGCTTACTCTTTTCTTGCCTTGTCTCTTTTATCTTTTCCTTATTTCTTGATGCTACAACAAGAATGCTTTTCTCCTTTAAAACAACCGTATCACTTTCTTCATCAATTGGTGGATTACAAAATTCATCTTTCATCACATGAGCCACAACTTGTGTTTTATTCTTTGTAGCTTCTGTCACTACTGTTTGGACTTCTAATGCTTTGGACATTTTAAAAACTTCTTCTTCGTCCTTAACTTTCCATTCACTCCTAAGAGAAATGGTCTTTATCTTTAGGTTGAGTTTGAACATCCGATTATTTGTCATCTCTAAACGTGCAACCATTCTACCACTTTTGTCCTTTAAGTGCAACATCCAGTTTTTCATGAAAACCAAAAATCCTTTCTCCAGTAATCGTCTTACTGAGAATATTATTCCAATTCAGGTACATAATAAACGTCCTTCATAGTACCTATCTTTCCATCCCTTTGGGAAAAACATATTTTTCCTTTGCCTTTGATTGGGACCTTCGTTGAGTCTCCAAAAGACACATGCCTATCTTATATCTCTTGTATATCAACAAAGAGATGTTTTTGCCCACACATATGATTACTAGCACCAGTCACAGCAAGTCACTGTTCATAGTGATGCCTTCATTTGTCATCATGAGGATCCCTTCATCTTCCTCGACTAAATTTGCATCTTCTTCCACTCTCTTCTTGGCATAGCAATTCCTTGCGTAATGTCGATATTTTCCACAATTGTAACATTCAACATTTGGACAATTAGAACGATCATCTCTTCCACGACCACGTCCTTGTGCACTCCAATCTCTACTACGATCGTAACCGCGACCTCTATGTCTTCGGTTGTGTTGTGCATACATCGCCTTGTCCTCCTCTAGGACTTCTTGTTTCTTCTTCTTCCTCTGCTCATGTGCTTAAAGAGAAGCTCCGAGATCATTGATGGTCATTTCTTCCAAATTTCTTGACTCCTCAATTGCACATACAACATTTTCAAAGTCATCTGTCAAGGATTGAAGAATTTTCTCCACAACCCTTGCATCTGTGAGGGTTTCTCTATTGTGTTTGAGTTTATTAGCTACTGTTTGCACAAAAGTAATGTAACTAGATACATCCTCTGAATCCTTCATCATCTTTATGGCCTCCAACTCACCTCATAGAGTTTGAAGATGCATCTGCTTAACTCGGTTGACACCCTTGAACACTTTTTTCAAGATAACCCACACTTCCTTCGAAGTTGATGCACTAGTAATTTTCTCAAAATTTGACTCATCAACAGTTCTATACAACATGTACAGAGCTGTCTTATCTTTCGATCTTCTCTCTTTCAACGTCTTGTTCTGGGCCACATTATATTCCGTGGTATTTCCTGGTTCTGTAAAACCTTACCTTCTTGCACCACCTCCCAAGCATCTTGAGATCCAAGAAGGGCTTTTGGATGCTCCAATTGTCATAATTTGTCATTTTTGTCAGTCGAGGCAGTGGCAGATTATTGGTCACACTCGCCATAGCTCTGATACCAATTTGATATCAAAAGGACAAGAAATATTTTTAATTTTCTTCTTGAAGAGAGAGAAAAGGTAAGAGCACAAATAAATTTTGTTTTGAAGGATACAACTCTGCTCTTTTTGCTCTGATTTCATCTCCCTACTCATAACAGCTATGCTATAATTAACATTAAAAACATACTTAAAGGCAATAACTACATATTCCTAAATAAAACTAATTTATTTGAGTTTAATGCCAACAGTGAGTTGCTTATGATCAATGTGTTGCTTATGATCAATGTTCTTGGATCTCACAAATTGCCACAAATTGCTCAATGTTCAATAGATTAAAGTTGTTGTCTGTTGCTCCAACAAGATTTACTTCAATCATAGTCATGGTCAAAAAGTTTAGAAGTTATAAAAAAGGACTTCAAGAGATGGTTATTAATGATGAACGATTGTTTTAAAAAGAGGATAATGTGGATACCTAAAAGAATGAAAGATCTATTATATGTCTAAAGTAATCTTCCTATTCTCTCAAGAAACTCCTCAAAATACAAAGAAGATGAAACTAGATGAAACTAAATTATGAGATATTGCAAGAGATGACTTTTCATTGAATGACAATGGAATTCTTGAAATTACCAGCTTATCTTTTGATGAACCAAAATTATAAATTTTATTTTTCAACGATGATAAAATGTAGTTGTATCTTTTGTTAGATTTTTTATAAAAGTTTCTATTTTTATTTTTTTTACATTACAAACTATATTAGGACATTTTAATAAATTCATAATTATACGTATGCATATATATTTATTACTGTGTCCTCCTATAATTTTAATTTTAACCGTATCCGTACTTCATAGGTTCTATATAATACATGGTTCTGAAGATAAAAAAAAAAGGATAAAACTGAACTATGAATTTACTCAAATGAGAAATCAAGATAATGAGTACATTGTGGCTTATATAGCCAATCCTAATGACACCAATATCTTATGTTTACATCATTAAATATAGGAAACAATACTAGTTTTTAATTGCAAAATTAAATTTGAATTATTAGTTTATTTAACAAGACAAACTTAATACACAAGAAATTTTGTTTATCAAGAAGTAAAGCACTTAATTTATGTGTGCTAGCATACATTTTGTACAAATCTCTAAATATACTTTGCCTATATATACATATCCTATAGATTGCAGAATGCAAACTTCATGACTCACTACGAGTTATGTAACAAACAAACCTTTTATGGTAACATTAACTAAATGTACATCATCTTACCTACTATCAGTTACAGCAATTGGAAAGAAACGGTTTTCTGGCAAAACTATCCCTCTTGAGATGCAGATGACAAGAAGTTATCCACTGTCTCCACAGTTTGTCCTTCAGTACTGGTCAAGTTATTGGCATCTACATGACAATCTACAATTTCAGGTTGGCAGTTTCCTTCCCATGGACTCATGGACTTTCCATATGCACAAATATTAACCTGGGATGATGATCCTGCATGTGGATGGAAGCACGGCAAGTCGTTCTGACACTGAAGGCCAGTTGTCCTTGCAGTAGACAGCAAACCAGCATCCCCTTCTTTGAGAATGTAAGAGTTACACTGCTTTTGAAAGGGGAAAGCACCCAATTCACTATCTATTTTCCCCTTAAGGTGTGCCAAAATGCTCCTCAATCTTGCCAATTCTGCTTCAAGAAGTGCCTGCCCTTGTAGTTTCCTAGCTAGTTGCTGATTCACCATACGCAATTTCTTAACTTCCTCCTCCAAGTATGCTGTGTGTGCCTTCTTCTTCTCCCTATACTTCCTAACTGCTTCTCGGTTGCCAGAAGCCCTTTTTGGTTTGGAGTTGCTGTGCTCCTTGTCGTCATCATCATCTTCAGGTCCAAAAATTTGAGTGTGCGAGTGATAGCATGTGTGTGTGTGAGCAGCATCAGGGCCAGGTGGGTTGCAAGTGTGAGTGTGGGTGCATGTTCTGCTGCTACTCCTGCATAATTCAGGAACTGTGTTCACAGATGTTGAAGTCTGAAAACTGCTAGATGACTCTGGATTCAAAAGTAGAACATTATTTGAAAGCTTATCAGAAAGCTCAGCATTTCCATCATCCATGTTCTCTTTCTGCGCCCCAAATGACTAATCAGCTGCAATCTCTCAACAAAAAAGTGTGTCTGAGACATCCATTTGAAATTAACTACCACTGTGACATGAAAATGGAATAGAACACAGAAACGCTTTCCAATATATAATGTAAAACAGATGCACACAGACTTAATATGGAATACATGGGAATAAGCATATACCTAGAACAAAAACAGTCAAAGAATTATTTTTTAGCAGTCCTGATCAAGGAATATATATTTGAGTAAACAATTGCCCAGAATGATGTCAAATACTATTCTCAAATTTAGATGTTGGGGTGGCAAAGATTCCCAAAGCAGCTTATTTGAGCAAGGTAAAGATTACCCAGTTGGATTCTTTTCCCAATAATACAGCACTGAGCATAAAGGAAAAACCTTTGATGGAAGGGCAGAGAGAATCAAAGGTGTAGTGGAGGCAAGATGGCACAGAATAATAGTAGCCAAAGAAACCGATGAATAGTCATATGAAAGAGCCAATAGAGGAATAAGAGTGTGCTTGAAGATTAGAGATTGGATTCAGTTACCTGGCCGCCTTGGTGGCACCAGAAGCATCACTGTTCTTTTGTATGTAATTACTCGGTTCGTTCTCGGTAGGATTTAACCCATGGAAATGGATGAGAGTCGGAGAAGTCTATGCGTTGCTTGAGATTGTTCTTCAGCCTCAATTTCGGTGTAAAGGGTAAGTCATAGGATTGTATGGTAAGATACCAAATGTGGAACTATCCTTCCACTCACAAACATGACCCATGAGGATGCCTGGGGGACATTTCCTATTTGGAGAGGGGAATTGCTTGTTATCTTCAAATTAATATTTATTACCTATTTTAGGATATTATTTTTTATCAGAACCTATTTTAGAATAGGCATTAATCTTTTTTAATTTTTTTAATAAGATAATATTTATATTTTTAAAATTTTTGTATAAATAAATATTTCTATATGTTTCATTTTATTGAAAATATTATACTATCTAAAAATAAAATAAAATAATAACAATTACAAATTTAAACTTTAAAATATAAAATTAAAGTGTTTTTTATGAACAAAAAAATATTTCTACAAAAAAAAGTAAGTGTCCTGTTATTAAAAACATAAAAAAAATATCATTTGTTAAGATTATAAAAAGATATCATGAATTGAGATTGCATTGCACATAAAGAGTTTATGACCTCAGTGGAATAAGGTTATTCCGCCTAATCTATATTGAAATCTATCCATGTGTTACTATAAAAATGCAACCATAGCAGATTCCATGAACAATGTACGCTTTCAACAGCACCCCTTCTATAAAATACTTTCTGAGAAGGGGAATATAGATAATTGAAGGTTATCAAGGCAAATTTAGATACTAAATCATTGCAATTAAGGGGAATATAAATAGTAATGGCTGTATATTTTTTCTTAGTTGGTTGAGTCGAGCCAGAAATCGAGACCAATTGGCAGTGAAGCAGTGAAACGGGTAAAGAAACTAAAGCACAAAATGCAGGGGATTACTTAAAATACTTATGCTCCACACATGCACACACATAATGTATCCCAAATTCAAAATATCCAACGTTCATACGCTATTTCATCAGACATTTTCTAGTAACATAAGAATGCAATCTGTAATGCAAACTCTACGGCATGTTTGGAACTTGATGGTCAATAGCGCAAACCAGAGAAAAAATAGCTTATTTCAGTACGTAACACCAGTTTTGATTTATATCTTATTTTACTGTAATTTATTCATAAGCATGAGCATAAGAAGCCAAGTGACATCTAAAGAAGGTTTCCACGTTTTCTCCTCTGGGAGATATAACAAATCAGAATTGTTTCTTAAGGTAACTAATTAAAATTTGGTGAACTTCTTTTCCTTCAAGCTTTCCACAGTCTCCTTGAGGCTCACTTCCAAAGGAATAAATTCAATCCCCAAGTTCTTTGCTTTTTCCTTGGAAACCTGGTATATAGGCACATATGGCTTATCATCTGCACACCTGGTAGCATTGTGACAGAGTGACAAGTTATTAGAAAATCAAAAACAACAAAAAATTGAATTATTCATAATTATACAAATGCAAAACAAAATTCGACGGAATGGAGAGTCAGTTGGGCCCCATAACCTAATGAGTTTTTCATACAAAAGAACATTTGAAAGACCTTCACATGCAAAGTTTTTATTCTTGGCCTCATCTAAGGAACATATAATGCAGTAATGAATTCCAAATGAAAAAGTTCTGCACAAGTTAGTCATTAGATTACGCTGATATCAAGTATCTCAAATATGCACCAAGAGTTGAATATGTATCAATATTGTATACACAAAAGAATACATGTTCAGATCCAGGGTACCTAATTAACATAGGGAATGTGTAAAAAATTAATACATGAAAACGTCATTAGATATCCAATCTGCAACTACGAGGAGAGTTACTGTCCCGCACCAGTTGTACAGCAATTTATTGTAATTTTAGTAAACTAAAACAGTTTGTTTATAAATTAGGACAAATTGAAGATGTATGTAGTCTTATTTTAGGCAGATTGTTATGTTGTTTTAGAAAATATAATCTAAGGTTTAATAGTTTCAGATCATCAATGCTGAATGCTTTTCTGACATTAAATTCAGTTTTCAAAAATGAAACGCTAAACAGTAAGGTACATCAGATGGGGATTTTTGTTACGTTTTATATGAATTGTATGCATTCTAGAAACTATCAAAATAAATTATACTCACTTCTCTGGAAGTTGCAATGTTGGGTACAAGTCACGTAAAATCTTCACAATGTCGGAGTAGTGTGCGACTCTCTCAACCAAACAATATCTTCCATTAGCTGAAGAATTTTCATATGCTAGAATATGGGCATTTGCAACATCTTTCACGTTGACCCATCCAAAAGATGCATTTTGAAATGTTTGCACACCTGTATCAAGGTAATGGAACAATTCCTTCAATTACCTAAGAATTGTTCAGCGATGCAAAAAATCAAATATATTGGAAGCAAAAAGGAACTACTAATACTCATAATCATTACAATGACAACTAAATAACTCAAAAAGACAGTGAGATGTTACGCCTCATTTTTCCGAGATTACTTTACAATGTACCCCATTAAGCTGATGTCACCAGTCATTCCCAGCCTGCTAACATTAGAATCAATGTTTGACTTCAACAAAGCTTTAGTACGAATCTATGCTTCCTTCAACTTGGTTTGAACATGGTATAATAAATTTTTGTGAAATTTGTTAATATGCTTCATCATATCATGTAAATTTTGAACTCGGTTATGGATGCTGATCACCAAATTTTAGTTGGTGATCAAATTCCTTCAATGAACAGCTTAGTCAATAGACTTCTTTCAGCTGAAGTTATTGAAACACCATTAACAGTAGCACCATGAGGAAGAAGAGGAGGCTGTGGAAACTAAGGAGGAAATGGTGGCTAAAGTGGATGTCCTCTATGGATATAATGCCAAAGAATGAGTTATTACAAAATTAATACTATCAGAGAGAGTTTTCATCAACTTTTGACTTTAGTCAATAGATAAAGGAAATATAACAATATTACCAAGCAGCTCAATAATAACTATATGATTAAAATACACATTTGGTATCTCAAATGTACAATTGTACATTTATATTGTATTTATTACTAATCCTCCCCTTCATATTCCATTTTTATTTTTGTTTCATTATTTTATATTTCCTTTTCATTTTATTTGATCCATAAAATAGTTTGAGTTGAAAAAAATACATTATGTAGTAAAGATGAAAACAGAGCAAGCCTATAGATTTTTCAACATATTGTATTAATAGTAATTACCATTAACTACATTTAAAATTGAAGCAGCACTAGTGTTAAGGACTGGTTGTAAGAGAGGTCCAATAACCATTGCGGGGTTTATTGTAACCATGTCAATGTTGTTTTCTTTTACAAATTTCCAGGCAGCATCTTCAGCCAAAGTCTTTGAAAGTGTATACCACATCTGAAACACAAATAGAAAATAGTAAGAAATGTGAAGAACATGGTAACATAACATAGATGACAAATTATAACACTGTTGACATTTGAATAAAAATAAGTAATATAGTTCAGTAGCAATTGTTGAATGCATCTAAATTACAACTCTTTTAAGTTGTTCTCATATTATATGAACAAAATGAGATAAGCATTTAAACGTGTGTTAGTTTACTAGTGCAACTTCACATGAGAATTAATAAGGAGTGCATAATCTCAATATTACAACAAACTGAACGTAATCATATGAAGCTATGAAAACAGGAAAAAGTACACAAAAGAGGGTTGATTTGTGTATTTAAGACTTTTGAAAAATTTTACAAATAAGCATCTAAAAAAGGTGATCAGACGAAGTTTTAATTTGATAGACAAACTATCAAGCAGTCTATCGTAAGGGTAGAGTATGACGAAGATCCTAAGGGTAGAGTATGACGAAGATCGTCAAACATAACTTCAAGTTAACATACGCAGGGTCAAAACATTTTTCAAAACATTTACTAAAACTCTTCTTTGATTAGTTTCAGATTAATAGTATGCAATTCAAAGAGATAAGGGTAGAGAGAGATTTGCACTAGGAGTTTTTATATTGATTTGTCTAAAACCCCGACTATGTCCAGTTCTTAATCAACACAATCAAGTTCCACCGGTAGACTAACACTACAAGATACCTAGCCACTCCTAGCTAAACATAGAGTATTATTTGGATTGCGGTCACTCCTGGTTAAACACTAAGTATTCTTTGAACACACAATCACTCCGGCTAAATACTGAGTATTCTTTGAACTCAATCACTCTTGGCTAAACACTTTGATTATACAACGAGTATGATCTAAACAATCATAGGGTTTGTTCACTAAAAGAGAGATACAAGATTAAGAAAACTCTTCTAGGTTGGTAACGAACACAAAAGTGTTCTTGCTAACAAACTTAATGCTTAAGGAACACAAAAGTGTTCTTGCTAACGAACTTGATACTTAAGAGCTTTTTCCTTGATATTGTCATCAACCTTTCTTCTTCAAGAGGTCTTCTATATATATAGATGTTGAGAACAAAGACCCATTCAAATCTTTTTGGAGCCATTTTGAGGTCTTGTATCATTTGTCCAAGATTAGGCTTGGAGATGCATTAAATGCTCTTTATACAACATTAATTGCAAATCTCTTTTTAAAGCAAAATTCTAATAGACAACATTACTCATCAGCCTAAGGTCAGATAGCTTTTTCCAAAAACGAAGTAAAGCAAAGGGTAGTGTGTGGTTGATAGTCTTTTCAGAGGTGACATACTAACAAGTCAAACGAGTTGTTAGTGTGAAGCACCTTTAGGCACATTCTTCAAGAGATCTCTAACGTTGACATGTCATCACGAGATCTTCTTGTATGAAATGAAGTAGCGCACATTCTCTACATACAAAGGATAAGCATTTAAAGTATTCGACATGTACCATAAATGCTTATGCTTCTATATCTTTATCATTTGTCCAAGCATTTAGCTTATCGAGCAAACGAAGCACTTGCGTCTGACGAGATGTAATACTTATAATGTAACTTATAAAATCATGTTATTTTACTTTGTTGTAGAGCACTTAATCAAAATCAAATAAGGTTTGTTGAACTTTGCTCTAATAGAAGTAATATCTAGTCTTCACATTGAAGGAAGTCAAAATAATGCTTTGGCTATATCACAGAATCCTAAAGAGGAACCAAATATTAGAGCACATTTAAACTGCAAACTGTCAACGTTAATAATAAGGCTAGAACCAGGATTTTTAGCACCGCTACAGCAATGTAGCAGTGCAGTTCTAGCTCACTGTACTACAGGGCCGGGGGGGCGCCGGCGGCCTGCTTAAGCGTAGCAGCCGTATGGGACCAAATAGCAGTCTGTAGCAGGTGAGACAGTGTTGATTTCTAAAAATACCTTAGAACAAACACATTAGACCTTTGGGCTATTTTTGGGATTCCAATTTCCTAAATTTCATTCTACAGATGTAATAAGAGTGAAAATGACAAAGACTTGAGTTTATAAAATGACTCATAATTTCAATCAAGGAAACTTGTATTTTGACTTTTCTTGTTGTTTACTTGTATGCTTTGTTTAAGAAGCCCATAACTTTTGCTACAGTATTCTTGGACTTGCCCGCCACGCACAGCTATCCGAGATTTTAAACCATTAGCTAGAACATCAAAACTAGATAGGGAAAACATTAACTATATAGCGAAATTGTGCACTTAGTCGCTTTGGAAAGCAAAGAATAGAAGACATTTTCAGCTGGAAGTTATTGATTGTTGTCCTTGTGAGATACTTTGTTTGATTATCTATCAACAGTTTCTATGATTGATTTGACTTAATTACAAGTGGAAGTAAAGAGCAACAATAAAGCATCCATAATTTCCTTGTCAATGTGTTGTGTGTGCATGTCTGTTCGGGAATAAATCATGTCAACTATCATAGTATTCTTTTCCTCCATTTCAAAATTTACTTTTTCCAAAACAAAAGCAATGGCAACATATTTCATTGAACTATGTGAACTTTATTTTTTCATTGGAATATGAAGGGCATGAAATTGCGGTCTTCCTTGATTCATTAGCAAAGTCATCATCAAATACTCCACTTCCACTCTTAATTGGGCAACTATCTATGAAGTTTCATGTGATAGAGAGCCAAAAACTTATACAAGGAGAAAAGCAAGCAATAAAAGAAAGCAAATCCTCACATGCTTCCAAGAAAAGACGAAACGACACATACCTGTGACTCCCTACAGAAATCTGGGTCGGAAAACCACGTTTCGTCAACTACTACATCAGGAGTTCGAGGCTTTCCGTTGTACGCAACTGCAGCAATAGAAGAGGTTAAAACGACGCGTTTCAGCGCCGGCGAGTTCACACACGATTTCAGAACATTAAGAGTCCCCTTCACGGCTGGGTCCAACAATTCAGCCTGAAATCGTAAAAACAAATATATATTACACAGCCACTGATAAAGAAAAACGCACAATCGAATTGCAAACGAAATAAACCTGCGGATCCTTGACATCGTGATAAAAGGGAGAAGCAGTGTGAAACACGGCGTGACAACCTTGAACGACAGAGTCAAATGAACCTTCTTCTAGAAGATTCGCCTTGATGAGATGCAATCTCTCCTTGGCACCCTCAAGGTTAAGCAAGTGATTTATCTTTTTGGGATCATCTACACATCACATGTGATCCAATCTTAAATTTTGGAAAACAAGAAATTAAAGAGAAAAAAGTAACACTTACTTGGATCGCGAACAGTGGCCTTAACAGTGTAACCACGATGGAGAAGAAATTTGACGATCCAGGAAGCAATGTAACCGGAAGCGCCGGTGACGCAAGCCACTTGCCCAGCGCCGCTGCTCATTCTGGATTATCTTCTGTTGCTCTGTTTGCTCTGTTCAGTGTTGTGCTCTGTTCAGTCTGGCGTTTAGAAGAAGCACGGTGATTTGCGTGACCTCAATTTGGGAAAATGATAGTCGGATTATTTGACTAATCCTAAGAGATAATATATTTAAATATACACGCGCTGCATATAAAGCTATTAAATACAGCATACTGAAAATAGACTAATTTAAATCGAAGTTCATCCATTTCGTACCGACTTAGGTAGTAAATCGGACCAACACGCTTATGAATCGGTCTATTTATATAAATAATAATTATAATTTTTAAAATTTTTTAAATAATGTTATTTTACTGAAATGTATATATATTCAATTATTACATCTAAAAGTTTAAATTAGTTTCATTTTTCACTTAATTTTAAAGAAATAATTATTTTATTTAAATTTAACCAAAATTTGTTGGTCCGATTTTAAGATAAGATGGACTAAATACTTTTTTTCTTACGCCTTTGAAACACCTATCATTTTGAATTTTTTTTTTTGTCCCTAGGAATCTACTGTTCTAGTGTAGAAACTAAATATTACCAAGGGCATAATAAAAATACAAATGTAAAATAAGAAAGAAAATAGAAAATAATTTATGTGAAACAAAGAAAGTAGAGAGGAGTGAATAATAAAGAGCAAAACTATGAACCATAAATGGAGAAACAAAGAGGAAGAAAAAAAAATATATGGGACATATAGAGGGAGAAGGAATGATAAATGTTTTAGTAAGTGAAATATATAAGAGAAGAGTAACAAAGACGAAGACACCTAGAATGGGAAATCATAACCCAAATGGATAGAGGAACGTAGAAGTAGAATAACAAGAAAGAAAGGATAAAACACTTAAGAAAAAAAAAAAAAAAAAAAAGAAAATAATGAGGAAGTAATATTGAAATAAAAAAAAAAGAATTTAGGGTTTTTGGAAAAAGAAAGGGGGTTTTTTTTGTTTTTAATGAATAGGTGTGTTTTTTTTGTT
>Ga0099825_1002056_pt1 | contig 26474 bp, 11 predicted proteins | sample SiratroredBW_FD_76838 | JGI IMG/M metagenome (GOLD analysis project Ga0099825, IMG submission 76838) | Root nodule microbial communities of legume samples collected from California, USA - Siratro red BW | ecosystem: Host-associated > Plants > Roots > Nodule | place: USA: California | collected... | reverse complement strand
GCCAGCATCATCCCCGACAGCAACCCCAACACCATTCCCAGCACTAACCCCAGCAACATCCCCAACAACAACCACAACAGCAACCCAGGAGCAGTGCCAAGAGCACCCTCAAATCCAACTGTCATAATTCCCACCAATGAATGACAGGGGAAAAAAACTCCTCCAAATGCCAAAAGTCATTCAGGGACTACGAATTAAGCATAGAGCGAGGAAGCGTGTTAAAGCTCGTAAATTAAGAACTCGTTGGCTTGAATATCCTAAGAAAAGAAGAAGGTCTACAAGATTTGCTGCAAGGAATGTAAAAAGTTGCAAAATTTGATTGTTGTTAATGTAATGGAACAAATTTGGATGAACTTATTATGATTGCATGAAATTGGTGTAAATGTCATGGATTTAGCTAGATAAGCTTGTTAATCCATCAAACCTACATATTTTGGTACTTGTTATTAGATTATGTGTGGAATGTTGAAACATATGACTTGAGTGGACAAAACTTGAACTAAGGTATCCTTTGATTATAAAAGAGATAACCCCTGAAGTTTTGTTAGGTGAAAACCAATTTTGATGCACAAAGGTGTGAGAATTGAATATAATTTGGTCAATGAATACGTGATTAATCATTATTATAATCATTATTATTTGGTCAAGAAACTTATTTGCGAATATGATCGTCATGAACACGGTTGCCTTTATTCGTCAAAAGTTGAACTGAGGTGTCTCCTCGTAAAAACATTGGTAACCACTGATGTATTATAAGTTCAGAGATGGTATTTATGGACACGTGTATACACTAAACCAAGTCACATATGCATAATGTCTTATTCCGCAAGCAGTGAGAATATTCTGTAGATGTAAAACCATGACATTAGGTGAACATATGATTAATTATCATAGCTTTTGCACAATAAGGGGCACCCTCTCTTTGGGCTGCAAACTAAGCCTAACTGCAGGAGCATGTTCATAGGCAGGAGAAAGCTCGAACGAGAAATTCTGCAGAAGCAATGATAACACTATCTTGGCTTCAAACAAGGCAAAGTTTTGGCCAATGCAAATTCTAGGACCCCATCCAAATGGGTAAAAGGAAACTTGGCCTTTTGTTGCCTTAGCAACTCCTTCAGAGAACCTCTCCGGTTTGAACTCATTTGCATCATTACCCCAGATATCACTGTCCTGGTGAAGTAAGAGTATTGGCATGGTAACTTCTACTCCTGCAGGTAGTGACAGGTTTCCAAGTTCCATGTCCTTTTGAAGAATGCGATCGAAGAAAATGGCAGGAGGGTATAACCTCAGAACCTCGTACAGAATCATGGACATCTACGGAAGAAACATTTTGGCACATGTTAGCATGAAAATTTGTTTTTTATTATTAATAAAGATAATCAAATGAAAGCATGTGATACATACAGTTTTAAGCTGACTTAAACCGTCAAAGTTTGGATTTTGTTTTCCAAAAACATGAAGAACTTCCTCTCTTGCACGTGCTTGCCATTCAGGATACCTACTCAACATGATCAATGTCCAAATCAGCAGAGATGCAGTGGTCTCTTGTCCTGCTACGTAAAATAACTTGCATTCACTAATTACTTCTTCAATCGTCATTCCAACACTTTCACTGTTTCCATCTCCTTGGATTTCCATTCGATTTGATTCCAAAAGTATGCCTACAAATCTTCATTGCTCGATTCACCATTCTTCAAGGCTTTCTCTCGTTTTCCTATGATAACCCCAATTGAACTTTTCATTTCTTTATCAAGTGCTCTCATCTTCATTTTGGTAGGTGTTGGTATATACCTAGAAACATGCATATTAATTATAAAGGAGATGACTAGTTTATGAGACTTATACTTATTTTTAACTAAACTAAGATAGGTCAATTTCCAAACAATTTGAATTCTGATAGCAGTAGCTCTAGTTCTTGTTCTAGTCATTAGCTATGCATATTTCTTGAATTTCAAAGATTTTTTGGGAACAGATATCAAATATACCTTCAATCAAAATCTGTATTTAATTCATAGTTATTTGTCATCACTACAGCAGTGATTTGTTGTTATGGGGAGCTTAATCTCTATCTACAATGTCTAGCTTTTAGGGTGATTCACTGAGGTTCTTATGAAATTCATGGTGAGTTCAGTTTCAATAAAACTAAAACATGCTTAATTTAGTAATCACATTATACCAAGGATAACTGTGGTCTTACCGCAATATTGGTTTGTCCATGTACCTTGCCGTCGTGACAAGGTACCCCTGAATTCTCAGAAGTCGGAATATTTTTTCTCCTTCTGCATAGCTGCTTCCAAAAGCTGTTCTAGAAATTACATCACCAGTCAAATTCTGGATGAAAGGCCAAACGTCAATCTCACATTTTCCCTCTGATGATAACATTCCCATCCACGTGCTAATAACATCATGGCAGCTTTGGGAGAATGCTGGTAGCATATTCTGTATATTAAGTACAATTAAGAGTCTAAATTTGATAACTAAGCACAAATTAAATTAGTGTTTAATTATAATGTACATCAATTTAACCAATCAGAAATCATAGCTAGTACAATTTTTAAATTCATTATAAAAGCATACAAACTTTTTGTACATGTAAAAGTATTATCTATTCATAAATTAAAGTAATAACCTTACTTTCAATTTTCCTAAATGGAATGCAGGGTTGATAATCTTTCGATGTTTAGCCCACTTATCACCCTCGTGACCTATCAGACCATTGATGAAGGACTTGGCAATGCTTCTTATCTTTGGCTTCTGGAAATCATGAATGTTATTGAAGACTTCTTTGATTTGATTTGGATCGGTAATGATGACTTTTGGTGTTGTGTTGTGTCTTCCCAGAAAAAGGAATTCTTGCCTGCAAATAATTCACTTATTAGCAACTGCTCAAAACTTTTTCTATTTAGTTTTCAGAAACTCACGATTCAAACAACTTTTAAGATTCCATAAACAGTGAATGAAAAAATAAAAACGAATGACTGAATAGTAGATACACGTATCTAACTGAATCACTATTTCTTATCGCAATTCCTAATTAAGTACTTATGAGGAGGAAGGAACATGAAGTGAACCGTATTTGGCAACAGTGTTGAGAACCGGGGAGAACACGCGAGGAGCAACATCATCGGAGACAGCAAAAGATTGAGAATTAGGCGTGTTTTGTGGAGGCTGGTTTTGGTTGGAGGAGAGGCGTGAAAGAGAGTACGGATCACCATGAAGACCTTGTGCTCTCAGAAGCTTTTCGAAGCTCTTAGGCCTAAGCCACAGAGAGTTCAGCATCTTCACTGCCCATTCGGGAACCACAACTACGATGACTCTGAGCACACATAGTATTGCTGTTGAGGAAGAAAATGAAGATAGCTCCATTTTTTTTGGAGCTCTGTGAGAAGGCTATTGCACATGCACTTCAGATTTGCAGTGCATCTGTATTTCGTTTAAAAGTTGAAAGCCTTCCAACGTGTAACAATCAGAAATTTTATATTATGTCATAATTTTTTATATCAACTACAAAATAGAGGTATGATGCACGTGTCGGTCTTTCTTGTAATTTTTTTTTATGTAATTTTGTTGATTACATAAAAATATAATAACTAGAAATATTATTTATCGTATAAACTATTGTAATAAAAATTAATTATAAACGTTTATAATTTAATTACATCTTTACGGGTAGTTAGTTTTTTTAATTATTTATAATCTATTATTTTTTTATTTTTCTTTTACTCTTACCAGGATATTTTGGACTTAAAGAACAATCTTAAGTTTAAAGAAAATCTCTTCTAATGATATTTAGAGACGTTGATTTTGAAAATATATTGAGTGTGTTAATTTTTATTATATGTATTTGAGAAACAATGTTTAGTTTCAAGAAAATCTCTTTTAAAAGTGATGTTTAAAAATATTTACTTTGAAAATGTATTGAGTGTTTTAATTTCTATTGTATGTATTTGAGAATTTTTTTTACACATGTATTTAAAAGGTTTTCGGTTCAACTTATAATCTATATTAAAATTAATATAAAAAATTGTTTTGAAAATTTAAAAAATATGTAAAAAAAAAAGGTTTTATGAATATATTAATATGATTAAGGTTTTAAATAATCAATTCAATTATTTTTGAGATGCTTCGGAATAGGATAATCATCTGTTATTGATTTTGTTAACAGATTAAATTATGTATTTTCAAATGTTCTTAGTAATTAATTGATTAAATTTCTGCATAATTGATTAATTTTTTTTCTGAATTAAATGCAAAGATGAAATAATTAATTAACACATGACTGTATTTCAAATTTCAATGTGAAAATTGATTACCAACTTCAAATAATTGATTAAATATGTTAGAATTAGTTTTTAATCAACGTTTTTTTGAACTCTAAATAGAATATTGGTCTCACTCTTTTATTCATCAAATACTACTGTAAAAAAAGGAATTCATTATGATCACTTAGCTTTTTTTTTAATTGTCAAAAAGTGCTTACAAGTTTACAAATTGAAAAGGCTATGTTGTGTTGTTAAAAATATGTTGTAATTTGCTCTTGTTGTGAAAGTCTGATACATTCTTCTTTTGTTATGAGTTATTAGAGTGTTTCTAGTGTATATCCTCTTGTGTTATCAAGAGTTTACTAGCTTGGTATCCTCTTGGAGTGTTTCAAGGTTACAACATATCGTCTTAAATGTGTTCAAGAGTTGAACTTGTATTTGTTTGCTTATGGTGAGGGTTTGTACAAGCATTCAAAGTAATGGATTCCAATTATTTTAAACTTAAATAACTGAGACAGAATGTGGATCATTTGTGATGTCAACTAGTATAATTTTTTTATACGTTATTTTTTTTTTCCCTTTCTTCTTTATCTTGTTATTTACCTATCTTTAATCAATCTTGACTCCCAAATCATTGCATTCATTTTTTTCAAATTGAAATAGTGTTTATAGTAATTGAAAAAAGGGTAAATAGTTTTAAAAATTTTTAAAAATATTTTTTAACAATTGACTTCAAAGCTAGCTTTTTAAAGATATTTAAAACAAAGATCTTATAGCTTATTTAATCTATACATAAGTTGTACATGTGGGCCTAATTATAAACTCTAATTAGGTCAATAAATCCAATTACAAAAGTCCAAGCTAAAGCTAAGAAAATTATATCCATATATGGGTTTTATATAAAAATTTACTAAATATCACTCAACTTCTACAAATTGTAGAAAATAACGTAAGATTATGAATCCAACAAACCAAATGTTCATTTTGAGACCCTGAAAATGTAGAATCCCATGTAACTATAATTGGTCAAGAATAATATGTGGAGAAAAATTTTGGCCTAAAGAATAAGAAAATGTCAAATTAGCTAAAAATACAAAATTAAAGCAATTATGTACATTGAATCCAATTTATTAAGCTAAAAAGAAATTATTTAAAAACTAGAAATAAAGCATATTGAAAGCTTTTTTTTTTATTGTATATTAAAACTATAAATGTGTGTACAAAATATATGTCATCAATTTATCCTTCCTAAAATGTAATCAAACCCAATTTCTAAGAGAGAAGACTACTTTTCGTCTTCCTTTATTAGCATGGTTAGCATATATTTCATTTTCTTTTCTATTTCTTCATTCATCTTGATGTGTATATATGTTTTATCCTTTATGCTCTTTTCCTACAATCAGTTAAGACCATACTATCATCAAGATTAATTAAAGGTAATATAGTCAAGAGGATTAATATGGTTAAAACCATAAACAACTTTAAAAGAAGAGTTTTGTATAACTTACTCCCATATTATAAACAAATTATAAATGTAGAAAAAGATCTTCTCACTCCTTAAAACTCTTTGAAATAGTACATCTAAGAAGGTCTATGAGTGTTCTATTAACCACTTATTTTTAACCATTCTTTTAGGGATGACAATGGTATAAAAACATAAGTTTACTAACAAATTTCCCAAAAAGGTCATTCAAAACTGACTCAAGAACTTTGCATCCTCACCTGGCACAATCTTTAAGGATTGCATGGAGTCTCACAAATTCTTTAAAGAATATGTTAGCAATAATATGAGCATCATCTACTTTAAGTGTTTATCATAACAAAATAAGAAACATGAAGAAACTTCGTTTAAAATATGTTACATCTTGAAAAAGAATAGATCATATCAGATACAACTGTTTCATTTGATAGAGGATACAACATCTTTTAATTTTCACTTCTTCTAATCTTTGAAGCATTTATCAAAGGATAAGTTCACACATACCTAAAATTTTATATTGTACCTAACAAAGACATTCTTTAACTTTACTATTGTGTTGCAAGTAATATCTTCATCTTTTGTCTACCCATATGATCCATTGAAAATGCATGTCAACATTAAGATCTCTTGGAAAAATACGAGTTAAAATTATTTTGTTTCAACAACCATCCTAAAACAAGCTTGTGTCAATTATGGCCTGCCTTTCTACCTTGTACAACATATGCTTTTACTTTGTTTTATGTGAAAAATTATATGACCTACTGATGATAAGTATTTCCAACTATTGAGATGTTGCTTGAAATGGAGAGTGTCATTTAATGCTACATGAAGTATATTTAGTGCGCCTCTAAGTCCACACTTTACAAATGAAGAAGTTGAAACTATCTAAGTTCAAAAGCTCTCACAAATCAAAAAGGGTTTGCAACGACTCCTTCCAAGCTTTATATAAAGTTATCATTTGAAGAAGACAAGAGATGTATCAAAACTCAATAACCATGTTTTATAGTTAGTTGTTTTAAACAATTAATCAAAATTATATATGTGTTGTTCTTTTTCCTAATAGCTTGGAATAAAGATATAAAGATAAAGATAATGGTTTTGGTTATTCTAAGCACTATAAAAAATTGTGTATGTGGTGATGATTTTAATATAGTGATTATTAAAAACTGCCATAATTATCTATATAATAGGACATTTTAGTGACTGTCCCATTTCCTGTTCAAAATATGACATTTACAAGTGTCACATCCCTTGATTCATGAAATGCAAGAGGACTCCTCCATCTATATATAGAGCCCATTACCTCTTGTAAAAACTTACTTTAAAATTGAACCAACACATATTTTCTTGCCTTCTTGTTCTTTTGAAGTTTTTAAAATGATAGTATTCTCCTAAGGAATCTAACCCCAGGCACTTTCCTTGAAAGAGGAACTCTAGTTCTGAGTTTCCTTTCAGAAACTTACAAAAGTTCTAAGTTTTGGTTCGAGTTTTTCACTACTCCAAAGATGTTTCCATCATTTTGCCATCAATAGTCAGACTTAGAGATCTTTACGAACTAAGTTTTCTTTCTTTGTTTCTTGTCTTTTTTCTTAATTTCCTTTTCGTATTCAAGATAGTTTAAATTCATTCTAATTCACGTCAATTTGGTTTCATATTGATTTAATTTTCTAGTTTCAATTCACTACAAGAAAAACTGGATTTACCCACAGATTATTTACCTACGGAAACTAAATTCAGCATTACCTACAGATTATTACCCACAGATCTGTATCAATAGGTAAATTTAACATTATATACATATTATTACCCACTGATTTGTATCCGTAGGTAAATTCAACATAACATATGAAACTTCTAGAGAAAGATATAAAAATAATATAATATTAACAATAATCCTAAATAAAAATAATAATAAATAATAAAACAAGTAAAAGTATGTAAAAATAATCTTAATAATTATAAATTTTAATAGTAAATAATACTAAAAAAATTATGATATTACCTATAGACATGTTTTTTAGAGTTTTGTTTAATAATTTACTTGTTCATCAATTTATTATATGTAAATATATATTTTTTTTGTAATTTTTTCTAAGTGAAAAACATGTTAATTGAATGTATTACTTCTAGTTTTTCTTCTTTTTTTTGAGTTCTTCTTTGCTTTTATTTTCAAGCATAGTTCTAAAAATAAATTCTTAAACATACAAGTTGTAAAATAGTTGAATTGCTTGTTTGAACATGACTTGTATATTTCTAATTGATTAGAGTATAATTGAATTTAGGTTGTAAATTGTTGTAAGAATTGAGTGTATAAAGATGAAATGGGTATCATTATAATGTGAACAAACTCCTCTCAAAGTCCATTGTCATAACGTGGACGAACCCTCCCAAGACTGAAACTCCCACAATGGTGATGTCATAATGTAGACAAATCTCCCAGACTAACCTCTCAAATCCGGCTAGTGTGATTTTATCTTTTTTATATGTCCAACTAATGACTATAAATGTTAACGGGTTGTTAAGAAAATGAAAATTTGATCTATTCTGAACACTCAATATGAAAGTTTATACTGGACTGATCCAACAAATATTCAGCTTCATATAAAAAATCTTTTCAACTACCGTGAACTCAAGAATAGAAATTATTAAGGTTTATTTTCCAGTACCTTGCATTGTAATAAAATTAAAAATCCTATTTATAAATTTTACCATAAATGCTTCTGTAAATATGATTGTAATTCAAGACCAAATGAAAAAAACTTAAATTCACTGCTATAAATCAAAATAAATTAATATTGAATGGGTACGACAGCACAAATGAAGTCAAAGTAAAACAAAAGGATGAAATTAGAAGAGAGAAAAGAGACAAACACGTGCCAAAATCTCCACAAACTAAACTCACTAACAAGGCTTTTGATTGGCTGTTAGAGAGTGTTCTAGCACCTTTGGCACTTATTTTCCAGAAGGAAAAACGACATTGACGACGTCACGGTTCAGATTCTCTTTTGCGGGGTTTCCCATTCTGATCCTCACACTGTAAAAGACGACTAGGTTTCACCACTTAACTTGTCGTTATACTTCCTTCAACTGCAATCTTCTTCCCTTCTTAATTAAATAATTTAATGGTTTCTCAATATCTCCAAACATAAATTTGATTATATAAATATAAACTATATTATACCTTATCTGTCATCATTGACTTTGAATGTGAAGGGACACTTAAAATAAAAGCCACGCTCTTCTTAATCCTTCAATCGAGCACAATTGGCTCTTGGAATTTCGATCTCAATTGCTTATTGACTTAATAATAGAAAAAAACTCCTCCTTGATTAAAATAGTACCTTGTGTTTTGCATCACTTCTCATTATGGACTCTGCTTATTATATTTGCATTTATATTTATCTTATTTTATATTAGGCATGTACTTCAGGTGTGGTCGGTGTATAGAGTAACTTCATGTGTGGAAACTTTATATTACACAGTAGTTTAGAAATTCTCTTGGAAATTGGGCTATTATGTGCTTAAGCCCTAATATAACATTTATGATGGATAAAATTGAACGGTGTGTTTGATTTCTATTGCTAATTACAAAAACTTTTCCGCCTTTAAACTGGTATTAAATAAGGTTTTTTAACAGCTTGTGATATTGAAAGAAGGTTGAAAAGGATGGATTTGGAGAAGATGAAAGACATCTTCTAACTGTTTTTCATTTAAGTGATTAAAAAAGACAAACGAGACTTTTTTTTCTTGAATCTTTTATATTTTTTTCTTAAAGATTTTTAATGAGGTTTTTCAATTTAATAAATTTTGTTGTCATTAATATTCTTAGGCTTACTAATTTTGTCATAATTATGATAAGCATTGGCTACGGGTGCGTCTGAATTAACAAAACGCTAGCTACCTGTCACCCTTTTTCACTGTTATATTTGGATTAATCAATTGTTGATTAGATATTAACCTTTTTTATTAGTAATTTTAGATTATTGTTAACTACCTGTTGCGTTTTAGAAGTGTACTTCGATATTCTTGTTTACTACATGTTAGTCTTTTTTACCGTTATACTTGGATTATTGTTGACTACGTATTAGTCTCTTTCACTAGTACGTTCAGATTATTGTTGATTATGTGTTAGCCTTTTTTATTGATATGTCCCGATTATTTCAAACTATATGTTAGCCTTTTTTATAGGTACATTCGGATTAATTAATTACTCACTACGTGTTTGTCCCTTTCAATGGTACGTTCGAATTATTGCTGAATAAGTTTTATTCGTTGGCTACGTGTTAGGCTTTTTCACCGATATGTCTAGATTATTGTTAACTATGTGTTAGTCTTTTTCATCGGTATAGATTATTGTTGATTACGTTTTAGCCTTTTTCACCGATACAACTAGATTATTATTGACTACGTGTTAGCCTCTTTCGCTAGTAGGTCCTGAATATTGTTGACTACTCATTAGCCTTTTTCATTGGTATATTCAGATTAATCAATTGTTGACTATTTGTTAGCCTCTTTCACTAGTACACTCGAATTATTCACTCATAGAAAAACATTGTTTAACGTCACTATATAAAGACGATTAAAACCGAAAATGACGTTATAAAAAATGCAGTGGCCTTTTGGCCTTTTTGTAAATAAATGAACATACATAACGTCAGTTGGACAAAAACCGACGTGGTGATATATATCCCACATCGGTTAACATTAAAAACCGTCTTAGAAGAGACAGTAAAAATAAAAGTTCAAAATTTTAAAAATTTAATTTGGCAGTTGATATATCACATCAGTTAGTACAAAAAAAACTGACGTGATGTATAGGACCATAACGTCAATTAGATAGTTCAACCGATGTCATGCCCCCTGATAAATTGGAAAAAAAATTAGGGCTGAACATAATGTCAGTTATGGGCTTAGAACCGACGTCACGCCCCCTGATTTTGAAATTGGGATTTTTACAAGGTATATCACGCTGGTTCTCAGCCCATAACTGACGTGATATACCTTGTTTTAACCCTACCCCGCTTTCTCACTTTCACTTTTCTTCTCCCTCCACTGCACGTGTTGTCTCCCTTCATTGTTCCTGTGTGCGTTTGTTGCATTTCGTGCTCGTGAGGTTCTCCATTCATCTCCATTTGCCCGTTCATCCTTCATTTGGGTTGAGAGCGGCGTTTGAACGGTGCCATTTTCGTTTGAAGCTCCGTTCGAGGTAGCATTTCGTTTCAAGCTTTTGGTAGTTCTATTCACTCGTTTTTAGTTTGTTTCTCATCCATTTTCGTTTGCTTTATATGGTTGTGGTGGTTTTGGAAGTGTTCGTTTGGCTCATTTGGGTGCATTCCTACTTCTCTGTGTTTAGCATCACCACTGCTCTTCAAGAGGTATGTTTTTATCATCTTTGAAATGGAATAACAATGTGATTGAAATGACTATCTGTATGATTGGAATGCTTGTCTGGATTTGAATGTTTTTTTGTGTATGTTTGATATATATGTTGCGCGTATGGTATTGAATCTGGGGATGTTCGATTCCCGACAATTTGTATTTTATTTGATCATTCTTGTATGATTGGAATGTGTGTAAGATTGGAATGCTTGTTTGTATTGAAATACTATTTGTTTATAGTTTGATATATAAGAAACGTGTTTGGGTACTGAGTCTGGGGATGTTCAATCCCCGACAATTTATATTTAATTTGGTCATTAAGTAATGTGTGTGAAAATCTTTCACTAAACGTAGTCATGGATCGAAGTTGGATAAATACAAGTCGAATCAGTAGTGATGTGTATGAGAAAGGTGTTGAAGATTTTTTAGAAGTTGCTAAACGGAAAGGAGCATTAATAAATGAAAGATATTATTGTCCATGTGTGAATGGAAAAAGACTACATATTGAGTTGATAAGAGAGCATGTTCTTTGTGATGGTTTTTTGAGAAACTATACAACATGAACTTGGCATGGTGAAGTTCTAGACTTACCATATGTATCTAAGCAAGATCAGTGTGAAGATTCTAATATATATTCTGAAGACCACCAAATTTCAAGTAAAAATTCAATGACTCTTTGAGGCATGAAAACCACCAAAGTTGAAAAAGTTTCAAATCTACCCAAGATGACTTGGTTTTGCACCCAAACCATCCCCACATGCTTTTGGGTCTATTTCTAATTGTTTCTCATTAAGACGACTCAAAAATATTCCGGTCAAAATTTTATGACTTTTGACACGAAAACCTACCGAAGTTCCAAACCAACCCAAAATGACGTGGTTTTGCACCCAAACCTTCCCGACGTCATTTTCGGCCAATTTGTTACCAATATGGCTAAAAAATGTTGTTGTCAAAATTTTATTACTTTTGACATAGAAACTCGTCAAAGTTGCAAACTAACTTGGTTTTGGCCCCAAAACTTTTGAATGTCTTTTTTTGCGCCAATTTGTGGTTGTTTGGCATAATAGAGGGCTAAGAAAACTTCATGTCAAAATTCAAAACTCTTTTAGGCACGAAAACTACCAAAGTTGATAAAGTTACAAAACATCCCAAGATGAATTAGTTTTGCACCTGAACCATTCTCGCATACTTTTTGGTCCATTTCTTAGTATTTCCGATCAGTACGTCTAAAAAATGTTCTGATCAAATTTCGTGACTTTTGGCATAAAAATCTATCGAAGTTGCAAATCAACTCAAGATAACTAGGTTTTGCACCCAAACTTTCCTACGTCATTTTTGGCCAATTTGTTGTTGTTTCCAATCAATACGACTAAAAAATATTCCGGTCAAAATTTCGTGACTTTTGACACAAAAACTAGCTAAAGTTACAAATCGAGCCAAAACGACTTGGTTTTGCCCCCAAAACTTTCGATAATCCTTTTTTGGGCTAATTTCTGGTTGTTTGACTTAAGATGACCAAGAAAACTTCAGCTCAAAATTTCATTACTCTTCTAGACACAAAAATCACCAAAACTTACAAAGTTGCAAACCATCCTAAAATAACTTGATTTTGCACTCGAACCATCTTCGTATACTTTTTGATCCATTTATTTTTGTTTTTCGTAAGTAATAATAATTTTGTCGGAGACATATACTATACAAAACCTGATATATAATAATTTTATAGGAAACATACTATAATTTTCTTATAAAATACACAATGTTATAGGAAAAAGTATATAAAGTATCTATGTTTTCATATTATATCTATTTAATTTTTAAAAATACATTTTAATAAGTTAAAACATTAAATGCATTGTTTTAAGACAATAAAAATTATGACTTACTAAAGTTCAGCTTTTAAAAAGGGTAGGTAGAAATCTCTTCGAATTCCTAACACACATATACTTATTAAATGAATAACTAACAAACTACGACTACAAATTTCAAGAAAACCAAGGTCGTAGTTTACTTAAACACCTAAATATATATCAACCAAATCGGCTAATGAAATATTTAAGCATCGAAGTCTAACAAAGCATTTTCAATTCTCATCTTCCACACTAATTCCATCAAATCATTTACACACTCATTTTCCCTAAAAAAATCTAACATAGAAGAAAGAAAAGACACAAAATTCTTTAACATATTATTCATACCTGTGACTCCAAATTTATACAATTTTTATCATCTTCAACCATCATATTCATACAATATAACCTATTTAAACAAAATCACAAATCAATTTATAAAAAATAATATCCTATTTATATTTATATTTAACATTCAAATGAAACCTGTTAAAGAGACAAAATTAAAAAGAAAAAAGTTTTAGCTCGAGCAAAACTCGTCTCCTTTAACAAAAAGATTATACTTTTGGGCAAAAATCTATATAAGAGCAAGGATTGAAAGTCCTTCACTTAAGTGAAAATATGAAAAAAAAAAAAAATCAATTTCAGGCAATATAACCAAATTGTTTTAATAAGTTTTCTCGAAAACCATTCTAATAAATATAACTTTCAAACAAATTCAAAATAATGAATACAACCATAACTTGTTCAAATATAATTATTTAACTTGCTCAAATATCATTATTTGGTCATTTAAATTCAATCTTGACCATTGAAACTCAATACATATATTCATTCACATCAAACTCATAAAGTACTATATAGAAAAACTATAGAAAATTAACTTTACTAGTCTAAATCATATTTAAAACTCATCAAGAAACTATGTACTTTAAGATGTATAATTTAGCCATTATATCACCGTCTCATCAAGATATTAAATTCAAAGTACACAAAATCAAACATAATTAACTCAATTGCACTCAACTTTAACTCAAAATATTCTTACTAAATTTTTAAACATTCAAATTATGTTGAAAACAAAACGCAAACTCTACATAAAATTAAGATAATATGAACAAAACACTTTCACATTCAGATTATCTATCTTATTTTATATAAAAAAATATAAATAATTTTTCTTATTTATAATTCTTTACGTAACTTTCAGTTTAAGTAAGAAAAATACTCGAAATCTAAAGATTTATAATAAAATATCTAAACATTTTAGAATAAACTTCAACAAATTGAGAAAAACTCTTTTCTCGGTTATCTTTATAAAGATTAATGACAAATTTAAAAAGAATAAAGAAAATGAAAAATCTTCAAAACAAATAGAAATTAATTTTGATTGAAAAATTATCGATTGAGAACCATTTCCTCCACATTATTATAAGGTGTGATTAGAAAAGAGATGAAATTTGAAGAATATGAAATTAGAGAAAAAATAGAAAAAAAATCCTACAAAGAAAACAATTTTTTTTATGAGTGGAATTTTACACACTTTCTTTTAAAAGTATTGCTTTAAGAAAATAATGTCCTATCAATTTAATCTTTTAAGAGATACTAAAAACTATTCTTGAAACAACTTGATTTTCATATTGTATCTATTTAATTTTTAAAAATACATTTTAATAAGTTAAAACATTAAATGCATTGTTATAAGATAATAAAAATTATGACTTACTAAAGTTCAGCTTTTAAAAAGGGTAGGTAGAAATCTCTTCGAATTCCTAACACACACATACTTATTAAATGAATAACTAACAAACTACGACTACACATTTCAAGAAAATCAAGATCGTAGTTTACTTAAACACCTAAAAAACAAATGAATATATAACACCAAATCGGCCAATGAAATATTTATGCATCGAAGTCAAACAAAGCATTTTCAATTCTCATCTTCCACAAAAATTCCATCAAATCATTTACACACTCATTTTCCCTAAAAAAATTCTAATATAGAAGAAAGAAAAGACAGCAGAATTCTCTAAAACAGCAAGTGACAATTTATAAAAGAAAAAAAAAATTGTGTTCACAGTTGTTATACTTTTTTTCGAAGTTTGAATTTATTCTTTTTTTACTTTCAAATCCATCAATTATTTTTTTTTAATTTTTTAAAAAACATATAATATTAGTCATTCTTCATGTTTAAACTCAATATTTGATGGAGATTATTTACAAAAAAATTAAAAATGAAAATTTCCTCTATCTCGTTTAACAGTTATTTTAGTTCCTCTATTAGTAAGAGTTTTCAATTTCGTCACATAATTTTGAATGTTCTTAACATATTACATTTGTTATACATGTAACTTTTCTGTCCATAAATCAACCATTTTGAGTGTTATCAAATTGATGATATATAATATCATATGACATTTGTTGTACATGTCACTTTCTTGTCAATAAATCAAATTTATCAATTCCCATCAATTTATTAAAAGGAATTGTATTACCCTGCTTATTTATTTATCTTTTTAATAAGATGAAATTGACAAAGTTCAAAATAACAAAATAAAATTGAAAAAATCATCATAAGTATTGAACGACTTGGAAAATCAATAATATAACTAAGTTTGTAAAAGCAAAAAATATAAGGACTAAAGACAATTTCCCAACTATAAATGATATCAGCATTCTCGAGTGGAATTTCAATCATATTAGAAAAAAATATGAGGATATCCCACCACCATACTACAAAGATGATTTATAGGTATTTGCTGTCTCAATGATACACAAACCAAAAACAGATACATGACATTAAGATGATAACTGTTCAGAGCCATCAAATCCTACACCATCAAGCCATGAAACAACTAATTCAATATGGGGTCTCTGCCTTGGATCTTCATCTATACATTTACAAGCAATAGCTAGTACCTCTAAGAGCTGTTTCTCAATATCCTTGTGCCAAATAACTGAATCAAAAATTTCTTGATCCCTATTTTCTGATTTCATCTGAAGCACCCAAGACACTAGATTCCTGCTGCGTTGCCCCATGAAGACTTCTACAGACCTTCGACCAGTAAGAAGCTCAACAAGAACAACACCAAAGCTATAAATATCACCTTTGAATGTTGCTTTCAGTGCTTGACTATATTCTGGAGGAATATATCCTAAAGTTCCCACTAAATCTGTTGAAACATGCGTATCATAGGGTTGAAGTAGCCTCGAAAGACCAAAGTCAGCCAAATAAGCTTCAAATTTATCATCCAAAAGTATGTTGCTAGACTTAATATCTCGGTGCACAATGTGTGGTTCACACTCCTTGTGCAAATAAGCTAGTCCATGAGCTGCACCTTGGGCAATCTTGAGTCTTACATTCCATTTTAGAGCTGAATTTTCATCCTCATTCTCATGCAACCAATAGTCAAGGCTTCCATTCTCCAAGTAGGAGTAAATTAACAATCTGTCATTGACATGCTGGCAATAACCTTTGAGTGAAACAAGGTTCTTATGCTGAGCTCTAGAGAGTGCCTCCACTTCTGCTTGGAATTCTCGTTCCACCTGACCACAGTATCCTGAAAGTTTCTTCACAGCTACCTTTGTGCCATTTGGAAGATTCGCCTTGTAGACAAGACCAAACCCACCACAACCAATTATATTCTTTTGGCTAAAATTGTTAGTAGATTTTATCAAATCTTCAACTGTGAGATCCTTGCAATCCGAATTCTGAAAAAGCACCAATTTTGAAGTAACATGTGCTTCAGGTATCCTGTTTGGCCAGCTAAGCTCCTCATCAAAGTTATCCACCGGTTTATCCTCAACCCTCTTTGACATTCTTAGCAGAATAACTGCAATAAGTACAGCAAGACCCACTCCTGAACCAATTGTGATGCCAAGGACACTGCTTTTACCAAATTTTCCAGCGGAACGACTATAAATGTTGGCATTTTTTTCATTGTTACAATGATGATACGTTTCCCCACAAAGCCCCAGGTTGCCTTCAAAACTTGAATTTGGGAAACTTGAAAATTGCCCCCCAGCTGGAATTGTTCCCCATAAGTGATTATATGCCACACTGAACTTAGACAAGAATGTGAGGTTGTTAAATGATGGAGGAATAGTTCCATGGAGATTATTATTAGATAAGTCTAATGTTTCCAAATTCTTCATCTGAGAAATAGAGCTGGGAATGGTGCCTGTGATGTTGTTCCTGCTTAAATCTAAGACATGAAGTTGTCTCAAACGACTGATTTCAGGCCATATTTTTCCACTCAATCGGTTATTGCTCAAATATATTGATGGAGGGAAACTCGAAGCATGGTTATATTGCAACCCGTTAGCACTCTTGTTTCTCTTGACATAGAGAGGAATAGTAGCAGATGCAAAGAGACTTGATATATGATAATTTAGGGATATGAGGCCCTTCAGCTCTGTCAAACCTTTTGGTATTTCTCCCGTAAGAGAATTATTTGACAAATCCAAGTAAAACAGATGATCCATCCAACCAATCCAAGAAGGGACACTGCCTTCAAAATGGTTCCATGATAAATCAAGAACTTCCAATTTCGAGCAATTCAATAGCCAAGCAGGAATACGGCCTTTGAGTCTACAATTTCCAAGTGCTAAAACCACAAGGCTCTCGAAGCTTACCATTAAATTTTCTGAAATTTCCTCACCATGGAAATTCTTTGTGAGGATAAGAGTGGTGAGATTTTTGCACTGCTGCAGTACACAAAGCGCCCCAGATAGGTTCTCAAAGCTATTGTTGGACAGAGAAAGTGTCAGAAGTGAAGTGAGGTTTGCATAACTCTCAGGGATTTGGCCAGTTAATTCATTTTTTGCAAGGCTTAACATTGTCAATTCATGGCAATTGGACACAGAATTCGGAAGGGGTCCATTAAAATGATTGCTACCAAGGTCCAACGTGGAAAGATTAGACAACCCAGCGAAATTAAGGCTAACAGAACCTGTCAAAGAATTATTTCTAAGATCAAGCACTCGAAGTTTTGAGCACAAGGCCAAGGTGGAAGGCAATGATCCAGAAAATAAATTGGAGTGTCCTATTAGTTGTTCAAGGTCCGAAAGATTCCCAAAAACATTTGGGAGTTCCCCTGAAAACCGATTTCCAGAAATTATTAGAGATTTTAGGTTTGAGAGGTTACTTAGCTTCATGCTTAACTGACCAGAGAGGTTGTTCTCGGAGACTGAGACCTGCTCCAAGGCTGACATTGAATAAAAGGAATCAGGAAGATAGCCAGTAAAAAAATTGGAATCCAAATGTAAATCTTGGAGAGATGTGCTCCAGTTTCCCAACCATTCAAGACCACCAGAAAATTTATTTTTTGACATATCAAGAATATGAATTCCCTTTGAGAAGCTGCAAATTTGAGAATTGAACTGGCCAGTGAATGAATTGTTGCTTATGTTAAGAGCAACGAGATGCTGTAATCCCCCAAATTGGAACAGGTCTCCAACAAACAAATTGCTAGAAATATTCAGTATCTGAATGGATTGCAGACCAGAGAGTGCCCCAACAAGTGACCCAGACAGAATATTATGGCTCAAGTCAAGAACTTCTAACTGCTTCAAATTAGAGAACTCGGAAGGCAATCCACCTTGGAGACGGTTGAACGAAATATCAAGCACTTTGAGCTCATCCAGAGAAGCTAAAGAACTTGAAATCGTGCCGTTAAGACCCATTCCAGGTAGAATCAACTTGGAGACTCTACCACCAGCTGCTCCATCAACCACATCGTCACAAACAACTCCAACCCATTTGCAGCAGACAACATCATCTGACCATGCTGTGATGATAGACCCTTCGGTAAGGTTGCCTGCAAATTCCTTCAGGGCCAACAAATCATGCTTGTCACAGGAGCTGGCTAGGGTCTCAAGTCCCACATAGAAGCAAATAAACCAAGCGAAGAAACTCCATTGCACAAAAGCCATAGGGCAATATCTTCGCAACACCATTTCAGAAACCAAAAGAGATAATAATATACGTGTTCAGCTTCAAATGATCACTAGAAGTTCATTGCTTTCCACAACTCCGAACACCCCAATCTCCAAAATTTTCAAGACTCGTTAAAATGGACATACTGCACAAATAAAGCAAATAACAAGGTGGAAACTATTGATATCACTAACACACGCAAAACCAAATACTGGAAAAACAAGAAGAAGGAAAGACTACTAAATCGGAATGCAAATTAAAAAAAAAAAAAAGAAAACTTAAGGACAGAGGAGGGTCAAATAAAGAAAAAGGGATCATTTTACAACAGCGTGAGGATGAGGCAATCAATAGTAACCATTTGAAAAATCAAAAGTACACAAAGGAAGTGAAAAAGAACATTGAATTCTCGTAGACGCAGTGAGATACCTAACAGAAAGTAAAGATCCCATTACCATTAACATTGCAGGTAGCTGAACTCTATATCTCAACAGTCACCATTCAAATGAAACCGCGGCATTCTATGGCGACCCACAGAACCCTCTTTAGTAAAAATGTGATATTGGGTCAGTTAGATGGCAGAAAAGTTTGAAAACAAGCACAGAAAGCGTTGAAGAAGCATTAAAGAAAAAGGATGTAAAGTCATAGTGCATTTTACCTAACCTTTTCAGACTTTTGGCCAATTGGGGTCTCTTATGATTTTCAGAACCGAAAAAGGGGTGGTACAGTTGAGAGGAAACCGCAATAAAGAGATACTTCACATCAAGGAACAGTGTAAAGGACAAAAACGTGAGCACGGGTGCTACATCTCACCGTCTCACTTCTTTTTCAATGAACAGAAGGGCTTTCTATATAAAGGAGATCAGTGTATCATTTTCTTTATCATCTTTTACTCTTTTACTTCTTTCATTCATTTTTCACAGTATATTATTCTTATTTGGATGTTTGTAGATTTGTTTGATTTATACAAAAGTGGATAAACTACCTTGATATTGTTTTCATATATCTTAAAGATTTCTCTTTATCTAAAAATATAATTAAAATAGAATATATATATATATATATATATATATAAACTTAATTTTATAAATTAATTTTATAGGATTTAATTAAACTTAAACTCATTTTTTAATGATATAGAAGCATGTTAACCTACCTTAAATTTTAAATGAATTACAAAAATGAGTTTAAAACCTTTCGATCAAAACTAAATATGTTCGTACTTATTTATCCTTTATTTGTGGAAGGATTAAAGCAGAAAGAAAATAAAAAGATCAAGAGAAGCTTGATAAGATAGCGGAAAATTGATAGAATTTAGAGTATTAGGTTTGAAAGAAGCTAAAAAGATAGAAAATTGTGTTTGGAGATTTAATAGAAATGGATAGAATTTTAGAGTGTACGATGTATAAGAAGCTCATGTCCATTGTTTAATTGGATAGAAAAGTTGAAAGATAAAAAAATCTTAAGAGATATCTTTTTTCTTAAGATATATTTTTATGTCATAAAAGAAAAATAATTAAGATTATAATTGTAACTTTAATCATATTAATAAAAAAAATTACACAACTCAAGTTTTTTAATCTTTCTTATTTCGCTTCAATGCAAAATAAATGTGTCTTTACTGGACTTTTTGGAAAGTACATGTTCGACTTAGGTTGTTTGAGAAGATAGTGGGGTTGACACTAAATAAAGGATATTGTCTTCTTGAAAAGTTATTGGGTATGCATGTTTGATGATTAAGAATACCTTTGGATAGATTACGAGATAATTACAAATCATCCCCTCATTGTCTATGTATTTGTTAGGATAAAGGTTGTTCGTTACGTATTATCAATAATTATTCGGTATTTCCACCATTAAGGTAGTGCAGTCCTGACCTACATGGTTTAAACCTAACCTTCGTTGACCAACCTAGGAAAGTATGTTAGTGCATTTAAGTTTATTCAATAATGAGTTTAGGCGGTATTAATGAAACATTAAACCACTTTAATAGGGTCATAAGGTTAAAAAGGAGGAGGAGAGGAAGAGAAAAGACAATGAATACTCTCGCTAGAAAAGCCTAATCATCCTTTTTTTGTAAGAATATTTGGCATCACTGTAGAATCAAGATAACCACTATTTGAAGACATCATGAGAAATTAGCGAGAAGCAGTTCAACTCGAAGAGGAGAGCCATGCACCAACCCTGTAGCAAATTCTTGAAACCATGAGACAATTACAGAGTGGTAATGTAGAGGCAAGGAGGAGATTGGATGAAGCCCAACAGAACATGAGCAGTTACGTGAGGATACGGAGCAGTTGCGTCATCTGATGGAGAAATAATTAAAGACATATGAGGAGATGCAACAAACAAACGAAGAATTATAACAAGCCATGTGTAGGCAGATGACATGTGATCTATCGGTAGACCTGTATCCAGTCTATTTCCAATTTCTCGCAAGCAATCATGAAAGCAGCTGCCACCACATGATATGGTAGTTAAGATCGTGCCATTTTCTGGGTTAATGGATCCAGACCTTAAAGCTTTTCGAGCTCAAATGTTGGTTCAAACATAAAATGTTCGTGGGAACATTCACGAGAACCACACTGCAATGATTTATCGGATCCCAAATGAATCAATTGTTTCTTTTCAGACATTTCTTAGATATTTGTGGAGTAGTTTCCACCAATAAAGGCAAGCCTCCTCTTGGTAGCGGAACTTTTTTATGTTAAACAGCAGGAAAATGAGCCCTTAAAGAATTACCTCAATCATTTTTGCAAAATTTTGATACGAGCCCATCCTCCTAATGAAGAAATGCTTGTGGATGCATTCATCAAGGGCTTAAGGGCCAATCCTTTAGCAAATCGCTTATTCAAAATAAAGCTAACTCTATGATGAAATCCAAAGTAAAGCTACATCACGCATTAAGGCTAAGGAGGTGATGAAGCACGAGAGGGCGAAAGAGAAATGCAACAACCTCAGAAGTATAAGGACAACAACTATGTGTGAAGGCCAAAGAGGGGGACAATTGCCCACAGGAAAGGCAAGAGGTTTGGTGCTATGTACCATATGTAACACGAAAAATGTGGGAGTATGGGGAGAGGTTATAATGCATGACCTTTAATATATCTCTAGAGCACATCCTCAAAGATAAAACATAGCCGAGAGGTTGTTGTTTCCAAAGGAGGTGGATTTTCAACTCGATCGGTCATCTTTGTTACGCTTGGTGTGAATTTCATTAAGCTTATGGACACAACACTGAAAAATGTTACTCATTAGTGGGTCAGCTCGCCAAATTGGCGAAAGAGGGTCATTTAAAGTAATATGAGGAAGCAACTTAAGCAGTAGAGCCTATCTCAACTTCTCATCTGCAAAAATATTATGGAGCACAAAACTCCAGTTTTGGGAGACTTTAACACTATAGCTGGTAGATTTGCTAGGGGAGGAACAACTAACTTGGATCGGAAGAAATATTCCAAATCTATTTTTTCTCTCGCAACTAAGAAAACTTCTTCTGCACCAATGATTAGCTTTTCAAATGCAGACTTTGAAGGTGTTGCACCCCCGTAAGGATGATCCTGTTATTTTATCAATTAACATGATGGGTGTGATGTACATCGGGTCTTGAAAGACTAAGGGAGTTTTCGACAGATGTCATGTTCTAGGATGTATTTGTAGGGCTCCAGATACCGCGTGATCAACTCAAACCTTTTTATGGAGATGCTGGTTTTCTTTGGTTGGGTACAGACCACTTTCTCAGATGGAGTGTTGGCAAATACCATTGTGGTAAATGTCCCTTCCTCCTATAATTTGTAGTTTGCAAGGCCATCGCTGAATAGGTTAGGAGTTGTTAAGATGAAGTTTCCTACATTAGAGGGAAAATTTGCTACTATGAGGGTTAACCAAAAGGTATCTCGGAAGTGTTACGAGAACAATGCTTGGGAGACTTATCCTATGGAAACTGATCCAAGTGTTGAGCGGATGACATAGCCTATTGGCAATGTTAAAGAGATAGATGTTGGTGATGAGAAGAAGCTCTAAAGGTAAAACAAATAGAGGAGTTAGTTACAGTTTTGAAGAAGAACCTGAATGCATTTGCTTGGTCGGCTCCCGAAAGCCCAACATTGATCTGGATCTTTTGTGTCATCGCCTAGCTGTAGACCCAAAGGCTAAGTCTGTTTTGTGAAAACAACGAAAGCTTGGGGAGGAAAAGTGTAATGCTGTCAGGGAAGAAACGACAAAACTGATAGGAGTTGGTCATATCTAGGAGATTTAGTACCTCGAACGGCTATCAAACATAGTAATGGTAAAAAAGAGAATGAAAAATGAAGGATATATGTTGACTTCACTTACCTAAATAATGTATGCACAAAGGATTCTTACCCTTTTCCTAACATTGATGCATTGTTGGATAACACATCGGGGTGTAGGCTCCTTACCTTTATGGATACAAATTCAAGATACAACTAGATACGAATGCATCCTTTAGATGAAGATTGTGTTTATGGCTGAAGTGATGAATTATTATTACAAGGGGATAACTTTGTGCTTGAAGAATGCCAGCTTAACTTACCAACTCCTAGTGGATAAGATTTTGTAGCTCATGATTAGGAGAAATGGTGCAAGCTTATATGGACAATACGATGGTTACTTCTGTGGAAGCTAACAATCACCATTCAGACTTGGAGGGTGGTTTAGTACCACTGGAAAGTGTCAACTCAAATTAAACCTGCACAAGTGTGTGTTCAGTGTAAAGGCGGGAAAGTTCTTGGGATTCTTGCTTACCAAACGAGGAATAAAAGAAAACCTAGATAAATGTTCAACTATCATTAGCATGAGCAGTCTCACCAATGTGAAAGAAGTCCAACGATTAACAGGACGAATGACGACCTTGTCTCGTTTTCTTTCCAAAAGAGGAGACAAAGGTTTTCCATACTTTTAGTATCTTCAAAAAAACGAATGCTTTGTTTTGACTGAGCAATGTGAGAAGGCTTTTCTGAAATTAAAATAATATTTGTCCAATCCACTAGTTCCCAACAAGCCTGTTTTGCATAAGCCACCCCATTCATTTATATATCACGATAACAAACCATGTAATAAGCTCAATACTAGTAGAAGAAGATGACGATAGGTAGAGATTGATCTACTTTAGATAAAAAAAAAAAAAACACTAATGGAACTGGTGACAACTCGACGATTATGACATTATTTAAAAAGTCACATGGTCGTCATAATGATTTACCTTCCTATCAAGCAGGTGATTTGGAAGCCAAATATCAAGGATAGAATGGTAAAGTGGTTGGTGGAATTGTTAGAATATGATTTGCAGTATCAGCCTCAAGGACCAATTAAAAGTTAGATTTTGGCTGACTTCGTCACCAAGCTTACATCTCCAACCAAACAAACAAAGGGCACATGTGCACGATGGAATTTGTCCGTAGATGGTGTGACCAACTTAAAGGGTAGTGCAATAGACATAATCTTATAGAAGGACTTGATGGATTACTCATTAAACAATCACTTCATTTATCCTTTAAGGTTAGTAACAATCAAGTTGAATACGTGACATTGATAACAGGGATGTTGCTACATATGAAAATGGGAGTTCAGAAGCTACTCACAAGTAGTGATTCCCAATTGGTTAAGGGGCAAGTCTATGGTAAATTCAAGACTAAAGACTCATTTGGCTCAATACCTGAGGTATGTCTAAACCCTTGCTAAAGTGATTAAGTCTTTTGAACTATTAAATGTTCCCCAAGAACAAATATCTCAAGCCAATTTATTATCGAAGGTTGCTAGCTCATCAAAGCTAGGAAAGTACCGATCGATAATCCAGGAGACACTAAAGGTATCAAGAGTGCTTATAGGTGAGAAGGAAGGGGAACAAGTTTTAGTTTTGTAGAATTCATAAAAAAAAACGTGGATGAAAACTTACATATGTTACTTAGAGGATGGAATTGTCTTAGATAATCCTAGAGAAGCCAAGGAGTTAAAGAGGAATGTTTATCGTTTCACAACGGTAGATGGATATCTTTTTAAGTATGCATATTCCCGACTTGTGTTGAAGTGCATCACGCCCATGTAGGCCAATCGAGTAATAACTGAACTGCATGAAGGGGTTTGTGGAAGTCACATTGAAGGTCGAGCATTGGCATACAATATATCACAGAAGGATATTACTATAGCCGACTATGAGAAAGGACCGTCTTACTATGAGTGTAAATGTTATCAGTGTCAAAAACATGCTGATTGGAGTCGGGTTCTGACCTAAGATTTGCATTCTATACTAAGCTCATGACCTTTTCACAAGTGGGGGATTGACATTATAGGGTCATTCCTACTGACAATCAGACAATTCAAGTTCTAAGTATTAGTAGTGATTGCGGCAAAACCAATGGCAATTACAGTAGCTTAAAAGTTCAGGTTTCATTGGAAGGAACATTATTTGCAAGTTTAGACTTCCAGGAGTCTTTATATCGAATAATGGCACTTAGTTTGCGAACAACTAAGTAAAACGTATGTGTTATGATCTTGACATAAAAAAATCTTCACATCGGTAGAGCATCTACAAACTAATGTACAGGTTGAAACTATTGATGAGGTGATTCTGCGAAGGATAAAGAGGAGGATACAAGCTGTTAAAAGATGATGGCCCAATGAATTTCCTAGGGTACTTTCATCGTACCACACAAGTCCTCAGTCAATAGTAAAGGAAATGTCATTTAGTCTTGTCAATAGGATTGATGCGATGATACCAATCGAGATCTCCAAACCTTCCTTCCAAGTGACTAAGTTCTCCCCAGTGGACTTCAAAGAAGGTATACGAGCCAATTTGGATATGGTTGATAAAGTTCGAGAATGTTCCAGAATAATAGGGGAAGCTTTGACGAGGCAAATGGAGTTAAGGCGTAAGAATAAAGTCATTTCTGTTAATGTAGTTATAGATGATTGATATTTGATGAATCCAACACTAGTTGAAGATTGTAAAGAGTGCATTTTAGGTGTGTGTCCCTTGTTATATGCGTATGACACTAGTAGAAAATTAGGCTTCAACGTCTCTCCATTAAGACGGTTAAATTAGCAAACGACGTGGTGAAAGACGCGGTGGCATTTTTGTAAATAAATGAACATAACCACGTCGGTTCAAGAAAACAACCGTCTTTGATGTATTTGTAAAAAAAGAATAAACCAAATTTTGAATTTTTAAATAAGTGCTTAAATCCCACGTCGGTTGGGAGCTCTCAACCGACGTGGGACTTTTACTCACTACGTCAGTTGCATAATAAAAACCGACATAATCTTCACAGTGAAAAAATTGGAACAAATTGACTGAAATTAGGATACACACCACGTTGGTTATGAGTTTTGTAACTGACGTGGTGTGTTACACTTTTGTGATTTCTGTGTTATAAAGAGAGAGAGAGAAGAAGCAGAAGAGAGAAGGTATAAGCAACCGTTTTTTGTGTTGGTATATGAAGGTGGTGAAGAAACAAGAACGAGAATGGTGTCCGACCAGGATATAGCAAAAGGGGTGGAGTCTCTGCTGCGTCACTCTGACCCAAACTCCATAACCACCGTAAACGCCG